>MDTB01136370.1_pt1 | contig 14718 bp, 1 predicted proteins | sample 811161 | NCBI WGS metagenome assembly MDTB01 (sample SAMN05326650, study PRJNA326480) | marine metagenome | isolation source: seawater | place: Mediterranean Sea | collected 2009
AGTTCGACTATGATTCCATCTTTTTCGTCCCTAAGGTCATTGATTTTATCATCAATCGGGGTACCTGCTCCGTTATCTGCATTGTATTCGGAGGTTAAATCTAATAGGTTCTGCAACTCTTCATCTATTTCTGTAAGACGATTGTATAAAACTGATGTGTCATTATTTTCCTCATATGAAATGAATTTCGTTTCAGATCTATGTTTGGATTTTAATGAAATACTGGGGGTATTTTGAAGCAAGAATGTTTGACCTGTTTCTTCAATATTTACCAAGAGGTAATAATCTCCTTCCATGTTATCCGGTAATTGTTGTATCCAATCTAAATGAATAATTTCATTGGATAATAAATTTGCTCCTAAAGCATCACCGCTTAAGTCAAACTCACGAAGAATATAATCATCGACATCAAAAGTACTATTCTGCGAGAGTGCGACCCTGATGGTAAACTCATCTTCAGGTTCTATAGCGAAATCACTTTCATTTCTTACAACAAAAGCTATGCGCATTGGATCAAGTCCTCGGAATGTGCCTACTTCACCAGTAAAACTATCCTGATTAATTTGAAGATTAGGTAGTCCATTCGCTACATTGAAATTATAAAAAATGTGATTGTCTGTTTCGTTCGATTCATAAATTACCGACCCTAAGGGCTGTAGATCTGTAGGATCGACAATCACCTGAACTGTATAATTTCCTTCGGCATCCTGTGGAATTCTTAATGGCGGAAGGCTAGTAGTAAATGAATTGTTTGCACGGATGGTGGGAGTGATACCTCCATCAGTAAAGGGTAGAATCAGCCTTTCGGTATCCACAATATCCCCTGCCTGCGGGCCGGCGCTTGAGTTAAAAGTGCCCCTAAGCAAGCGAGCTTCCAGTGGGAAAAACACACCATTTTGAGTCTGAACATTACTATTGTTGGCAACAGTTGCATTAACAATTAGGTCAGAATTTGGCCTAAAGTTTGCACCAACAGGAGCAACTGAAGTTACTTGTAAGTTAGGGATTTCCAGTTCAAAAGTATGACGAAAGATATTATCACTAAGGTCACTTTCTGATGCAGCTCCTGTAACACGAGCGACTAGCTGCCAACTTTTATTACCAGGTGCCCATTTTGACGCTTCCACCCAAGGCATAAAGAACAGGACCTGATTTACTACTGAATTATCATTGTCAAGTGCACCTGATACACCAGTGGTCGGAAATCCATTCCAAGTCTGCGTATGAATATCTATGACTATTCCACTTGGATCAAGAAGTTCGATTGTAGCTACGATATTTTCTCCGGCAGAAACATCACTTGAATTTATATCGTGGTAAATGTTTCCAGTTACGGAAAAATAAGAGCCAACCATTACTGTGTTGCTCACATTTCCATCAAAAGTAAATTGTACACCTAAGTCTGCAGATTGACTGTATGCTTTTTCAAAAATCAAGCATATGCTGACAAAAAGAACTAGTTTATTTATCAAAAATAGATTAGGCGATTTCATCTTTTTGTCCAAGATTGATTAAAATACTCAAATACACGGGTTTCAGAGTCAAGGTTTTCAAGTTTTCCCCAACCTGTATTCTTGCTATCATCTCCGAATACATAAAAGTAAGGAAAAACATTCTTATCTTTAGATGACCACCACCACGCGTCATAATGGGAATCCCAAATCCAAAAACCATTTTCACCGCTCGGATGCAAAAAGAGCCATCCTAGAGTCGAATGAAATATCCACCCTCCGCTGCCGGGATAAAAGTCTCCAAACCAATCTGAACTGTACCATGATGTCTTTGAATCCAACACTGCATCCAAAAGGTCATAGTTTCTTGTATTTAGCCTTTGATTGGCTGATTCTATAATGTCATCAAAGCTATTTTCCTTGGTTAGAACTCCCTGCATGGTTCCGATTTTTCCGTTATTATCGTCGAGTTCAAAAATTATAGTTACGGTATTTCTCTCCTTTAACAAAGCTTCCAAATCTGAAACATCAACGGCTACCAGTTGGTTTTGGGTATTTACACCGAATGGTTGTAATTTATCTCCGTCCAAATCAAAGTCTTCATTGCTGACCAGGACAGAAATTACAACAGCATCACCATCTCCATCTGTGACGGAAAGTTGATAAAGAATTTCTCCCAATTCAAAATCACTCTTTCCAAATGCTTTTTCAAAATTTTTCCCTTCAGGAGCAAAATTATTTACAGAGTAAATCTGTTGAGACAAATCTTCTAGAGTCTCAACATCTGAAATATTCTTAAGTTCATCCAGGTCAATGAGACCCTGGTTGAGTTGAGCGAAACCCTCGATCACTTCCTGCTCAACTGCAATTTGTTTTTGTGAAAGTTTTTTAAGAGCTTCTCCTGCGGATAAATTCTCCATCGAATTTATGGCGAGCAACTGGTTCGTATTTTGGATGACTGATGAAAATGCATCCAATTGTACTTCATTAAATTCAAAATCCGGATCAACGACCTTAAAGGTATTTTCCGTGATCTCTTTCAATACATCAATCTTTTGCAATTCGTCCATAAGTGAAGTTTCATCATTTGCTATTTTAGCTAAACTTTTTGCTATTTGAGAGGAAACTTCTATGGATTCTGCCTCTGAATTCATATGATCTGCAATAGCAGCAACTTGTTTAAAAGTATTCACCACGAGTGCATTCGCTTGTAAAATTGCCACAGTATCAGAATCTCCAGTTTTGGCACCGGCTATGGGGTCGTACGAAGTGATATCGATGGTATTTGAGTATCCAAAAGTTTTGGCAAGCTCAGTCTGAGCATCTGCTTTGGGTGTACCATTTTTGATCATCTCACTGAGAATCGTGGTTAAAGGACTAACTACGGACGAATTTGCGTCTGCACTCAATGCGGAGTTAAAAGGTTGATTCGTATTAGTATCAATACCACCAGTTACCACAATCGTTCCTTCAGAAGGATCAATCAATTGATTACCGTTGGTATCAATCTTGGAAAAATCTTCTTCCAAAAAGAATAAGTCAAACCCTCCATTAATGTTGGTGGTTCCCGTTATGGAAAGATAATTTAGGGCAGGGTTTGAGGGTACAAAGCTTACAACAGAACCACTTAGGTAGCCATCAATAGCGACACCAGTAATACTCCATGCAGGTTGCTGAAAAGAAATGGTGAGTGCTTTGTTCTCCACCCTGTTACCTGCTGAATCTTCAACAGCAAAATAGATGGTTTGATTGGATTCCTCAGTTTCATTCAAAAGATCTAATCCGGATATTTCGAGTTGTGTCGTCAAATCTGCATCCACATTATCGGTCACCGTAACATAATTTTCCGGTAGAATAAAGGGAGCTCCGAGAAGCCAACTTATGCTTGAATCACCCTCAAAGAAATGAATAGTCGGAGGTGAAAGGTCTGCCACATCTATAGTTACAAATTCAGTGGTTGTTCTTCCAAAGGCGTCCCGAACAAATAGTGAGATTGGATATTGTCCGATAGTTTGTGAATCTACATTCCCAGTGACTACCACTTTGGAAGTTATGTTGCCATCGGGATGATCGTTTGCACTAAATATTCCCGTGGGGTCCCAAGGTGTACCAAGAGGCCATGGATAGGGATTACTTTGCACCGAGATAACTGGGTCCTGTTTGTCAGTTATTATTATCTGCCTTTCAAGAGGCACGGACGCCGTGCCAAGAACATCAAATGCTGTAAATTCTAAAGAATATGTACCATAGTTCGCAGAATTTAATGCAACCGCCTGATTATTTAATATTGCTAAAACATCAGTGGCGTCACCTGACACAACTATGCTGGGCAGAATATCTGGGGTGGCTGCATTCACATCAACAACTAAAGGACCTGTCCAATTGTAATCAGGGTAATCGGTTGCTAACAACGAAAGTTGAAAGCTTTCTCCCTTTGCGATTTCAATTACATCATCGTACTGATCAAGAAAATTTAAATCAGGTTGCAGATCTTTGAAAAGGATTTGGAGATCTACTTTATTTGTCTCAAGTAACCCTTCCCATTCAATGTAGATTTCACCTGAATCAAAAACTTGATTACCATTCAGATCAATAAAACCACTAAGACGATAATATCTATTCGAAATCAAACCAGTGAACTGAAAGGCTCGAGGAAAATTCGTGTTTGATTGCCTGACAAAACTTTCATTATTTTCATAAATTTGAATAGGTTTACTTGAGTTATTGGAATCATCAATTGAACCTCTTTCCAATTTTAGATACAGGTCTCCGGGATAAGTTATCTCCTGATACATGACTCCGGACAAAACTAATAGTGAATCCTTACTTAAGGGGTCTAACTCTTGATCCAGGAATTCATCATAATCACTTAGACCATCTCCATCCGTATCCGCAAGGAGAGGGTTTGTCCCCAATACTGATTCATTCCCATCCAGAAGACCATCACCGTCGGTATCCCGGGAAAGTGGGTTAGTTTGATACAATGCAGATGCATTAATCTCTGCAGAATCACTCATTCCATCTCCATCAGTATCAGCTTTGTCTGGATGGGTTCCGATTGTAAACTCTTCAAGATTCGTAAGTCCGTCAGCGTCTATATCACTACCCCACCAAGTGGCATTCCTTTCCTCAATCGTATCAAAATATAAGTTTAACCAATTCTCTTCCTGGGTAAGTTGCGTTCTTTGTGATGCATATATGCGTACAGTTGCGGTGAGAGTGCCTGAAGTAGCATTTAGTTTCATTTCGCCACCTCCTAAAATAGGTTTAAGGATTGCGTTAGAACCCGCGGGATCGTCAATTTCGAAAAAAGAATCAGATGCATATCCACTACCTCCTTCAACAATATTAACACTCAATATTCCTCCGTTACCATCTACATTATCAATCGTTGCATTAAAATCTATTCCTTTTCCGAATAATTTAACTTTTGAACCTATTGAATAATTAGAGCCAGGTGCATCGATTTTAACAGATTCTACCTTACCTCTCCTTAGAGTGGAATGAAGCAGGATATCTACGGAGTCACCGGTGAATTGGTTTGATCCATTGAGAGAAGCAACTTTGGTATTGTTACCTTCCTTAGCAGTAAATTCTGCGTCGATCTCCCAAGATACCATTGACGCATTCTGTTCGGTCCCATTTTCATCGTAAATTTTTGCTCTAAAGGTAAATGGCTGAGGACCAGTCAATGTGGATGAAATCGGTACCTCTATCGAATTAGTACCATTGCCATCATTTGGGAAAATCGTTAGTCGATCAACCCCAAATCCGTAAGATGAAGTTGTGCCAAGCCAACCAGCAGTGTCGCTTTGTGAATACAAATAGTCTTCCCGAAAATCTACTCCTGATATATTCGACGAGAAGATCACATCAAATCGATCATTCAAATCAAATGAATTAGTGGAAATGTCATCTAGAATACTGAGCTTCAGTGATCCATCTGGCAGTACTTCCACATCTAATTTAGGAACACCCAAAGTTGTGTTTTCTTTATGCGGAATTATTGATAGCTGAGGCGTAGTATTAGGCCTGAATCCCGCACCAACTCCCTCAAGTATTTTCTGTTCATAGGCACTTTCTCGTTCGCTAGTCATTGCAAAATCTGGCTTCGATAATAATTTGGCTGCCTTACTCCATACCATCCGGCTTATCCCTTCACCACTTTGATCAGATTCCATGGTCAGCTTAGGGAGGCCCGGAATATATAATACCTGAGTTACATGGGTATTATTTGAGTCTGGTCTGAATGTGCTTTCCTGAAAACCCTCGTCCTCTAAGTAGACATTTACCGTGTATAACCCAGGGTTAAGTCCAGATAATGAATAGAATCCATTCTGATCGGTATACACATATTTGCTGCCTTCAGATGTTAGTTGATCTGGATTATTATCAACTATCGTAATTTTGCCACCCATTCCGCTGGCATTTTCGGCAACTCCCGTTTCTAATCCGTAAAAGAAACTATTTGGTGTTCTATTATCTATGTATAAATCAAAGCTTGGATCTGATGCAGAATAGCCAACCAACCCATTTAGTCGGAAAAATCCTGATTCAGTTTCGTTTAGGTTTGTTGTTATACCATTGATTTGCGGAACGGCGTTAACTTCCGGTTGCTCCAAGTACAGGCTTCTCCACCTCGTGTCAACATTACCGTCATTATCCACATCAAAAGTTTCAAGGAATGTACCATTTTCATCTAATAAGAATTCACTGATGCCAAGAGTGGTTGAGATTTCTATTTCAGCATCTACAAAATCTGGGATTCCATCCCGATTTATATCAGGTCTATGGGTTCCGTTAAAATCAATGGTTGCGGAAATTGTGGTTGTAGGATCAGTAAAGCTGCCCGGATCATTTATTCTAACATCTACCACGCGATCTCCTAAGGAGTTTTCCAAAACTGGCTCGCCGTAAAATATCATGGGGTCATCTCCTTCCGCTTCATCAACGTAATACTCACTTTCGCTGGCCTCAAAAATTGAAAGGTGTTCGAAATTAAATTCTTCCGGCACTATCGAAAGGTAGTGAGTTATTGTGGGTTTTTCCCTAAACCCGTGAGTAGGATCATATGTTGCATCCCAAGACCATGGACGCTCAACGAAACCTTGCCCGGCACCTAGGGGTCTTTTTCTTCCATCCCGTTCAAGGTTCTTAAGCTCGGGATCATCATAAATAATATCAATATTAAACCCATCTTCATCATAGATTGGTATAATATCCACATGGCCACCAGACCCAGATATCTGTATGTCGCTTGCCGCATACATTTGACCACCATCAACCACTTTGATTTCCATGATTTTTCCATTCTCCACAATCGCTGTAAGCTTTGCATCAAATGGTTCCCACTGAGCGTAAGGGGTCCTGTAAGGGTCATTTGCTAAAACGTAATTTGTCTTCGTGCCTGTGCATCGACTTAAAAACTGCTCATCGTTATGAGGACAAAATTCTGGCGGATAGTTTCCCGCTACGCTATTGGGGCACTCAACAATGGAACCCGTTGTTGTCTCCCGCAAATTTGTGCATTGCCACTCTCTTATCCGCCAGCTTTTTGAATAATCCCAGCTAAAAAAATGGCTGGGATTCAAAATGTAGGGAGAGTTGTTAGTTGTACGATTTGGCGGGCTACCACGGACATAAATTACAGGATCTATATATCCGCGACCGCTATTTATGACGACGACTTTTTCTATTACACCATTGCGAACCTTGGCTGCTGCAAAAGCTCGATCACCTTGTTGATCTATATTTGATTCGTCTCTTTCTCTGTCCCAAATTTCTATCCATGGGTCTAGATGGGCATGCTGTCTTTCATAGGTTCGTTTTACTTCATATTCCCTACATGGGCATATATCCAATGGCGATAAATAGCCTCCCAAAATAGGTGACATGTTAGCATCCTCGTCAGTAGCGGCAAGGGGTGGATCAAAACTCCAGGACATTTCAGCTGTGCTATTTAAATTAAAATAACCTCGTCCACCATTAATAATTGTAACATCTGATATGCCTCCCGTTAATTCATCAAGTGTAGCCTGGGCCAGTGCTCCACTTCCCCCTCCCCCAGAAAAAACGATCCGGGGTTGAATCGCGTAACCAAGACCTGGATCAACTATTTCTACATCAATGATACTGCCAGTCGCCTGATTAATTGAATGAACTTTAAACTCTGCTGGAACAAAATCATAAGAGGTATTCGTAATCTCAACATGTTGCTGAATGATATCCACAGTCGGATACCCTCCAACTGCTTTTACCTCTAAAGGAACTGAATATCCGTATCCAGCATTGGTAATTTCTATACTTGAGATGTAATCGCTAAAACTAATATTTACATTTCTTGGCTCCCCGACAGCATCATTTTGATTCCAGTCTACAAAAATATGCTCCTCCATTTCACCAAACCGATGAAGAGTACGGGTTCCTAAATTCGTGAGTGGTGCAACATTTCCACGATCCCCGTTTTCGAGAATTCGATTATTTCTGAACCATTCTTCACGATCAGAAATCATCACAGAGTTATAAAAACCATCTAAATCAGACATTGTGAAATTAATACCGGATCCAAATAATTCAGAGTCAAAATTCCAATTACCAAGCAAAGACTCAAAGGTGGATGCTTGCTGCCTGTAGAACTGTTCCGGGCGAAAGCCCTTTCCGCTGATTCTAAATACATCTCCGGCATTGGCACTGAAATCAACCAGTCCCATGCCTCTTGAAACAATCTCAGCTGAGTTATCTGGATCCATAAAGAACAATGTGTAAGCCGTGGATTCATCTTCGGGGAGATTAGAATCAGAAGTTGCAACTGAAAAATTAGGTGGAGCAGAATATCCCGCCAACCCAATCGGAGCCCCGAAATTTTCATTCGGGGATGGATAGCTTCCGTTGCCCACCTCGACATATTCAACAAAACGTCGGGTGATATTACGATCATTTGGAAGAGTTAAGATATTGGTTTGGAAAGTGTCTTTTGTCCAAAGCAGTCTGTCGACCGATGTGCCATTGAGTTCAGGAGCACCATGTGCTTTTCGATAAGTTACCCAAGAGCTATTTTGATCACCGGCATATCCAGCATACCAAGAATTTACAGAGGTCCCTCCTGCCCCCTGCTCCAAATCCCCGGGTTTACGATTTTCCAATGCAATTGTCCCGTTTGCTGGCAAGTCAGCAATTGAGTTTCCATCCTGACCATAAGAAAACTCAACTTCGGGTAATTCCTTGTATCCAAAACCGGAACTTTCAACCACAACTGTACCAATTGCATCCGCAAATGCCTGTAGTCGAGGAATTTCATCTCTTCCTTTTCGCAATTCGTAAAGGAAGTTAATCTCAGCGGATGTTAGAGCTCTGTCATAAATGTGGAAATCATCTAAATGGCCTTCAAACGAATTTGTATAATTTGCATCGCGGTGTAAACCAATCGCCATAAAATTTATGTTCTCAATATCTGAGAAAAAAGCTCTGGCATCCCCGGATCCTTGTTCACTAAAAATACTGGTCGCTAATTGACCATCAATCCAAAAAGCCGACCTTAAATCGTCCACAACTAAGACCACATGGTGCCAATCGTCATCTGTTGGGTTATTTGGGTTAGCCTGTGTAATGGTTGATTCCTCTGATGTGTAAAATTTTGCCAATTCGATGCCATTATTGACAGCATGGAATTGCATCACCCCAATGTCTCTAACCATGATTCTTAAAAACGACTGGTTTTCATCTTGGTTAGATGCACAAAACACAGTCTGGTCTACATTGAAACCCTCACTCCATCCGCTGGTGCGGATCCAAAAACTGATTGAGCCTTTATTTTTAGTTGCAAAGGCATTTGAGTGAACACTGAGGTCAATGTAGCTATCATTATCATCCCAAAATGCTGACCTTCCATGGTTTTCGCCTTTGTATGAATCCCCCAAGAATCCGGGTGTTTTTTCATTGCTTATATCCGTTGGCCTTTCCGATGAGCTTCCCAAATCTGTTATGTCATCGTCAGGATTTATCATCATGAAGTCTGGACCGACGGGAACGGCATGATATTTATTTCCAGACAGATCGAGAAAACTTCGACCAGCAAGATAACGGATTTCAGACACCGAAAATGATCTTTGGTATATCATAACTTCATCTAGCAGACCTTGAAAATTATTAGTTTTCGAATTAGCTGCGAAGTTTACACCGTCAAAGCTTTCACTTTGACCGTCTACATAGAATTGACCGGTGTTTTGACTTGTGGCGACTACCGCTATGTGCACCCACTGATTTGTATCACCCAATCTTGATAAAGTGGGGCCCATCGGTCCGGCGAAAGAAAATTGACCGTCTGTCATTGTAAAAGAAAGAGTTTCGCCAGAAATTGTGAATGTAAAATCCGATTCAGGAAGAATCCACATAGAGAAAGTAGTTTCGGCTAATGCATCATGAGAAATGGTAGTATTTGCCTCTGGTGAAATAGCTCGATTTTTAACCCCCCAACGGGAACGATTGTTTTCAGAAATTTCAGATGTGGTGATGTTATTGGTATTAACTTGATCATTAATTTGCGTTCCATTCTCCTCATCAAAGTTCCAATAATGCAAAAGACCACCCAATATTTCTTTATTCCAACCAGGGCTAGGCTGATAACGAGCAGCCGTTGCATTTCCATAAAGACTTTCATGCCTATCAAATGTCCAAATTGCCAAAGGATCATGAGGATAGTGTAATGCAGCCATGGTTGAATTTGGATCAAATGCATGTCCTTGATCATGAATTCTTATCTCATGATGATAGCGAGTTGGATTTGTTGTCTCGGTTTTTACTACACTTGCGTTCGCTTCTGCACCTGAACCAAAAATTACAATATTCGGCGTTGGGTCTGCGGGAATTCTTCTTTCCCACCGATTGCCTAATACTCCGTTATTTACAATGACAGGAGATATTGTTCCAACTCCGTCCACATAAACTTTAGCCGTTGCATTTGGTTCATCATAGTTTTCCCAAAAACTAGTTCGGTGAATAGTGGCGACAGGAGGATTGTCACGGTTTTGCCCCTTACCTCCATATGCAATGTAGCCCCCATATTGATTCAGTTCGAGTGGCCTAATTCTGATCGCAGTTAAATTCGTGTCTGCCAATAGGGACTTCACATATGGCCGAGTGACAAGCAATGGGTTTGCGGTGTTTCCAATTAGGTTATTTTGGAAATCAGCGATTGTTCCGATTCCATGGGAATAATAAGTGCTAAACGCACTACCTCCTTCGAGTGCGAATTCCGGGGGAGATATAAAATTGTCTCCAATTTTATTTACCATTGGGGTTACTCTCATGTTTAACTTAATTCGAGGCAGTTCATGTTCGGGTTGCTCAAAGAAAGAGAATGGCAGGCCGCTTGTAGTGGTATCAAAATTGAACCGATGTATTTCTCCTCTCTTAAAAATTAGATCAGGTGAACTTTCCCCATCTATCTTAAACTTTAAAGGATCGTTGTTTCCCGTAGGTAAAAATAAATCTCTATGATCTCCGACTGTTGAAACATTATGCTCAACAATTTGAGCAGGGGACAAAACCACTCTAGCTCCTTGTATGAATCCGTCTGAAGATCTCACGGTTCCAGAAACGGTAGACCGAGAGGACAATTTGGCATCTCCTACTCGAATCAAAAGATTTTTTGAAGAGATACCACCTTTCAAATCAGAAACAACCACCCTTACTGTATATTCACCATGCTTACTAAATGACTTGTAGAATGTGGATTTGTTTAAAATGCTTGGATCAGTCTCCATCTTTTCGTCAATATACCAGGTGTAAGCATATTTTTTCGGATCATCTTCTCCCACATTTACTGTAATTTGGATATACTCACCAATTGAAGGATCATAATTACTGACCTCCAAAGAAAGGTTTGGTGCCCTTGATTCACCACCTTCCACGGTTCCAATGTTGACCACAACATCAATATATTCCATAGGCTCTTCTCCACCTTTTGCAAAAGGAGTTATATGAACATCGGATGTGAAGTCTGAGAAAGTGTGCCCAAGCATAAGAAATGCATCACTAAAGTCGTCTCTGGTAGCAGGCGTCATATCAATCCAATGATTTTCCGCCAGGGCTCCTGCCATTAGGACAGATAATCCAAACTCACTGGCCTCCCGGCGGTATTCTATCCATGACCACATCATGTTCGCACCACTATCTAATCCGAGCGGGGATAAAGGTGATGCAATGGACGAAATTCCTCGTAAGCCACGGGGTGCTTGAGACGAGAAATTTCTTAATACAGCTTGTTCCGTGGATTCAGTTCCCGCAGGAACCCTGATCCACGACGGGTCTACCCGTAAGATTGACTCGTTATGAGTATTCAATACTTCGACAATTGGTTCATCTGCGTAACCCTTCCCTCCTTCAAAAATCGACAGAATAGCTGCGTCCATCGTACCATTTGTTGTCAGTGTTGCTTCAGCACCATTTCCTGTTCCAGAAAATCTAACGCTGTAAATTTCATTACTCGAAAGGGCTCCTGATGTAAAAATGGTTTCGGGTAGACTAACCTCAAAATCATATAAATTAAGGGATAGCGGTGGTAAATTGTAGTCGTGTCGATAAATCCTAAAAGTATTATTAAAATCAGAATCTTCCACATGCAGGTCGTTCTCTTTAGCCGAAGAAATATCATCTCGTGAATATAGCTGTACAACATCTGTTCCAGAATTTAGCCCAATTGAATAACCGAACCCACTCATTATATTAGTAGCTACTTTAGCAGGAACGGTCATGTACCCCGAGCCACTACCCATGACAGCATAAGGGTTTCCGTAGTCGATAGGCTCACCGTCATCACTATACGGTCTTTCGCTTCGAGAAAGGAAGCGGTTTGCATGAAACAGGCCAAAATTATGGCCAAGTTCATGAGCAATTGTACTCCAACTTGCATATCCGTCTACTGCGTCAACATGAGATCCTGCAGCACCAATGAAACCTAATCCTGCAGCACCAGGTTCATGGGTGCTGATTGCCACCCAAGATATACCGATATTGTTAATGGTTGCATTAACTTCATTACCATTAAATTCATCGCTTCCGTTTATAAGAACAGTGGGCGAAGAGTAATAGTATTGCCCAGGGTCTGTAATTACAATTCCGGTTATTTGCCCAAGTTCATTGACAATAGCTTGTGCTTGACAGGGTATAAAATCGGGGTGAATCAAGCCATCTCGACTTATGTTTCCTCCCTCAAATGTGATAATTGGTTTCGATTCATAACCCTGACCGAACGCCGATGCAGTTGAAATCGATGAAACACCTACATAAAAGTTACTGGTGAGATCATATTTATCACCTACTTCAGCTGCGTGAAAAATAGCCGCAAATCCAATATCTTCCAATTCTTCGTGTTCTTCATCATCGACTCTTACAATGTCTCCATCCGAATCATAAGGATTAGGTTCAGCGGGAACACTTATGTCGTATTCATATTTATTGAGTGCGATTGTAACCGTTGGACAGATAACCGGTATAATCGTAAATGTTCCGTCTGAATTGTCTTGAAAATATTTTACCACTCTATCCATAGAACGCGATAAGCTTTCCTGACTAACAGGCTCAAAAGAATCTTTTTGAAGTTCTGGATATAATGGATTACCAAATTGATCAGTAAGAGGGGCAGAAGATCCATCAAAGCCCCATCCTTCGTCCTGAAATCTTGCAGGAACAACCAAGACTTTTCGAAAACCATTTACCGGAATAGAAAGTTCTACTGGTTCATTTTCCAAGTCATACTCAACAATAAAGGGTAGCAAATATGAAGAATTTAAATCAAGCCACACACCTTCTGTTGTATTCCAATCCATGGCTGCAAAATCATTATTTGCATTAGTCGGTTCAGTTACGTTCTGCCATTTTGTGTAGCCAATTTCGCTTACATCTCCACCATTCGTCCACTTCCAGTTTCCTTCCGATGCATTCAGGTCAATTGTGATGCTTGTATTAGTAGTATTGTCATAGATGGTAGAATTTTGTTCATCTTTATCAGTAGCGCCAATCCACCCAAGCGTGACTGGTGCTCCTGAAGGGTTTTGTCCGTATATATCACGAAATTGATTTAAAATGAATTCATGCTCACGCTGTGATTCTATGGATACCAAGCGTCCATTTAAAGAAATCGCTGTAGAGTTTGCATCATCCCAAGTGGAAAGATCTGTAATTAGGTCGTACTTTTTTTTATAATATTCAGTTAAAGAAGAACTGCCCGCAATAATTGGATAACCGATTGTTTTTCTTCTGGGTGAAATTTTGGCTTCTGCGATTTCAATTTCTTCAATAAATAGATTACGCTCAAAAATATTTTTGTAACTCAAGGTTTTTCCAGCAAATTCTATAGCATTGGAACCGTCTGGTAATTCAAGTTCCCGATAGGAGTGAGAAGACATGGCAAAATCTTCACCTAAAGTAATTCCCCATGATGCAATACCCTTCACGGTTTGCATTTTCTTGCGTCTACCATGGGTCCATACGCGGTACCTGTTTCCATTTTTAAGGGTCGCCCAATGTTTTATTAAACCCTCTGAGTGATTGGGGTCGTAACAAACATGAACGGAATCCAGGTCTAACCTTTGATTGTGCCAAGATTCTAGATTACGGGAGATGGATTTCGGCAGTACCTCGGATAAGTTCTTGGGCAAAGCCATCGAAATAGCTTTTGCAGGATCTCCGCGGATTATTTTTTCAAAAACTCCTTTTCGCTCAAGTGCAAGCTTTTCTCCTAGCTTAACGAATCGAAAAATTCTTCTAGGGTCATGATTTCCACAATTGTCATCCAATTTACAAATTACTCGACTGTATTCGTGGAGCCATTTCTCAAAGTTTCCAAAAACTGGATCCTTAGAAAGATCTTGATATTCCTTAGCCTCACACCACTCATCCTTCTCTTGGTTTTTACTGTAGGCTACTTTGTGGAGGTTCTTAGCCTTTGGCTTGCCGTTAGAACGATGGCTTTCGCTTTGTGCAAATTCTTTCTCTTCTGAATTAGCATTAACTTTCCGGTCTTCGTTATGGATTGAGCCAACTACCCTTTTCTGAGTTTGAAAAACAACTGCAGAAATGACAGTAGAAATTAACGCTAGAACCAAAAAAAGTCTCAAATGGAAACTTGCCAAAACTTGGCGAAGACCAATTATTGAAAATTGTTTTTTTGGAACAGGCATTAGGGCACTTTAAAGTTAACTAGTTTTAATAATAAAAGCTAGTAATTAATTATGTTTTGTAAAAGTAAAATCTTTCATAAATCCATCTA
>MDTB01187904.1_pt1 | contig 14717 bp, 15 predicted proteins | sample 811161 | NCBI WGS metagenome assembly MDTB01 (sample SAMN05326650, study PRJNA326480) | marine metagenome | isolation source: seawater | place: Mediterranean Sea | collected 2009
CTTTGGGACCATAATCATAGATTATATGAGATTGAAAAATCTGACGCGCATCTGCGTTTCTTAAAAAGTTCTGATGCCACGCTGGACGGCAGCGTGATCTACCACGCAAGCCATGATGCGAAACATTTAACGACTTTCTTGGATGCGGTTGGCGACAACCAAAATGCGTTGATCATTAAATATGAGGACCTCAGTCACGATCGGGTGACGGGCCTCGGTCGGATTTATGATTTTCTCGGCGCGACCACGGCACCGGACGTGCTGCAGAGGATTGCGGCGGAAGGTGACATTGGCACCATGGCCAAAGCCTCAAACAGCCAGGCGTTTTTCAGTGGCGGCGGCCGGACGGACTTTGGCGGTAATAAGATATCCCCTGAGACACGCCGGCAAGCCCTACAGATTATTGCCGGTCCGATGCAGCGGCTGGGCTATGATTTGTCGCCATGGCAATAGCTTTATGAAAACTTTCAACGCCGCCGCCGGGGCCGTCCGGATGGTTCCACACGGCACTAATAACGGCCAGAAAATCAGCCTGAGCTTGCACCAATGGCGCGCAGTTTTCAGCAGTAATGCCGCCGATCGCAACAGTCGGCACCACCGCAATATCAGTCCACCAGCGTAAAATCTCTGGGCTGGCCTGATGGCTGACATCCTTGGTGTTGGTGGGGAAAAAAGCCCCAAAAGCAACGTAATCGGCACCTGCCTCGGCTGCTGTCATCGCCAGGTGGCGTGAACCATGGCAGGTGACGCCGATCATCGCATCGCGGCCCAAAATGTCGCGCGCCACCTCATAAGGACTGTCGCCTTGCCCAATGTGAACCCCGTCACAGCCTGTCTCTGCGGCTAAGTCAGGACGGTCATTCATCAAAACCGGCACCCCATAGCGATGCGCAACCGGCACGATTTCTGCGGCTACATTGCGAATGCTGTCGTCATCGACATCTTTAAGCCGCAGCTGCAGACAGGCCACAGGACCGGCTTCGAGTGCCGCAGCAAGGTCTTTGGCAAACGCCGCCGGCACCAAAGCCGGCGGTGTTATCAGATATAATTGGCAGGGGGCGTTAGCCGCGCTCACGCTTTGCCCTTATAGATATCGATGATGGTGTTAAGCATCGCCAGCGCCTCAGCACGCGGCCGTTGGAAGGTGTTACGGCCAATGATCGAACCACTGGCACCACCTGCGTAAAGCTGGCGAATTTCGCCTAAAAGCCCATCAAGGTCTTTTGCTTCGCCGCCTGAAAACACAACAATGCGCCGACCATTGAATGTTGACTGCACCACATGGGCGATGCGCTCTGCCAACGTGTCGATTTTGATATGATTGGCTTCATAAGCTTTCTTGGCGGCGTCCAACTCAAGATGCGCCGTCGGTGGTTTGACTTTGATGATATGAGCGCCGAGAAGCGCCGCCATATGCGCGGCATAAGCGACGATATCAACGGCTGTCTCACCTTGTTTTGACAAGTCGCCGCCACGTGGGTAGGACCAGACCACCACGGCCAAGCCGTAGGCTTTGGCTTCCTCGGCCATTTCTTGAATTTGGCCCATCATCTCAAAAGCCCCGTCGGAGCTGGGGTAGATGGTGAAACCAATCGCTGAGCAACCCAGCCGTAATGCCTCCTGCACGGAACCTGTGATCGCTTGCACCGGCCCTTCCTTGTCGCGCGCCAGCGAGTTCGCGCTGTTGACCTTCATAATGGTCGGAATTTGACCGGCAAACGTATCCGCCCCGGCTTCCAGCATGCCGAGCGGGGCAGCATATGCCGACAACCCGGCATCAATTGCCAGACGGAAATGATAATGCGGATCATAGCCTTCGGGGTTGGGCGCAAAGCTGCGGGCGGGGCCATGCTCAAAGCCTTGGTCCACAGGCAGAATGACGAGGCGGCCTGTGCCGCCAAGCTTGCCTTGCATCAAAATCCGCGCCAGGTTGGCTTTGGTGCCGGGAGAATCAGATTCGTAATTATCCAAAATGCGTTTGACGCGTTGGGTAACCTTCATAGCCATAAACTCCTTTTAAGACACACCGCCGATTATAACGTCTTTGCCATCGCCGCAGTGGTATCCAGCATGCGGTTCGAGAATCCCCACTCGTTATCATACCAGCTCATCACCCGCACCAGTATACCATCAATCACTTGCGTTTGGCTGAGATCAAAGGTCGAGCTGTGCGGATTGTGGTTAAAATCAATCGACACCAAAGGCAGTTTATTGATCCCTAAAATTCCTTTCAGCGGCCCGTCGCTGGCGGCCGCCGTGATGGCCGCATTGACGGCGTCGACGCTGGTGGCTGATTTGGGGGTAAATTTAAAGTCAATCAAGCTGACATTTGGGGTCGGCACCCGAATGGCGGTGCCATCTAATTTGCCGGCAAGTTCCGGCAAAACCAGACCAACGGCTTTCGCCGCCCCGGTTGAGGTCGGGATCATTGAGCTACCGGCGGCGCGGCCACGGTAAAGGTCAGAATGCATCACGTCCAAGGTCGGTTGATCGCCGGTAAAAGCGTGGATCGTGGTCATGTAACCACGTTCAATACCGATCGCTTGGTTGAGCACATGGGCCACCGGCGCCAGGCAGTTGGTCGTGCACGAGGCATTGGAAATGACGGTATGCTCTGCTGTCAGTTGCTGATGATTGACGCCGTAAACAACCGTCAGGTCAGCGCCGCTTGCTGGGGCCGACACGATCACCCGCTTGGCGCCGGCGGCTAGATGCTTGGCGGCGGCTTCGCGTTTGGTAAACAGTCCGGTGCATTCCAGCACAATATCGACGCCGTTGGCGGCATGGGGCAAATTTGCCGGATCGCGCTCAGCCGTCACGGCGATCGGGCCGTAGCCAACATCGATTGTGCTGCCGTCAACGCTGATATCGGCAGGGAAACGGCCGTGGTTGGAATCCCACTGCAGCAAGTGGGCATTGGTTTCCACAGGACCTAGGTCATTGATCGAGACGACTCGAATGTCTTCACGGCCGCTTTCTACCAGTGCCCGCAGGACCAAGCGACCAATTCGCCCAAAACCGTTGATGGAGACCTTAACTTGCGACATTTACCCTATCCTTTGTTGTTTTCTAACGACGTTTATTATTGATTTTGAGTGCTGCTGGCCAGTGATCTTAACCTGCCAGCTGCGCCCGTGCTGCGGCTTCGACAGCGGCGGCGGTAATCCCAAAATGCTCAAACAGTTTACCGGCGGGTGCCGACTCCCCGAAGTGTGACATGCCGATAAAGGCACCATCACGGCCAATCAAGCCATCCCAGCCTTGGCGGATTCCTGCCTCCACCACAACCGTTGCCGAGCCCGGGGCAAGGACCTCGTCCTGGTAGCTGCGATCCTGACTTTGAAAGCGGTCTAAACATGGCATCGAGACAACAGCTGTGGCAATGCCGTCGGCTTCCAATGCAGCACGCGCGGTGGTTGCGAGTTCAACTTCTGAGCCGCTTGCAATCAAGGTCACCTGGCGCTTGCCGGTGGCGGCGTCCGCCAATACATAGCCGCCACGCAAACACGGATTATCCGCAGAAAATTCAGTGCGCAGTTGCGACAAGCCTTGACGGCTCAATGCCAGCACCGATGGCGTTGCCCGGTCGATAATTGCAGCTTCCCAACATTCCGCCGTCTCGACCGCGTCCGCCGGCCGGTAAACATTCAGATTGGGTATCGCCCGCAGCGCCGCCAAATGCTCCACAGGTTGATGGGTTGGTCCGTCTTCACCCAAGCCGATCGAGTCATGCGTCATGACGTAAATCGTACCCAAGCCCATCAATGCGGCAAGCCGAATTGCGGGGCGGCAATAATCTGTGAACACCAAAAATGTGCCGCCGGCAGCAATCACACCGCCATGCAAGGCCATGCCGTTCATTGCCGCTGCCATGGCATGCTCACGAATGCCGTAATACATGTAATTCCCGTCCGGATTATCGGCATCAATTGCGGTCATAGCGGCCACTTTGGTGTTGTTTGATCCGGTCAGGTCAGCAGACCCGACAATCAAACTCGGCACCGCCGGGACCAGCGCCTCGATGCTATTCTGTGAGGCAACGCGGCTGGCGATTTTCACGGGCTCGGCTGCTAATTTTTGCTTCATGGCGGTGATCGCGGCGCGTGCCGCAGCATCGCTGGGTGCCGCCATTGCGGTGGTGAACTCATCTTGATTGGCGGCTGCCGCCAACCGATCGCGCCAGGCGGCATGTAAAGCTTTGCCGCGATTGCCCGCCGCTTTCCAGGCAGCGGCGATATCATCGGGAATAACAAATGCCGGGTATGGCCAGTCAAGCGCCGTGCGGGTCGCCGCGATCTCGTCGGCGCCAAGCGGCGCCCCATGTGAGCCTGCCGTGCCGGCTTTGGTCGGCGCGCCATAGCCAATGGTTGTCTTGCAGGCAATCAGGCTTGGTTTGTCGCTGCTTTGGGCGGCTGTTAACGCTGCTGCGATGGCGTCCGGATCATGACCGTCAATTGCCGTACAGGCCCAGCCAGAGGCCTCAAAACGGCTGATATGGTCGTCCGACGTGCTAAGCGATGTCGGCCCGTCAATGGAAATGCCATTGTCATCAAAAAGCACAATCAGCTTGGATAGCTTTTGGTGCCCGGCCAGAGAAATAGCTTCTTGGCTGATCCCTTCCATCAAGCAGCCGTCGCCGGCGATGACATAGGTGCGATGGTCGACCAGCGCCTGGCCATGGCGGGCGGCCAGGGTGCGTTCGGCCAATGCCAAACCGACGGCGTTGGCCAGGCCTTGTCCAAGCGGGCCGGTTGTGGTCTCAATGCCGCCGCCGACACCATATTCCGGGTGTCCTGCCGTGCGCGCGCCGAATTGCCGGAAATTCTTGATCTCATCTAAGCTAAAATCGCCGTAGCCGGTCAGATGCAGCAGGCCATATAGCAGCATCGAGCCGTGACCGGCAGACAACACAAAGCGATCGCGGTCATGCCAATCAGGTGCCGATGGATCGTATTTTAAAAATTGCTTGAACAAGACAGTCGCCACATCGGCCATACCCATCGGCATGCCTGGATGGCCTGAATTGGCAGCTTGAACGGCATCCATGGCAAGGGCGCGGAGGGCATTGGCCATGGAGCGTGGCGAGACGGCAGGCGAAGAAGATGACGTCATTATGGCACCTTAAGGATCACAAGGTCTGAAAATGGCAGATCTGAGTTCACGGCTCTTTAATCCATGTCGAGCGGCTCAATGCTGCAAAATTGCGCGTAGAACTTCCGCAGGCACAAATCATGGCCGAAGATGCCGCCGCCGGGCTGGCGCGTCAACCGAAGAAATTGTCCCATCGCGTCGTAGTTGCCGCATCAGGCGGTAACAATAAAGCTGTATCTGTGACAACCGCAGGCGAGTTGTCGTTGACGTAGGGGCTTGGCCGAACGTATGATGAGGCAACTTTAAGGACCGTCAATTAGTCATTGTATTTTGCAAGGAATATCGATGGGCAGACTCAATGATGCACGCGATCGTCTATCGGCTGCGGTTGCCCGCCTCGAACAGGTTTTAACCGAAAATCCGCCTGCTGACGACACTGCAAACGCAAGCTTGCAGCGCGAACTTGCGGCGTTGCAGGTCAAATATTCCGAGGTTTCTGCCGCTGCCAGCGATGTTGGCGGGCGGCTTGATCAAACCATCGCGCGGCTTGAAGCGGCGTTGGAGAGCTAATCGGTCATGGGCCAAGTTGATATCACCGTAAACGGCAAAATCTATCGTATCGCCTGCGAAGACGGCGAGGAAGAGCGGCTTGGCAGTCTTGCCGGTATTGTCGATGCGCATGTGCATGAGTTGCTTGAACAAGTCGGCAATAACATCAGCGATAGCCGATTATTGGTCATGGCAAGCTTGTTAATTGCCGATGAGCTTATGGATCTGCGTGATAGCCGCGATGAAACTGTCGACGAAGACGACGCCGATGGTGTCGGTGAATTATCGCCGGAAGCAGAAGAAAGTTTGGCCGCTGCAATCGATGCGGTTTCGGGACGGATTGAAGCACTTACCGATCAATTTGCGCGCAGCAGGTGACAAACCCTGTCAGTTCAAGGTACAAACTGGTGACGGTCGCTGCCTGGTTTGTTAGGACGCGCATATCTCTGGGGCTATACTCCATTATCCTTGGGAGCTACCTCTGCCGAGATCGTGGTCTTGGTACGCGGCGCCCACCTGCACGAGCAGGCACCAGAGGATGGCATGGGAGCCGACGGCTAAGGTGGCACCGTTGTTTTAATTGCTAAAGGGTGATGCTTGGACGACACCGACATGCCCGCACCGCAAGATGTTGCGAATGTCAAATCGGCCCTGCGGAGCGAGGCGGAAGCGCGACGGGCGCAGGCAGCAGCCGATGATGATGGCAGTGCCGCCGTCCGCATGGCCGACAACGTTATGTCTTGGCGTCGGCCGGTGGCCGGTGACTTCATCGGTGTCTACTGGCCGTTTCGAAGTGAAATTGATACCCGCCCATTGATCCATCAACTGCACGCTGCCGGCTGTGTGATCGGCTTGCCGGTTGTGACGGCAAAAGCAGCACCACTGGTTTTTCGCCAGTGGACGCCCGATATCGTTCTGGTCGCAGATCGTTTCGGGGTGTTGATTCCCGGGCCGGAAGCGGCAGAGCTGACACCACGGACAGTTGTGACGCCGCTGTTGGCCTTTGACCGACGCGGCTATCGATTGGGATATGGCGGCGGCTTTTATGATCGCACCTTGGCCAAATTACGCGCCGAGGACGGTGTTTTGGCCGTTGGTGTTGGTTTTGCGGCGCAAGAAATGGACGTTGTCCCGACGGCTGAATTTGATATGCAGCTGGATGCGGTCGCCACCGAGACGGCAGTTTTAGAACTTGGGGTATAATGAATGCGGGTTTTATTTTTAGGCGATGTGGTTGGCCGGGTTGGCCGCGATGCGGTGATCGCTGAATTGCCGGGTTTGCGGGACCGGTTGGCGCTCGATTTTGTTGTTGTAAACATTGAAAATGCCGCCGGCGGTTTTGGCGTCACCGAACACATTTGTAATGCCATGCTCGACGCCGGTGCCGACGTGCTGACCTCGGGCAATCATATCTGGGATAAGCGCGAAATCATTACCTATATCGATGAGCAACCGCGCCTTCTGCGACCGCTGAATTATCCGGAAAACACCCCTGGTCGCGGTGCCAATATGTATGAATTGGGCGATGGCCGACGGGTCATGGTGATCAATGTCATGCTGCGGCTGTTCATGGATGCGTTAGATGATCCATTCGCCGCCGTTGAGCGGCAAATCGCCGATATCTCCCTTGGTTACGGCGCGGACTTTATCTTGGTCGATATGCATGGCGAGGCCAGCAGTGAGAAAATGGCCATGGGGCATTTCTTAGATGGCCGTGCCAGCCTTGTTGTTGGCACCCATACCCATGTGCCGACAGCGGACCATTGCATTCTGCCCCATGGCACCGGCTATCAGACCGACGCCGGCATGTGCGGCGATTATGATTCCATCATCGGCATGAAAAAAGATGCGCCGATTGACCGTTTCACCCGCAAAATGTCCGGCATGCGGTTAGAGCCGGCAGACGGTGAGGCGACCATTTGCGGGGTCATGGTGGACACCGACGATGCTACCGGATTGACAACACGGATTGCGCCTTTAAGGCTGGGCGGGCATTTATCGACAACCTTGCCTGCGCAAGCGTCATAACGGAACTTTCAGCGGCGGTTTAAGAGCGGCGCGGCTTTTGGGGGTTTAAATGATCGAAAATTGGCGCGATTTGAGGCAATCTGATATCTATGCGGCCCGTCAGCGGATCGCCGGTCGGGTCACCCGCACGCCGTTAATCCGCGCTCATGAGCTGTCCCATCGATTGGGCGGCGAGATTTGGTTTAAACTGGAAACCTTGCAAGCGACAGGCGCTTTCAAACTGCGTGGCGCGACCAACGCATTATCTTGTTTGACCGAGGCACAGCGCGCCTGCGGGGTAACCTGCGTGTCATCGGGCAACCATGGCCGTGCGCTGGCCTACGCAAGCCAGGCGATGGGCGTCCGGGGGATTATCTGTTTGTCGTCGCTGGTGCCGGCGATCAAGGTTGAGGGCATTCAGCGATTTGGCGCTGAGGCCCGAGTCCATGGCGATAGTCAAGATACCGCCCAGTTGGAAGTCGACCGGCTGGTGCGTGATGAAGGGATGGTCGAGGTGAACCCTTTTGACGATCCGTATGTGATCGCCGGGCAGGGCACGATTGGCTTGGAAATTCTTGAAGATATGCCCGATGCGGACCAGGTCATCGTGCCGTTGTCGGGCGGCGGGCTGATTTCCGGCATTGCTTTGGCCATAAAGTCGGCAACAGCGACGATGCAGGTGCATGGGGTCACAATGGCCGATGGCCCGGCGATGTATGAAAGCCTGCGGGCCGGCCATCCTGTGGATGTGATTGAAACACCGACCCTGGCAGATGCCCTTAGCGGCGGCATCGGTCCGGATAATCGCTTCAGTTTTGAGCTCACGCGGCGTTATGTAGATGACAGTCACCTGGTCGATGAGGCGGCCATCGAACGGGCCTTGTCTTGGCTGTATTTCGAGGAACGCTTGATCGCTGAGGGCGGTGCTGCAGTCGCTGTTGCGGCGCTGTTAGAAGGCCGAGTGGCGGCCGCCGGGAAAACCACGGTTGTGGTCGTCAGCGGCCGTAACATCGACATGGATAAGCTGACGAAAATTATCGCCGCGAAACCGCACCGCAGCTACGCCTAGCGGGTGTTATTGCTTAATCTCGCCGGCAAAAAGCCGTTCACGCAGCCGTGCCATGCCGCGCAACCAGCGGTCCCGATCGCCGGCCTTACGGGCCATATAATCGGCCACGGTCGGATGCGGTAAAATAATAAACTGTTCGGCGTCCATGCCGGCGACCACGGCTGCGGCCACATCCTCGGCGTCGATCATGCCGTCAACCGCCGCCGGTGTTTCAAGCCTGCCGCTGGTCATCGCCGTTCGCACACCTTGCGGGCAGACCACAGAGACGCGGACGCCGGCAGGGTTGTATTTGGCCGCCAAGAATTCAGCTAACCCAATCGCGGCGTGCTTGCTCATGGTGTAGGCAGCGGAGTCAACTTGGATCAGCAGACCTGCGGCCGAAACGGTGTTGACAAGATAGCCGGAGCCGCGCGCCGCCATCCCCGGTGCCACTGCGCGTGCCGCATAGACATGCGACATGGTATTGACTTGCCAACATAAATTGATTTCCGCGTCAGGTTGATCTTCGTCGCCCATTTTAATCACACCGGCGTTCGAACAAAACACATCAATCGGCCCATGGGCAGCTTCAGCGGTTGCCACCAAGGCTTTGATCTGCGCTTCGTCGGCGACATCGGTCGGCACGCTGAGGGCATCCAGTTCGCGGCCAACTTCGGCCACGCCGTCGGCATCCATATCCGCCAAAATTAGGGCTTTGGCGCCATCTGCCTTGAAGCGTCGCGCCATCGCCCGGCCAATGCCGCTGGCGGCACCTGTCACAATAATGGTCTTGTCTTGAACACGCATGAAAATGCCTCCTGAGCAGAAATGGCGCTGTCGGGAACCCGGCCATGGATGGAAAATTTTGGCACTAACAGCGACGAGAAATCTTTTTTGATTGATCCGATTGCGATTTCACTCTCGTATATCACATATTAAGACAGAAGACATTGGATCCGGCGGCAGCACGCTGCGGCCAGATTTGGTGGAGACCTTCAGGAGGTTTGGGAAAGTTTACGATGTTCAAAGAGCCGGCGAACCAGAACGCTTTTAGCGCCACCACCCGAGGAATACGGGTCATCGCCCAACCATTTTACCTGGATGAACAATCGGTTCCTGATCGTAGCCAATTTGTTTGGGCTTACCGCATTGAAATTATCAATGATGGCGACGAAGTGGTTCGCCTGGAAAGCCGTACATGGTCAATTACCGATGCCAAAGGTGTCACTCAAGAGGTTCACGGCCCTGGGGTCGTTGGCGAGTTCCCAAGACTGGAACCCGGTGAATCTTTCACTTACACAAGCGGTGTGCCCCTGTCGGAGCCATCAGGCGTGATGAGTGGGTCGTATCAGATGGTTTCCGAAGCCGGTGACCATTTCGACATTGAAATTCCAGCTTTTTCACTCGACAGCCCATTTGCAACAGGGCGGTTGAACTGATGGCTGTAACGCACCTTACACACCCTTTAAATCGGCTGAACATCGCAGCTTATTTTGATCGGACCAGATGGCACCGATCCAAATCTATTGCAGGAGGTACGAATGAGTCCTTACGATAACACAATGTTGCAAAATATCTCTATTTTGCCCGCATCAAGCAATGCGTCGACCGATCTTCGGCCCTCCCGGAGTGAGGCCGAAGAAGCAGTCCGAACCCTAATTCGTTGGGCCGGTGACGATCCCAGCCGTGAAGGTTTGTTGGACACGCCGGCACGGGTTACACGCTCCTACGAAGAACTTTTTGTCGGTTACACCCAGGATCCGGATGAGATTCTATCGACGACGTTTGCGGAAACCGAAAATTATGACGACATGGTGTTGCTGAAGGACATTCGCTTTGAATCGACATGCGAGCATCACATGCTGCCGGTTATCGGGACAGCACATGTGGCCTATGTGCCGGAGAGCCGGGTCGTTGGTATCTCGAAGCTTGCACGGGTTGTTCACTTATTTGGTAAGCGCCTGCAAATTCAGGAAAAAATGACCTCACAAATCGCCCAGGCGATTGATCATGCGCTGGCACCCAAAGGTGTTGCGGTGGTTGTCGATGCGGTTCATGAATGCATGACAAATCGCGGTGTTCACACCCATGGCTCCAGCCTAGTGACGCGAAGCTTCATGGGCGTTTTTGAAGATGATAAAAACCTCCGCCGTGATTTCATGGATGCCATTTCCGGCAACCGCTGAAGCGAAAAATAACAGTATTTACAAGGGCTTCTGGCATGCCAGAAGCCCATTTTATTGGCTGATTCGGTTATCGTCTTTGAAATGCTTTCGCTGTGCCTTATTGTCGGCCAATGAATGATCTGCGCGCCGATCGGAGGGCCGTATGAAGTTAGGGCCAGTGTTCTTTGTGCTGGGGCTATTGATCAGTGTGCTTGCCATCGCCATGTTGGTGCCGGCGGCGGTTGATTTTCTCATGGATGGCTCGGGCTGGCATGTTTTCCTGGCGTCGAGCGGTTTGACCCTTTTCATCGGTGTTGCCCTATTGCTGACCTTCAGTGGCAGCACCACCAAGAGCCTTAGCTTGCGGCAAGCATTTCTGCTGACCACGGGCAGCTGGTTTGTGATTGCCTTTTTCGCGTCCTTCCCGTTCGCTTTCTCCGACCTCAATATGTCGCCGACCGACGCATTTTTTGAATCCATGTCGGGGATCACCACCACCGGTTCGACCGTTATCGTTGGTCTGGATGACGCGCCGGCGGGGATTTTGCTATGGCGAGCAGTGCTGCAATGGCTTGGCGGCGTCGGTATCATTGTGATGGCACTTGCGGTGCTGCCGGTGCTGTCTGTTGGCGGCATGCAATTGTTTCAGACAGAAGCTTTTGACGCCGCCGACAAGGTGCTACCGCGGGCGACCCAATTGGCCGGCGGCATCGGCGGTGTTTATATTTTACTGACGGTGATCTGGACCATCGCATTATGGCTGTCTGGTTTATCTGGCTTTGACGCTTTGGCCCATGCCATGACCACATTGGCTACCGGCGGCTATTCGACCAAGGATGCCTCGGTTGCACATTTTAACAATCCCCTTGCAGAGTGGATCATCATTGCCGGTATGATTGTTGGCTCACTGCCGTTTGTCTATTATTTGCGCGGCTTACGTGGCGAATTTAAAGGTTTATTTCATGACAGTCAGGTGCGCTGGTTTGCCTGGACAGTGCTGTTGTCGGTGTTGATGGTTGCCGCCTGGTTATTCAGCAATTTAGATTTCTCAGCGACCAGCTCGATCCGCCATGCAGCTTTTAATGTGATCTCGGTTCTGACGGGCACAGGCTATGGGACCGCGCAATTCGATCAATGGGGCAGTTTTACAACGACGCTGTTTTTGTCGCTGATGTTCGTTGGCGGGTGTGCCGGCTCAACCACTTGCGGGATCAAAATCTTCCGCTTTCAGGTGTTGTTTAGTACCGCCAAAGTTCAGCTTGATCGGTTGTTGCGGCCCCATGGGGTTTTCATTCCGTATTACAGTGGTAAGCCGATCCCTGAGACAGTCTCCGAAGCTGTTATGGGGTTTTTCTACCTGTATATGGCCAGTGTCGCGGCCTTGGCGGCGTTATTGGCGGCGACCGGTCTGGATTTCATGACGGCGATCTCGGGGGCGGCAACAGCGATTAGCAATGTTGGCCCTGGGTTGGGGCCGATGATTGGCCCTAGCGGAACCTTTGCCGAATTGCCGGATACCTCGAAATGGTTATTATCGGCAGGCATGTTGCTTGGACGTTTAGAGATTTTCACGGTCCTGGTTATTCTGACGCCGGCGTTCTGGCGCAATTAATATTCTTATTACGGGAGAGAATGAGTGGCCCAATCCGATGTGACAACCGAAGCATGTGTTGCCTTGCTTGATCGTTTGGTGGCGTTTGATACCACCTCTGCAAAGTCAAACCTGGCGCTGATTGACGATGTGCGCGGACAACTTGAAGCGTTGGGGATTGCCACGCGGCTGACCTTCAATGACGAAAAAACCAAGGCCAACTTGTGGGCAACGGTCGGTCCGCAAGACAAGGGCGGGATTGTGTTGTCAGGACATACGGACGTGGTGCCGGTGGCTGGGCAAAAATGGACCAGCGATCCGTTTAAAATGGTTGAACGTGATGGCCTGCTTTATGGCCGCGGCACGGCGGATATGAAGGGCTTCATCGCCTGCGCCCTGGCCTATGGCGCGGACATGACAAAACGCGACCTGAAAACGCCGATCCATTTCGCACTCTCCTATGATGAAGAAGTTGGCTGTATCGGAGTCAAAGGCCTCATCGCCGATATGGCCGAAAACCTGCCCTTGCCGCGCGCCGTCATCGTAGGCGAGCCAACCAGCATGCAATTGATTGGCGGCAATAAAGGTGGGCGCAGTTTCACGGCTATCGTGCGCGGTGTGCCGGGGCATTCAAGCGAGCCTGGACGCGGCGCCAATGCGATCATGGCGGCGGCGCGTTTCATCACCTATATCGAGGATTTGCAGCAGGAGTTTTGTGATAATGCCGATCCTGACTGCCCGTTTGACCCGCCGTACACGACTTTTGATCTGGGATTGGTCAATGGTGGCACGGCAGGCAATATCATCCCCGGTGAGTGCCAGATCACCTGGGGCTTTCGGATGTTGCCGGATGATGATTCAGACGCCATTGAAGCCCGGATCCGGGCCTATGCCGAAGCGCATATTGACCCGCCGCTGAAAAAGATTTCCGCAGATGCGGGGATTGAAATTATCCGCCGTGTCGACACACCGCCTTTGCGCCCTGATACCACCTCACCTGCCGAACAAATCATTCGTCACCTTACCGGGCTTAACCAATCAGGTGTGGTGTCCTATGGCACCGAGGCTGGGCATTTCCAGAATGCCGGTGTCCCAGGGGTTATTTTTGGTCCTGGCAGTATTCAACAAGCCCACCAACCTGATGAGTTCATCGCCGTTGAGCAAATCGACAAATGCCGGAAGTTTATCGGCCAATTGCTCGATTGGGCGGAGACCGGGGCATAATGTTGACGGCGATCCGCCGGCAAGGTCAGGTGTAAACTGGGCCGGCTTTGAACCGCTGCAATGCAAGCGGCGGCGGGCCGGCAGGGAAACATATACGGTAATAACTTAAAGCGCAGTGCCGATCATTTGAAAGGTGCCAGCGGTCGAGGCCGACGGCAGGGGCCGGGGGCCCCGTCCGCCAATAACCATGCCAATCAGCGGGCTTTGGGTGTCAGTTAAGCTTCTTCCAACATGGGTGTTTTGCAGCGGGCCTCACAGGAGAGACCGAATAGACGCTCACAGGCCAGGTTGTATGAAAATTTTTTCCTAACTTTTGCCAAACTGTGACATAATGTTGGTGTCTTTCAATGTGATTGATATCTCATATTGAAAATAAAAACAGCATATCAAAGTATGCAAGACATCATCACCGCCGGCGCAACACCGATGCAGTTATTACGTGTTACCGCGAACCTCCGTCTGCAAACATTGGAGCGGCATTTAAAGACAATAAGTGACAATAAGATCATGGACGGCAGTTTTAAGGGTGTGATGCATACCGAAAAGGCATTCGGATCGCTCCTAAGTCCAAAAATATTAGGCACATATGAAGCCGAATTGGTCCACGAGATAATGCCCATATTGCCGGGCAAGAGCTGTTTTTTAGACATCGGATGCGCCGAGGGATATTACACCACAGGTGTCGCTGTAAAATCTGACATACCGAAGGTTATCGGCGTCGACATCAACGCTGCTGCGTTAACGGCGGCAAAAAATAATGCCGCGTTAAATGGTGTCGACCATAAATGTGACTTCTTTGCGCAGTTAGCGGACGCCATTGACGATATCGGTTCAGATCCGTTGATCATGGTTGATGTCGACGGAGATGAATTAACGGTGCTCAAGGGGCTGTTTGAAAAGTGCCAAGATGGGAAGTTTAATACCCTAACCATGGTCATCGAAACAGATTACTGGCCGGATCATTCAAGCAATAAAGATGATATCGTTGATGAATTGCTGCGCCATGACTTTCAGATTACCAAAATAATTGAGCAAGACATCA
>MDTB01219837.1_pt1 | contig 14717 bp, 13 predicted proteins | sample 811161 | NCBI WGS metagenome assembly MDTB01 (sample SAMN05326650, study PRJNA326480) | marine metagenome | isolation source: seawater | place: Mediterranean Sea | collected 2009
CTGAGCTATCTGGCCTAATGCGGGGACGACGGGATTCGAACCCGCGACCTCCTGCGTGACAGGCAGGCGTAAACTCCAGACTTTACCACGCCCCCAATACTTATACATAAATAATAGACTAGTTTATTTGTTGTTGATAAGAATATTTTTACTCATTTTAAAATAATTCAAAAATCTTTCATACAAGTAATAAATTCTCATCAAGAAAACGATATCTTTATCAATAATATGCTTTTTTACATTTGTGTGAATTGAATAAGTTATTATATTGTTTATTTTTTTATTTAAAGTAACTTCATCATGAAACTTGGAGATTCTAAAATCTTTTGCTTCTGAGAAGCTTCTGAAATTCTCATTTAAAGTATGTGTTGCTGTTGGCCCCCATCCAATGTTAGAAATTAAATTGTGTTTTGGAACGATTGTAAATGCAGAATTTTTCATCATTGTTGAATACATTTGAAAATCCCAAAAATTTTTAACTTTTGTATTGCTAGAATTCTTACAAAGTTTATAAACAACATATTTTTCAAATATATTTACGTGTTTTAAATATTTAATATTTTTGAAAATACTTTTTTTCCAGTTATCAAGATCATCATCATAAGCTTCCCACCTATCTTTCCAAGTTGCCCAGCCCCATATAAGTGGAACACTACTGAATAGGTAATCATCATCATTAAATAAATCTTTATTTAAAATTGGTCCTCCATTGTCTCCTGATATCATCCATATTTTTTTTTCGTCTTTATACCTTATGAGTAATTGACTACAGAATTTGAAAAAAGAATCAGAAGGAATACAATCATCTTCCAAAATAACACCCATGTCTTCATTTTCAAAAAACCAACTTATCGCTTTTCGTGGGCCAAGTCCACATCCAAGATTTTTATCAAGTCTTTGAATTTTTAAATTTATTTCTTCATTAAATAAACTATTGATATTTTCTATTATGACTTCAATATTTGATTCATCTTCCTCATGCCTTGGTCCATCAATACTTATGTACAAATTTCTAATATTATTTTTTTTAATTTGTAAAAGTAGTTTTTTAGCTTGTTCTGGTCTATTGAATAAAATTAGTAATACGGGTATGTCTTGACTTTTAATCATGGTGTGTGAATTTCTAATTTCATCTGTGGTAAATTTATGTTATTTTCATTAAAAATTTTATAGAAGTTTATATTCGAAATAATACCATTTTTGTGTCTTTTTTCATGTTGTCCAACCCAGCCATTTGCTTTAAAACTTGTGAAATATAATTCTTTATTGTTTTTTGATAAATCATCAAAAATTTCTTTTGCAGTACTACTAAGTCCCTCAAAATCTAAGTCGTCGAAAAATAAGATAAATTCATTATCTATGTTTTCTGATATTATGTTTTTATATTCACCCCAAACTCCCTCTGGTGTATGTAAAGCATCTGAAAAAATTAAATTAAATTTAAAATTAATATAATCATTAAAATTTGAAGTATCTTTTTGTTCTAAAACGCTTCCCATAAAATATGACAAGTTATTTTTTGTTTTATAATGATATATCTTTGAATTACTTCTTTTACTACTTTCTGATAATTTGAAATCATTTTCATATTTAGGAACTATAGGGTTAATGTCATATGCAACTAAATTAGAGCCCACAAGATGATTATCAATTTGCATAAAGTTTTTCATTACAGATGCACCAATCTCTAAGTAATTTATTTTTTTGTTTGATAAAAATTTTTGTGAGTAAAGAATTAGATCTGTGTAGGTTGGAAACTGATTTAAGGGCTTATCTAAGTTTATGAATATACTTTTATCCATACCATAATCATTCAATTCAAATTCCTGACTTTTTAAAAATGGTCCACAATTACTAAGAAATCTTCGATTTTTTAGAATTATATCTTTAAGGTCCTTGTTTTGAAATAAAATGTAGTAATAACTTGTAACGCTTTCATAAAATTTTTTTGTTAAATTTTTAAACTTGTTAATCCTGTAATGAAATTTTTCATTTTTCATATAAAACCTTATCTTAATGACTTAATATATGACTTTGTGAGATTCAAATACTGGGTATGCTTTAACAATTTAAGATTTAATGTATTCTTTAGAAAAAAGCTTAGGCTATAAGCTTTCCAATTGATTACGATATGGTAATTTTTTTTATTTATTTTCATATAATTTAATTGATAGTACTTAGAATTTTTATCAATTAGCCCCTCAAGTGTCCATGGTTTTTTACTTCCCATATAGTGAATAAAAATTTCATTATCAGAAACAACTACATCTGTTTTGTTCAAATTATCACCGCCCACTTTAAAATTAAATATATTATCTAGTTCAAGATATTCACCGTTAAATAATATATTCAAAACATCTTGGTCCCAAAAAACTAAGTCTATGTTTTTGTTAGTAATTATTTCTAATGATTTCATCTGAATAAGTTTTTGTCTCCATTTATTTAAGTCGATAAACATCACTCCTGCATTAAAGTATGTTTTTAAGCTAGAATCAAACCTTGAAAAAAAATCTGTATTATTTTTATCTTTAGTAAATTCAGTATTGACACTGATCGCATTTTTACTTTCATCAAGTAATTTAAATTGGAGATTTGCTTCATTGATAAATTCAGAAACACAAATTACATCACAGTCCAAATATAAAATTTGATCAATTGACTCTGGAAGAAGACTCTCTATATAAAGCCTGTAATATGTTGCTTCAGAAACATGAGCATTCTCAATGTTCGGAAAATGAACTCCTTCAACATTGAATTCAATAATATTTAAATTATTTAGTTTTGGATGTGAATTTAATATATGTTTATCCAAATCTAGTGAAATTGCGTTGTTGTGAATAACATAGATATCAATTTTCTCGGTGGATTTATCTAAAACTGATAATGCTGAACAAAAAAATTGGGTATTATAATTCTCATCCAAACAATAAAGAATATTCATATTTTTAGTCTTTCAAGATATCTTTCAATAATCAGTAATTTCCAAATCCTTTGAGAGTTTATCCTTGATTTATTTATTTGTAATTTTTTTAAAATATCTGAATTAAAATTATTTACAATTTTTCCATGATTTATTTCATCTTCGATGCTGGAAATATTTGAATAGATCCATTTTTCAAGATTAAATACAAAACCCATTTTTTTTCTATTTAAAAAATTCTCATCAAAATCTTTAGATAAAAAAATTTTTATTGGTTTTTTTCCTATAATTTTGTTTGCTTCTGATGGATTTAGTCGAATTATAAATTCAATTAACTTGTGATCAACAAATGGTGAGCGTACCTCTAATGAATTAGCCATTGACGTTCTATCAATTTTTAGCATCATCATTTCAGATAAGTAAAAATTGTAATCAGTAATTACGGATTTTTTAAATTCATCCTCTATGTCTGGAATAAATTTCTTAAACAAGTTGTTATCAGCCTTAACTCCCAGAAGATTCATAAAATTATTATCTTGAAAAAAGGATGAATACGCTTCTGAAAAGTTTTTTGACTTTGCCAAAAATCTATTTCCCGTTCCCAAATAATTTGGATAAATTTTATTCAGATTCTTTATTGGGTTATAGTATTTACTTCTATTTAATACTGCTGCTAATCTTTTATATCCTCCTAAAAGTTCATCACCTCCATCACCAGAAATTGCCACTTTATATTTTGAAGAGATTGCTTTAGATATTACATATGAAGGAACTATTGAGGGATCTGAATATGGTTCATCAAATGAATTTATAGCAAAGTTTATACTTCCATCAATTTCAGTACTACTTAGTATTTCAACAATACTGTTTGTTCTATATTTATCAATTACTTTGCTAAACCAATATGATTCATCGTACTTAGTATCGTCGTATCCAACCGAGAAACTGTTTATGGTATGTTGATTGTCACTTAACATTTTAATTATTGATGTTGAATCGAGACCTCCTGACAAAAAAGAAGCAACATCTACATCAGATTCCATTCTTAAATTTACTGAATTTGAAAATAATTCTAAAAATTGCTCCTGGTCGTAATTTTCTGTGGATAATGAGTCCGAAATATTCCAGTATCTAAAATTTTTTGTTTGAATTTTTTTATTATTCATTTGTACTTTTATTACAGAGCCAGGCTCAACTTTGTAAATATCTTTTATTATTGTATTTGGTGAAGGAACAACTCCAAGATTCAAATAATTTAGTAATTGATTTTCATCAGTCTTTTTATTTTTTGATAATTTTGAGACTGATATTAGATTCGAACCAAAAAATAAATTACTATTTGAAATAGAGTAGAAAAGTGGTTTTTGTCCCAATCTGTCTCTAATTAAATATATTGAATCTGTTTTTGAATCAATAAATGTAATAGCAAATTGACCGTTTAATTTACTAATATAATCTTCACCATACTTTGATAGACCTATTAGTACAACTTCTGAATCTGAATGATTTGTTTTAAAAAGTTCACCATCTTTTTCTAGTTCTTTTCTAAGTTCATTGTGATTATATATTTCACCATTGAAGAACAATATTGTTTTGTATTTGTCAGAAATCATCGGTTGAGAAGCCTCTTCAGATAGATCAATAATTGAGAGCCTATTAAAAATACCTTGTAAGAAAACGTTTGAATTTTCAGATAAATTACTAAGTGGTAGATTTAACTCTTTATAATCATCAGGGCCTCTACATGTAATTAATGAATTGCAATTTATTAATTCAGAAAAATTATTTTCTGAATAAGATAAGGTTCCGATATAACCACACATTATTTTAAGTATAAATTTTTGATATTAATAACTGTAGAAAAAAAATCATTGTTAAAATTAGTTTAAATGTCCAATAAACAAATTAATATTCTTTACGTTTTTGGCAGCGGAAGATCCGATCGAATTAAAGATAATGAAATACAAACTGAAGAATTTTTTTATGGTTATTTTAATATTAAAAAAGAATATAAAAATACAGACTTCATTGAAATGAAGAATGAAGTTAAGCCTGAAAGATTTTCTCAATCTATTTTATTGTTTTTTGATAAAGTCTTTAGAAAACTGACAAACCTTCCTTTTTATATGAACTTAATATGTACAAAAGAGAATTATAAAAAAATTTCAAAAGCTGACAAAATAATTGCGACAAATGACCGACTTGGATTATCAATTTTGCCAATGGTTCTGTTTATTAGATTTAAAAAGAAAGTTGAATTAAACATTATTGTAATGGGCCTTTTTTCAAAAAAGAAAAATTTAATTACATCAATTTTTCAAAAAGTTTTTTATGGAATTATTTTTAAATCTATAAATAAGTTTATATTCTTGGGACTTGGTGAATTAAATGAAGCCAAAAAAGAATTTAAAAAATATCAACATAAATTTATATTTTTACCCTTTTGTGTTGATAGTAATTTTTGGAAAAACAATAATAAAGCAAGTGAAAGTTTAGATACTGTACTCTTTCTTGGAAATGATGGAAATAGAGAGTTTTCAAAAGTTGTTGAGATTGCAAGAAAAATGTCTCATATTAATTTTAAGTTTGTGACTTCTCATAATTTTAAAAAAGAAGAACTCCCAAAAAATGTAAGTTATGTAAAAGCAAACTGGAACGAAAATATATTGAGTGATAAAGATATAAAAAATTTTTATATCGATGCAAAGATAACAATCTTGCCCTTAATTGATTCCTTCCAACCTTCTGGGCAAAGTGTCTCATTACAATCTATGGCAATGGGTACACCGGTTCTTATAACAAAAACTAAAGGCTTTTGGGATTCTGATAACTTTAAAAATAATGAAAATATTTTTTTTGTTGAGAATAATGAGATAGATTCTTGGGTTGAATCTATAAAGTTAATATACAACAATCAAGAATTATTAGATACTGTTGCTCAAAACGGAATAAAACTAATCAGAGATAAATATAATTTAAAGTTTTTCAATGATAATTTAGAAAGAATATTATTTTTAAACAATAAGTGAATAAATATAGAAGATTAAATGTCAAATAAATTAAAAGTACTAGTTGTTGGTGCAAACGGAATGGTGGGAACAGCAGTATCAGAAAAGCTTTTAAAATCCAAAAAAGTAGAAGAAGTGACTTCTTCAACAAGAGAAGATACTGATTTATTTTCGTATAAACAAACAGAAGAATTAATAAATAAAGAAAGGCCAGATGTTTTAATTATTGCTGCAGCAAAAGTAGGAGGGATTTTCTACAACAACACAAAAAGAACTGAATTTATATTAGAAAACTTAAAAATAAACATAAATCTTCTTGAAGCAACAATTAAATTTCCAGAAATTAAAATAATTAATCTTGGAAGTAGTTGTATATATCCATTAGAAGCTGAAAATCCTATCTCTGAAAATGAATTCATGAATGGAAAGTTAGAACCAACAAACTCTCCGTATGCAATGGCAAAACTTACAGCTATTGAACTAGGAAGATCACTAAATATCCAGCACGGTCATAAAATAATTAATTTAATGCCAACAAACCTGTATGGACCAAATGATTATTTTCATGAATCTAATGGGCATGTTATACCATCTTTAATTCACAAGATGCATAATGCAAAAATTTATAAAAAAACTACATTCGATATTTGGGGCAGTGGATCACCGATGAGAGAGTTTTTATATGTAAGTGAATTAGCAGATTGTATTGAACACTTAATTGACCTTGATACAAATATTGATTTATTAAATGTTGGTAGTGGCCAAGAAGTTACGATAAAAGAATTGGCTAAAAAAATAAAAGATACAATAGGGTTTGAGGGCGAATTGAAATTTGATAACACTATGCCGGATGGAAATCCTAGAAAGTTACTAGATAGTAGCCTGATTAATGAACTTGGTTGGGAAAGCAAAATTGATCTTGATGAAGGTCTTGCCAAAACTTATGAATGGTATCTAGATAATGAAGATACTCTTAGGAGTTAGAACTAGGATACTCCCAAGTTGGAGAAATTAATTTATTTTCCAATAAAACTTGCTCTTGTGTTGCTAAATCAATATCAGATTCAACCATTTTGCTTACAAGTTCTTTGAAACTCGTTTTGTTTTCCCATCCTAAATTATTTTTAGCTTTCGAGGAATCTCCTAAAAGAAAGTCAACTTCATTTGGTCTATAATATTTTTCAGACGTTACAACATAATCTTCCCAGTTTAAATCAATATTAGAAAATGCTTCCTGCAAGAAATCTTTAACCGTATATGTTTCTCCTGTTGCTAAAACCCAATCATCTGGTGTGTCATTTTGCATCATAAGCCACATTCCATAAACATAATCTTCTGCAAAACCCCAATCTCTTGAAGCTTCTAAATTACCGAGTGTTAATTTTTCTTGTAAACCTAAATGAATTCTTCCAACTGCTCTTGTAATTTTTCTTGTAACAAATGTTTCTCCCCTATGTGGGGATTCATGGTTAAATAAAATTCCATTTACACAGAATAAACCAAAAGATTCTCTATATATTTTTGTCATATTGTGAGACAGAACTTTTCCAGCAGCATAAGGACTTTTTGGATCAAATGGAGACATTTCGTTAAGTGGATCTTTGCTTGCACCACCATACATTTCAGAAGACGATGCTTGGTAGAACTTTATATCTTTATTTGAATTTCTTACTGCCTCTAAAAGTGAAACTGATCCTTGAAGGCTTGTGGATGTACTATACATTGGGTTTTTGAACGAAACTGCGACATGTGATTGAGCAGCTAAATTATATATTTCATCCGGCTCAATGGTGTTTATGAGCATAGTCAATGAAGATGAATCTGTTAAATCTGAATAATGTAAATTAAGCTGTTTATTTGGTGAATATGTTGAGATTAAATTATCAATTCTTGATGTGTTAATCGATGAGGACCTTCTAATTGCTCCATGAACCTCATATCCCTTTTCTAAAAGCAATTTGGATAAATAGTATCCATCTTGCCCTGTAATTCCAGTTAAAAATGCTTTAGTCATATATTTATTCTATACATTTAATTATTTGTTTCCTGTTTTATGCCTGTCTTTAAAAAATATCCCAAAAAAGTGTAATAAATAATTGGAAATCTAGCTGACTCCATCGATGGATCAAACATTGAAACTAATAAAATTGGCAGCATGTATTGAAGAATTTTATAATTTCCGTAATTTCTTTTCCAATAAAGTAAAACAAATAAATTAAGAAATATTAATAAAACTATGTGTACTATTCCTCCTCTAGCATAAGACTGGACAAGATAATTATGAACATTTTCATTAGTACTGTCGTTACCGTTGTTATCAGCTAATTTCATTGCAGGAATTATATCTGAATAACCATAACCAGTAAAAATTAAGTTTTTTTCTGAAATGTCAGTAATGATATCTTGCCATAACTGTAAACGCCAATTCGCTAATGGCTCTTCAGAATATAATCTAAATCCACCAGCTCCAGCATCTAAAGAAAATGATCCAAGAGAGAAAAGGCTCACTATATTTTGACCTCTTCTTTCTCTAACTTTCTTGGCATTTTCTAAAATTTGTTCAGTACTTAGATCTTTAGATTCAGGTGGCTCTTCAACTCTTGTACCAAAGTTGAGCCAATCAAGATTGAAGTTTACGTCTCGGCCTAGTGATTCATCCAGAATGTTATCGATGATACTTATTGTGTCCGAAGTTACATTAATAGTAGAAAAAGAGAATACTGCTACAAGAATAAAAATCCCAAAAATAAATTTAAGAATATTATTAAATATAAATTTCCTAATTTGGATAAATTCAATCAAAGCATAAAAAAGTAATGCCACAAAACCACCCCTACTCATAAACGACATTAAAGGGGCAAAAAAACCAAGACTAAGGATAAAAGAATAAAATCTCTTAGTGTCATCTTTAATAATTTTTTTATTTAAAAAATTGATTAACACAAAGATTAATAAAATATCCGAGGCTTTTATGTAATCAAATTTATCTGAATATCTTTTAAAAAAATTAAAAATAAAGTTTGGAAACATAAATGTATTAAAAAAATAAATAAGAGGTAATACATATTTAACAAGCTTAAACAGAAGGTTGGAGTCATTATTTCCAAATAAAAAATACCCAATGTAAATAAAAGCAATTGTCCAAATATAGGAACTACTTTTATAAGTGTATGTAGCAAGAAAGCTAGAAGATGAAAAATAAAGAGGTATTAAAAAAGATAGAATTAGTAATTTGTGCGTATTTGTAATTTTTATTTCATGAAGATATTTATTATTTTTCTTAAGAAAAAATATAAAAATTGAAATAAAAACCCCAAGCCCGATTGCGAGTTCACCTAATCTAAATCCAAATACAATTATTCCTGTAAAGGCTCTACCAAAGAGCATAAGAAGAAAAAAAGATACAAATATTGTGTTAAGAAATAATTCTTTGAAAAATTCTCTATACTTTTTTTCTTTTAAGTTTTTCACAGTACGTTTATTTTCCTTATCCTTTTTGAAAACTTTTAGCTTATTTTCATATTATGAGGTTTTCATTTTTTATTCTGATGCAATTCCATAAATATATCAAGATACTCCTCACACATTTTTTCTGCATTAAATGGGTACCTTGTTAATTCTTGAAAATATGTTGAATAATTATCAATTAAATACTTTAATTTATCTTCAAAATTTTCCAAATTAAATTCAACTCCAAATCCTGAACAATATTCTGGAAGTGCTCCACTATTAATATAAAGTAAGGGCAAACCACACTGAGCTGCTTCAATGTGATGATTTCCTGATGGTTCGTTTAATGATCCTGTAACGTAAATATTATGGTTTTTTAATTCTGCTGCAAGAGGAACACCACTCAAGGGTTCAATGATATTTGTATTTTTAAGCTCTAGATTCTTTGGAACGTTACCAATATAAGTAAATTCAATTTTATTTGACCAATATTCATCGTTAATTAGCTCATCTATTCTTTTATATGTATCAAAGCCTTTATTCCAGTTACTACTCCAGTGATGTGTTACCAGCTTTACTTTTTGGGTGTCATCAAAATTATTAAATCCTTCCCTATTAAATACTTTTAAATCTGATCCGGAATATATTATTGATGATTCTGATAAAAATCCGCTTTTTTTACAAATATCAGATAGCCACTCGCTAACAAATATTGTATGGTCTGCTACTTTATTAGCGTTTATATAAAATTTATTTACACCTTTTGTATCTTTTCGCTCATCACACTCATTGATTCTATGAACTACTTTTACATGATTATTATTTTTTTTATATTTTTTGATTTGCTTATGTGTGAAAGCAGAAGATTCTGATTTTCTTCTGGGGTCAGTCAATAAAATTAAATCAATGTCATTTGAATTTAAATCAAAAATTACCTCATGCCCTTTTTTTTCAAGGTAGTTTCTTAAGTTTATAACAAATAAATTACCACCACCCCAAGGGCCTTCTTTTATGTTTGCCCCAATACTAACTTTCAAGATAAACCTTAAATTTATTTATAAAAGGTGTGAACCCTTCTGGAATAATTTGAGTTTGAATTTTATCGTAAGCATATTCTGTATTTGGCTTAGCCTCCATAAAATTGTCCATTTTAAATATTGAACTAGGATGAAGAAATTTTGTAGCTACACCAACATTAGTTGAAATGATTGGTGTTTTAGACAACGCACATTCGTATATGGCTTGAGGTCCACCTTCTATTCTTGAAGAAACAACATATAAATTAAGCATATTGTAAAGTTCATTTAGTAACTTGGGCTCAACCATTTCAAAATAATAAAACTTTATTTTCTCCTGTTTTAACTGTTTGAGAACATATTGTCTTCTTTTCCCGGCAAGAACAACTTCTAAATTTGGAAATTCTTTAGATAAAGCTTTAACAATTGTAATAAACCTATCAGGGCCCTTAGATAATTTTGGAGATTTTAAATCAGCTCCTTCTGTGTCTCTTTGAAATGAACCGACTAAATAGCTTTCTTGATCAATATTATATTTTCTCCTTAGTTCTTTTTTTTCATTTATTTCATACCATAATTTTGAGTCAATCCACCATGGATTATTCCAAATTTCTTTGTCTGTTATTTTCTTAAGATCATTTTCTGTTTTATCTGATATAACATGATAAAAATCAACATATTTATCCAATTTTTTAAATTCTCTTTTTTCGTTAAAATCAAATTTATCAAAATCAATATGGTGAATTGTACAAACAACTTTTTTTTCTCTAAGAAACTTTTTTGATATATTGCTAACCGACCATGGAGATATGATCCATAAAAGATCAGCTTTGTTTGGATCATTTGTTGAAAAAATACTATTGTGTTGATTCCATTCTTGGCATAACCTATCAACTATCCATTCTTCGTTTGGATTATTTAAATATAATTTCATAAATATCTCAATTTATTTCGAGCGATTTGAGCATAATATTTTTGTTGTTCACTATTTAAAGTTGAAATATTATTCTTCATGTTTAATTCATATAAAACATCTTTTAGAATTTTTATTTTAAAATTTTCATTGTACATTCTAATTATTAACTCATAGTCTTGTGAGTATAAAAAATCCTCATCATAAAAATTTATTTTTTTCAAAATATCTTTATTTATTATTAAACTCCCATGAATAATTGGATTTTTGTATCTAAGTACAAATCCTAAAGGTAAATAATAAGAAAAATTTGGAACTATCCTACTAGAGCCAATAACTGAAGCCCTTGTTGCACAAGCATCTAGTTTGTAATTCAATATGTTATTAATTTGGATTTCAAATCTATTATTTTTACTAATATCATCAGCATCTTGTCTAGCAATATATTCACCATGAGATTTAGATATGAGAAAATTAAGTGATTTTGTTAATCCAATATTTTTATCATTCTTAAACAGCTTTATTCTTTCATCTTTTGATTTTAAATAATTTAAAATTTCGAAAGTATTATCTTCTGAACAATCATCAACAATTAGAAACTCAAACTCGTGATAACTTTGATTTAAAATACTTTCCACTGATGATTGAATAGATTCTTCATTATTAAAGCAACTCATTACTACTGAAATTAATTTTTTTTCACTCATTTAAAATTCTTTCAAAATTTGAAATATAGTCATGCTCATTCAATAAATTATTTAAATATTGATAGTTTGTGGAGCTTATTGTGTTTAAAATTTCACTTGAGTTTAAAAGAGTTAACTTCGATTTTAAGTCATTTATATTTCCAGATTCAAAACTTAATTTATAATCAGTTTCAAAAAATTCACCTATTCCTCCATTTCTAGGAAAAACCGATGGCACACCCAAAGTTGAGGCCTCGCATAAAAGTGTGGGTTGGCCCTCAAATAATCCAGTTGCTGTGACAACAGCTCTTGAATTTCTAATAATTTCTTTGGAAGACTCATTTTCTACCTCACCAAGGAATTCAATACTCATATATTTTTCCTTAAGATATCTGTAAGCAGGCCCATTTCCGACAATTTTTAGTTTATATGTCAGATCCTTGAGTGATAGATAAGATTTAATTAGATCCTCAACCCCTTTTTCTTCAGAAATGCGTCCTGCATAAACGATATAATCACTTTTTGAGTTATAATTAAAATTTTTTTTATCAGCATCTATGAAATTTCTATGTACAAAAATTTTTTGTTTATTAAAGCCTAAATTTTCTAAATACTCTCTGTGAAATTCTGTCAAAGTAACAATTTTTATATCTTTATTTTTTAATATTTTAAAATATTTTCTACCATATCTGTTTACGATCAAAGATTTTAAATAAGAATCTTCATAATATTTATTAAAGTTACCAGAACTTCTTTTTGAAAAACCACATGCCCCACATCTATCATCACCATTTAAATGTTTCGAAGATAAAAATGATTTTGTACAATCAAATCGGAAGTTATGTAATTTAACTAATGTTTTAATATTATTTCTTTCTAATATTTTAAAAATATTTGTTGAAGCCTTAAACCATGTGTTATGAACGTACGCATAGTCTGGCTTAAATTCATTTATAATATTTTGAAGTTTTTTAGAACTTTCAAAATTTTTGTTGATTAAAAAGTAAAAACTTTGTTTATAAGGTGATTTAATTTGATTTGAAAAGATTAATTTATTTATTTCGAAATGCTTATCAAGAAGACTTAACTCATTATTAACAGCAATGTCCTCTCCTCCAACATTTCTATAACTATTATGAATTACTAATAATTTTTTCACTTAATTTAATCTTAATGTCATTAAAAGATCAATATATAAATAAATATCTAATGAGTATTAATATAACATTGTGTTGGTTGGACTATTTTTCACGTACGAATATTCGCTCAAAACATGGCATGAATCAGGTACATTAAACAAAGAACTAGAAATTTACAAAATGCTCAATGAAAAATATGGCGTACGTTTTAAATTCATAACATATGGCGATAAAAATGAAATAGATTATGTCAAAGGTTATGATTTTATATCTGTCATCCCAGTGTTTACATATTTTAAAAAATCTAAAATAAAAATTATAAATATAATAAAATCAATATTCATTCCATTTTTAATAAAAGATCAACTAAATGATGTATCGATTTTTAAACAACATCAATTGCTTGGTTCCTGGACTGCAATAATTTCAAAATATATAAATAATAAACCATTAATCATAAGAACTGGTTATGACATGTTTCTATTTAGCAAAAAAGAAAATAAAAATCTTTTAAAAAGATTTTTGTACTATTTATTGACGCTTGTAAGCGTCAAATTATCAGATTTATATACAATGTCTAGTGAATCAGATGCTCAACATTTAAAAAAATATTTCAAGATAAAAAATTTAAAGATTAGAAAAAACTGGGTTAATGAGATTAATTTGATAAAAAGATTTGAAGAGAGGTACCAAAATAAAATTATCGCCGTCGGAAGATTAGAAGAGCAAAAAAACTATAAATAGATAATTGATTCATTGGTTGGATCAAATTTTTCATTAGATATTGTTGGTAAAGGCTCAATGGAAAAATCATTAAGAACGTATGCTATAAAAAAAAATGTTAATTTAAACTATTTAGGTATTTTTGAAAATGAAAAACTTATGGATATTTATCAAAATTATAAATATTTTGTACTAGCAAGTCACTACGAAGGTAATCCAAAAGTTATTCTAGAAGCTATGTCTTCAGGTTGTATATGTTTTGTAAGTAATATAGAAAATAATAAAGAAATAGTAATAGACAAACAAAACGGATTTATTCTCAATAAATCAACTAATTCTCTAATTGATAATATAAAAAAACTTGAAGAAGATAATGTATTAAAAGATGAGATTATTAACAATGGTAAAAAGTTTTTAGAAGATAATTATTTATTAAGTGATCTAGTTGATAAAGAGTTTTCTGATTATAAATCACTTGTTAAGAAAAATTAATTGTCTCCTCCCATCTTTAATTACAATTTGGATTTGTACTTCATATTTTAAAAATTCATCAGCATTATGAGTTGCATTTATTATTGTTAGCGTTCTTTTTTTAAGTATGTCAAATATCAAAACCTTAGTCTCAAAGTCAAGATTTGAAGTAGATTCATCAAGTAACAAGATTTCAGAACCAGATAATAGAGCTCTGATAAAAGATATTTTTTGCATTTGGCCTGTCGATAAACTTTTATTTGAAATCTGCTTATTAAGATCGATTTCTTTTTCTTCATTAAAAAGTTTAAACTCATGAATAAACTCGATCAGCCTTTCATCATCGATGTCAGAATTAACTCCATAAATTAAATTAGATTTTAAATCTGAA
>MDTB01111247.1_pt1 | contig 14716 bp, 13 predicted proteins | sample 811161 | NCBI WGS metagenome assembly MDTB01 (sample SAMN05326650, study PRJNA326480) | marine metagenome | isolation source: seawater | place: Mediterranean Sea | collected 2009
AGAATGAATTTTTTTGATTGTTTTATGTATAACAATGAAGAAACATTGTTAGATCTAAGATTACAAACTTTATCAAAGTATGTTCGAAAATTTATATTAGTTGAATCTAAATTCGATCATCAAGGGAATTATAAAGACAAGTTTTTTAATATTGAAGATTTTAAAAAATATAAAGACAAAATAATTACTTTAAGAATAAATAATTTTCCCTCAAATGTAAATGGATCTTGGGAAAGAGAAAACTTTCAAAGAAATTATTTATCAAGAGCAATAGAAAATTTGCAAGATGATGATTACATAATAATTTCAGATGCAGATGAAATTCCCAATCTTAGTAAAATTAAAAATATAGAAAAGAATAAATTTACTGCATTTAAGCAATTAAACTATTGTTATAAATTTAATATGAAAAATATCACTTATCCAGATTGGTATGGTTCAAAGGTATGTAAAAAAAAATATTTAAAGTCTCCTCAATGGTTAAGAAATCAAAAAGTTAAAAATTATTCTTTATTACAATTTTATAAAATTAAATGGAATATAGTTCAAAATGGAGGTTGGCATTTTTCTTTTCTAATGAGTCCAGCTAAAATTAAAGAAAAAATAAAATCTTTTGCACATGTCGAATTTAATAAAACTGAATATTTAGATATTGATAAAATTAATAAATCTATAATAGGAGGTTTTGATTTATTTAATAGAAATCAAAAATACATTAAAGTGAATTTGGATAAAACTTTTCCAAAATCTATTTTTGATAATATGAGCAAATATAAAGAATGGATTGTCTAAAAATATGAAAATGTACTGTATATCTATGGAAAACTCTCATCTGAATAAAATTAAAAAACTAAATTATACTCCAGTTGGACTAGGCCCAAATGAATTTGACAAGGAATGGACCAGAGATAATACTGGAATGAATATCTCAAACAAAAATAAATTTTATGGTGAAAATACTTTTCACTATTGGTTGTGGAAAAATCAATTAAATGAATGTTTTAATGAAAAATGGTTAGGATTTTGTCACTATAGAAGATTTTGGGTTAAAGATCCAAATTCTTTAAATTTTACAAATTTACAATCAAATGTAATCCAAGAAATACCTGATACTTGGAACAAGTATGATGTAATTCTTGGAAACGAATATTTTGTAAATACGACAAAAATTAGCAAAATTATTAAACATGGAAAAAAACAATTGTTAAAAAACCCCTTTGTTTTCTTATCAAAAAAAAAAATGACAGTTAAAGTTCATTTTGACATGTATCACGGTTTTGGAAATCTGGACAAAGCTATAGAATTTCTTGAGGTTCAAGATAAGGAAGATTTTAGAAATTTTGTGCAGAGCAAAGGTTCCTTCAATCCATTCAACATGTTTATTTGTAAATCTCATGAATTACTTAATGATTATTACAAGGTTGTATTTAAGTGGTTAGATAAATGTGAAAGTGAGTTCGGATTTGATGAAAAAAAAGATTATGGTCAGATAAGAATTTATGCTTTTTTAGCAGAAAGGTTTTTAAGCTATTGGTTTAAAAAAAATTCAAATTTTCACCTGTGGCCTATAAAGCATTTTGAAATTTAATTTTATAACATGTATCTCTTAACGAATTTTTTAAATATATAAAAAATATAATTTAAGTCACTTTTTTTTAATCCTTGATGACATCCGATTAATATTCCATTTTTCATTACATCATTTGCGATATTTTCTGAATTAGGGTTTTTTTTATACTTTTTTTTAACCATTACGGGTTGTTTCAAAATATTACCAGTAAATATTGTTCTTGTTTGTATATTGTTATCCTCAAAGTAAATTTGCAACTGTTTTCTTCTAAACTTTTTGTTTGGTATGATAACTAAAGGAAAAGCCAACCAGGGTGTTTTCACAAAATTATAACTTTCTGGAAGTTTAAAATATTTTTTATAAGCTGAAAAAAAAGTTTTTAGATCATTAAAATTTTTTTGCCTTATCTTAATATTATTTTTTAATTTTTTTACCTGCTCTAATGCGAAGGCTGCAGATATTTCTGATGGTAAAAAATTATAACCAAATTCTTTAAAAATATATTTTTTATCATAGTCAATTCCTGATATTTTTATATTAAATCTTTTTTTTGAACTTTCAGATTCATTGAAAGTTGCTGAAGATCTTCCCCAGCCTCTAAGCAACTTTGCAAATTTATATTTCTCATAATCATTAAAACAAACAATACCACCAAAACCGGCACCGGAAATTATATGAGAAGCATAAAAGCTATTTGTCACAATATCTGAAAACTTTCCTGTACTTCCTTTTTTATATTTATATCCGATTGTATCTGCAGAATCTTCTATGATTGGAATATTCTTATCTTTTGCAATTTCGTGAATAATTTTCCAGTCGGCAACATTACCTAATAGATTTGGTATCATTATTGCAGATGTATTTTTATTTATAGCTTTTTTTATTTGTTCTGGATCTGCAATAAATTTATTATCCAAAACTCCAACAAAATTAGCTATCAAACCTAGTTGATAAATTGGAGCAACCGTAGTTGAAAATGTAAGGGTTGGGGTAATTACTTCACTACCCTTTTTTAATTTAAGTGAACTTAGCGCAAGTAGGTTTGCTGAAGAACCAGAGTTAACCATGAGACCGTATTTTTTTCCAAAAATTTTGGCTACAACATTCTCTAATTTTTTTACATTTCTCCCATCAATAAGTGTTAAACTGTCCTTTTTTAAAACTTTATTAACAGCATTTATTTCTTTTTGGTCATATACTGCTCTACCATAAAAAATTTTTTTCATTTAAAAAATATATTATATTTTTATTTCAGATTATAAACTATTATGCAAATTGACATCCCATGTCAATCTGGAGAGATGGCCGAGCGGTTTAAGGCGCACGCTTGGAAAGCGTGTGTGCCCTCATAGGTACCGTGGGTTCGAATCCCACTCTCTCCGCCAACCTAAATAATGAGAATATCATTAATTTTAACAATTCCTTATGTTTTAATAATTGAGAATGTTATAAGCATGTCCTGATGAATATAAAAGATATATCAGTAATAATATTACTATTTCACACACGTGAAAACTTAGTAAAAAATTTAGAAAAATATAAAGATTTTAGAGTTTTAATTTTAGATCAAAGCAATGATCCAGAATTAAAAAAAAAAGTTAAAAAATTTATTCCTAAAATAGAATATTATTTTTCGACAAATGTTAATATGGGCTTTGCAAAAGGTATAAATTTTTTGGCAAAAAAAGTTAAAACAAAATATTTTTTGTGTACCCAGCCAGACGTAAAAATAAATAAGAAATCTATTCAAAATTTAAAGAAGACTTTTAAAGGAAGGAAAAATTGTATTATTTCTGTTCCAAAAATTGATGATTTCAAAAATTATAATTCAAGTAAAACTAAAAAAATTTATTCTATTAAAAATATTATCGGAGCAATCTTTTTAGCTGATAAAAAAAAATTTTTTAAAATTAAAATGTTTGATGAAAATTTTTTTTTTTATTGGGAAGATGTAGATTTATCTAATAGGGTACAAAAATCAAAATATCAAATATATATAAACCACAATTCTAAAGCCGTACATACCTGGAGTTCTACAAAATTTAATTTACAAAGTTTTTTTATTAAAAAAACAAATTTTAAGTATGGAGAATTTTTATATCAGTATAAAAATAATCAACTTAGGTACATAAAAATTTTAAGACAACCAATAAGTCTTTTTTTTAATAGTCTTATATATTTAATTTTATTAAACCCAAAAAAAGCACTTGGAAAATTATTTAATATTTTTGGAATTATTAAATTTATAATATTAATACTGATAATTAAAAGATTAACCTCAAACTAGACAAAATTTACTCAAAAAATGCCTTTTTTATTAATTAGAAAAAAAAAACAAATTATCTTAAATTAACCCTGAAAAATAAAGCTTTTTAAACGTTTCATGGTTTTGGTGTTTTATTTACTAAATAAAAAGTGATATAATTTCTCATTTCCAATAAATAATGAATAAAAAAATTAAACAAAATTATCAGGCCGACTCTATAAAAGTATTGAAAGGACTCGAGGCTGTAAAAAAAAGACCAGGTATGTATATTGGAGATACAGATGATGGGACTGGACTCCACCATATGGTTTATGAAGTTGTAGATAACTCAATCGATGAAGCTTTAGCTGGATATTGCAAAAATATAAATGTAAGCATAAATTCTGATGGATCTATAACTGTTAAAGACGATGGAAGAGGAATTCCAGTAGATATTCATAAAGAGGAAAAAAAATCTGCAGCAGAAGTAATAATGACACAATTACATGCAGGAGGTAAATTTGATCATGACTCATACGAAGTGTCTGGGGGTTTGCATGGTGTAGGTGTTTCAGTAGTAAATGCACTTTCAAAAAATTTAAAATTAATAATTAATAGGGATGGTAAAAAATATTATATAGAATTTGAAAATGGTAAGGCTAAAGCACCCCTTAAACAAATTGGAAAAGCTAAAGATGACGATGGAACCGAAATAAATTTTGTACCATCAGAGGATATATTTTCCTCAATTAAATTTAATTTTTCAATATTAGAGAAAAGACTAAGGGAATTAGCTTTTTTAAACAAAGGTATTAAAATAATTCTCAATGATTTTACTGTAAAAAAAAAAAAATCTTTAGAATTTAAATATGAGGGAGGAATATTAGAATTTGTTGAATACTTGGATTATAAGCGACAAGGTCTAAAAAATAAAAGTGGAAATGAACTCTTTAAAAAACCTATTTATTTAGAGGAAAATAAAAATAATTTAAATATACAGTGTTCTCTTAAATGGAATGCAGGTTATAGTGAGGATGTTTATCCATTTACCAATAATATTTATCAAAAAGACGGTGGTACGCATTTATTAGGCTTTAGAAGTGCTCTAACAAGAGTAATAAATAAGTACGCTAATGATCTAAATTTGTTAAAAAAAAATAAATTGTCTATTTCGGGAGATGATGTGAAAGAGGGCTTGACTTGCGTTCTTTCAATTAAAATTCCAGACCCAAAATTTTCATCTCAAACTAAGGATAAACTTGTATCTTCTGAAGTTAGAAATGTTGTTGAAACAATTATTAATGAAAAATTATCTTTGTGGTTTGATCAGAATCCATCAATTTCCAAGTTAGTGTTAGCTAAAATTATTCAAGCTGCCCAGGCAAGAGATGTTGCTAGAAAAGCTCGAGAAACCGTTCGAAGAAAAGGTGCTTTAGAATTGACTGGTTTACCTGGAAAACTTGCAGATTGTCAAAATTCTAGTCAAGACAAGACAGAGTTATTTATTGTGGAAGGAGATTCAGCGGGAGGATCAGCTAAACAGGGAAGAAATAGAGAGTATCAGGCCGTATTACCATTAAGGGGAAAAATACTTAATACATATGTTGATAATAACGGTAATAAAAAAAAAAGTGATAATGAAATTCGAACTAAAACTTTATCAAAAATGATTTCATCAAACGAAATTATGACTTTAATAAATGCATTAGGATTAGATCCTAAAGATGAAGATATTGATTTAAAAAATTTAAGATATGGAAAAGTAATAATTATGACTGACGCAGATGTAGATGGGTCGCATATTCGAGCTTTATTATTAACTTTTTTTAACAATAAACCTTTCAATAAACTTATTGAAAGAGGACATATCTATTTGGCACAACCACCACTTTTCAAAATTAATAAAGGTGGAAAAGTAACCTATATTAAGGATGAAAAAGAGTTAGAAAGCTTTATAGACAAAAATTCTAAAGAACTAAGAAAAATAAAAAAAGGATCTAAAGATTATGAAAAATATTATACTTTAGAAAAATCAAAACTAAATATCCAAAGATTTAAAGGGTTGGGTGAAATGAATCCAGATGAACTTTGGAACACAACTTTAAACCCTGAAACACGAAATCTTCTAAAAGTTGAATATTCAAAAGACATCAAGAGAGATATAAAAATAATTCATACTTTAATGGGCAACGATGTGTCCTTAAGAAAAGACTTTATAGTCTCTAATGCAATAGATGTCCAAAATCTTGATATTTAGTAATGAGGTTTATCGATAACTCAAAAAGTTATACTTTAAATAAATCTACATATGTTAATTTAAGATGGATAGCATTTATAGGTCAAGTTTCATCAATTCTCTTTGTAGAGTTCATCTTAAATTTTAAATTTAATTATTTCCCGTGTCTTATTATTATCATCGTAGGCATATCAACAAATTTATATTTACAATTTAGAATTAAAGAAAATCAGATTAACAATTTACTATCCTTATCTTATTTATCTTACGATATTTTACAATTAGGTTTTTTATTTTTTTTAACTGGTGGAATAACAAATCCTTTCATTTTTTTAATAATAATTCCAGCAGTATTCTCATCTCAATATCTCTCAGTGAAAAGTTCTATAATAATTGTGACTTTAACAGTTTTGATTTTAATATTATTGACATTTTTTTATTACAAATTACCATATCCTTCGGAATTACATTTTCATGTACCAGATTATTATTTATATGCTATTCCAATTTCAATTTTAATAGGCTTATTTTTTCTTGTTTATTTTGCAGTTGAATTTGGTGAGCAAAATAGAAAAAGAAAAAAAGCTTTTGATAAAATTCAAGAAATCATGGCTAAAGAAAACGAGTTATTATCTTTAGGTGGTCAAGCAGCAGCAGCAGCTCATTCATTAGGAACTCCTTTATCGACAATTCTTTTAACTGTTAAAGAATTACAAAAGGATTTTAAAAGTAATAAAAAACTAAACAAAGATTTAGATTTATTAGTATCACAAAGTAATAGATGCAGAGAAATATTAAAAAAATTGTCTTTAAATCCAAAAGTCAACGATGAATTTCTAAACGTCAATCTTAATTTAAGTGACTATATTGATGAAATAGTAAGATCTTTTAAAAAAATTAGTAATAAAAAATTCTATGTAAATCTAGATAAATTCAAAAAAAAAATAAGAATAGGAAAATCTACCGAGATAATTTATGGTCTGCGAAATTTTATTGGCAATGCAAATAAATTTAGTAAAAAAAAAGTATATATTTATATAATTAATGAAAAAAAAAATACACTTATTAAAATTATTGATGATGGAGATGGTTTCCCAAAAGATTTAATTAATAGTGAAAAGCTTGGTGAGCCATATATAAGAAATTTAGATGACACAAAAAATTCTAAGCAGGGATTAGGACTTGGAACGTTTATAGGAAAAACTTTGCTTGAAAAAAACTTTGCATCGGTGAAATTTAAAAATTCAAGGCATACAAAAGGGGCAGAAGTACATATAGAATGGGAAAACCAAGACCTTAAAAAAATTTAATTAATGCATTTTTTTTTTATTTACAAATAATCCACTAAGCTGTTCTATCATTACATCACCTAACTCTTGAACATCAGTTATTTTTATAGCTTTATCATAATACCTTGATACATCATGCCCAATTCCAATTGCTAGTATTTCCACATCACTTTTATTTTCAATAAATTTTACAGTTTTTTTAAGATGTTTTTCTAAAAAGTCTCCCGAATTAACTGACAATGTTGAATCATCTACTGGCGCACCATCGGAGATTACCATCAAAATTTTTCTCTCTTCTTTTCTTTTTTTTAATCTGCTAAATGCCCAATTTATCGCTTCTCCGTCTATATTTTCTTTTAGCAAGCCTTCTTTTAACATAAGCCCTAAATTATTTTTACTGATTCTCCACTGTATATCTGCACTTTTATAAATTATATGTCGAAGGTCATTTAATCTTCCAGGCGATTTTGGTTTGTTATTTTTATTCCAATGTTCTCTTGATTGACCGCCTTTCCAGTTTTTAGTTGTAAAGCCTAAAATTTCTACTTTAACAGAGCATCTTTCTAAAGTTCTTGATAGAATATCTGCACATATTGCTGCAATAGTAATTGGTCTACCCCTCATAGAGCCAGAATTATCAATAAGAAGAGTGACAACCGTATCTTTAAAATCATAATCTTTTTCTTTTTTAAATGATAATGAACTATAAGGATCAATTATTACTCTTGTTAGTTTTGACGTATCTAACAAACCCTCCTCTAGATCAAATTCCCAAGCTCTTTTTTGACTAGCTAATAGTTGTCTTTGAAGTTTATTTGCTAATTTTGTGATTAAATCCTGAAAGCTTACCAATTGTTGATCTAGGTTTTTTCTTAGTTTTATAATCTCATTTAACTCTTCCAAATTTTCAGCCTTGGCTACTTCATCGAAATTTGATGTAAAAATTTTATATTCCAAATCTGAAGAACTGTTGTTAATCTTTTGTATTAAATTTTCAGAGTTTTCTTTCTCACTATCTACATCTAATAGATTTTCTTCAAGCTGATGCTCAGTAAAGTTGTAATCAGTATCAACACCTAGATTATCATCTTGTGCTTCCTTTGAATTTTGATCCCCATCTGAATTCTGGTCTTGGTTTTCTTGGTCATTTTCAGATTTATTTTCATTATCTTGTTCTTCATTATTGTTTTGTGTTTCATCATCACTATCAAATAGGTCCATGTCTTTGAGAATTTCAGATATTTTAGAGTTATATTCTTTCTGATTTTTTAAGTTTTCCTTAAAAAATTGAATATATTTATCAAAAGCTTCGCGCAGTTCTTTGTTCCAATAACTTAAAATTTTTTCGCAGTCATTGCTTATATCTAAATTAAAAAGATTTTTAAGCATATAAATTTTAAAAGCTTGGGAAATTTTTACATCTTCCTTATTTTTAATATGATCAAGTTTAATTTTTGAAAGTACGTTTTTATAGTTTTCCAAAAAATTTAATTTAGATCCTTTTAACATTTCAGAACCAAGAAGTTCACAACGAATCTTTTCTGAGAATTCGTATAATGAATTACAAGAAGCATTTTTTGGATAATTTGATTTATAAATTGCTTCATCAGAAAATTTTTTTAACAATGCCCTTGAATCGCTTTCAGCTCTATATTGTATAAAATCTTTTTTAGAATTTAGTGAATCAATCTCTATAGGATTTAAATCCTTTTTATTTTTTTTATTTTTTTCTAAAAAATTACCAGAAATAACTTTTTCTGTTGAAATTAATGCAATCTTAAATTTTTCTTTGATATTATTTTCTTTACTCATTAAACACGAATATTAATCATAGACTCAGGTAATTCTTCACCAAAACACCTTTGGTAATACTCAGATATAATATTCTTTTCAACTTCATCACATTTATTTAGAAAAGTAACTCTAAAGGCATATCCAATATCTTTGAAAATATCTGCGTTTTCTACCCAATGGAGTACTGTTCTTGGACTCATAACTGTTGAAATGTCACCAGCCATAAAACCTTTTCTAGTCAGAGATGCCACTTTAATCATATTGGCAATTTTCTCTTTTCCTTTACTATTATTAAGATTTTTATTTTTAGCTAACACTATTTCCATTTCTTTTTCTAAACCTAGATAATTTAATGTACTAACTATATTCCACCTATCCATTTGACCTTGATTAATTTGTTGGGTACCGTGATATAATCCAGTTGTATCGCCCAAACCTACAGTATTTGTAGTAGCAAAAAGTCTAAAATATTTATTTTGTTTTATTACTTTATTTTTATCAAGAAGAGTGAAATTTCCATCTGCTTCCAAAACTCTTTGAATCACAAACATTACATCTGGTCTTCCTGCATCGTACTCATCAAAAACCAAAGCAATAGAGTTTTGAATTGCCCAAGGCAATATTCCTTCTTTAAACTCAGTTATTTGTTTTCCTTCTTTAAGGGTAATTGCATCTTTTCCGATCAGATCAATTCTACTTACATGACTATCTAAATTAATTCTTACACATGGCCAATTTAGTCTTGCTGCGATTTGTTCAATATGAGTTGATTTTCCAGTTCCATGATATCCCTGAATTAAAACTCGTTTGTTAAATGCAAAACCTGATAAGATTGCTAAAGTTGTGTCTCTATCAAATATATAATTTTTATCAATTTCAGGAACATAATCGTTTTTTTTTGAAAAAGCATCTAGCTCCATATCACTCTCAATACCAAAGGTTTGATTTACTGATATTTTAATATCAGGTTTTATATTTAGGTTACTTTCCAATTTTTTGCCTATATGTATTTTTTAGTTGTGTGTAAGCTAAGGTAATCACTTTCAGTTTTTCCTCAAAGCTTTTATCACCCAAATTAATATCAGGGTGAAATTTTTTGACAAGTTTTTTAAACTTTTCTTGTATTTTGTCCCATTTTAAACCCACTTTCACACCCAAAATACCGAATGCTTTAATGTCGTTTTGACTAAAAGTTAGTTTATTTTTATTGATGAATTTGTCCCTTAAATTTTCGTGCTCAGTCCCATCATTCAAAACATTATTCCAAAGAACTTTAAAAAAACTATCAGATGAACTGAAACTTTGTGTTTTTTTATGCCATGTCATATCAGATTTTAAAAAATCTATTACTTCATCGTCATTCATTCCTGCAAAATAATTCCAATTTCGATTAAATTCTTTTACGTGTTTTAAGCAAAGAAACCTATAGTTTTTGGAATTATCTTTTTCAATAGGAGCTCGGTACTCTCCTATTTCAAAACAATTATTCCAGTCACATATAATTTTCATGCTATAATAATACATATTTTTTTATGAAAATAAATGAACTAATTAAAAAAATTGAAAAAAAAATTTTTAAAGAAATAATAATAGATGAAATTTTAATCGAAGATAAAACTTATTTACATTTAAAACATAAAAACTTTCAAAAAAATAAATTTCATTTAAAAGTATTTATTAAATCAAAACAGCTATCCGATATGACTAAGATTAATTCTACAAAAAAAATTTATCAGATTTTAAAGTTTGAATTAAAAAATTATATTCATTCTATTCAAATTGTATTGAAATAATTGTTGAAGAAACTTATAATTTTTTTTGAATTGAATTTATAATTGAAATTTATTTCTCCAATCTTTTTAATTAAAATTAAATTAATTTTTTCATCGGAATTTTTTTTGTCAACAGACATAAAGTCAACTATTTTTTTTATGTTATTTTTTTTAAAATAGTATTTTAAGTGCAATTTATTATTTATTTTTCTAATATGTTGAGTAATTAATTTATATTCATTTGTACTTAATATCTTATTATCATGACTAAATTTTGCTGCGCTCGATACACCTAATAAAACTGCCTCCCCATGATTAAGTTTAGATGAATATCCAAGTGATATTTCATAGGCATGACCAAAAGTATGTCCAAAATTTAAAATTTTTCTTAAACCTTTCTCCTTAAAATCTTTTTCGACTATTTTTTTTTTAATATTGCAACTTTTATAAATTGATTTTTCAATAAAAGGTGTTTTCAAATTTAGAATTTCTTCAGTATTTTTATTTAAAAAATTAAAAAAGTTTCTGTCTGAAATTAATGAATGCTTAAAAATTTCTGCATACCCACAAAGAATTTCTCTTTTTGGCAATGATTTTAAAAAAGAAATATCTGATATAACCAACTTTGGCTGATAAAAAGTTCCAATCAGATTTTTTCCATACTTTGAATTAATACCAGTTTTTCCACCTATCGATGAATCTACTTGAGCAAGTAAAGTAGTAGGTATATTCACATAGAAAAGCCCTCTTTTAAATATACTTGCAGCATAACCCGTTAAGTCTCCAATAATTCCACCCCCAACAGATATAATACAATCATTCCTATTAAAATTATTTTTAAGTAAAATATTAATAATTTTATCCACATTTTTCTGTGATTTATTTCTCTCATTTGATTTTAAATAAATAAAAAAAATTTTCTTATTTATAGAATTTTTAATTAATTTTACCATTTTAGTTGGCACATTTTTATCTATAACTAAAAAAATTTTAGATGAAAAAATATTATTTTTTTTTAAAAAGTTACCCAATTTAGATATTAAATTTTCTCCAATTAATATTGGATATCTTCCTTCAACAGTATTAATTAATATTCGCTTTTTTTTCATAAATTTTTAAAATTTTATTTACAATTTGAAATTTATTTAGGTTATCACAGTTAATTTTGCAATCTGCTTTAAAGTATATTTTGGCCCTAAAACTAATTAGTTTATGTATGTCTTTATCACTCAAAAAATCTAATTTTGGTCTTTTCTTACTACTAGTTATACGCTTTAGAATAACATTATTTTTCCAGTTCAACCAAAAAGAAATACTATTTTTTAAAACTTCTGATCTAATTTTATTATTTAAGAATGAACCACCTCCAACAGCAATCACTTGACCAGGTAATTTTATTGTTTGTAAAACTATTTTTTCTTCCAAAGACCTAAAAAAATCTTCTCCTTTTTGATCAAAAATGTCTCTTATTTTCATTTTTTCCTGGGTTTCAATTAATTTGTCTGTATCTTTGAACTTTAAGGTGCTTTTTTTGGAAATTTCTTTTCCAATCGTGGATTTTCCTGAGCCCATCATTCCTATCAATACTAGATTTTTTCTCATGCTATATTTCATTGTTGAAAAAACACAAATTTGTCTTAATTTGAAATTATTAAACGTTATATGCATTTTTATAAAAAAACAAGTATTGGCAAGTCAAATAATTATATAAAATTATTAATTAAACTAATTTTAGTTTTTTTACTTTTTTTTGTTATACTGATTATGTTAGATCAAATTAATTTTCCTGCACCAAATAAAAAAATTGAAAAATTAATACCAAATGAGACTTTCAAAGTTATCAAGTAAAAAACTTTTTTGTTTTTTTTTATTTCTGATATTGATTTCTAGAAATTCAAATTCTAACGAGCCAATTGATATTTGGGATCTGGAAAAAATAAAAAAAAATGATGCTATTGGATTGGGTATTGAAATACAAACCAGATCTAATGATGATGATCCAAATACCACTCTAAATAATACAAGTCTAATTTATATAGAGCAGGACGAAAAAATTGAGTCAAATAAATTAAAATTAGTTGGTTTATATGATCCAGCTGAAAATGATCTCAATCTCAATATGTGGGAACTTTCTGATGGAGAAAAAATTCTCAAATTAATAGACAAGTTAGAAAAAATTAATTTGTCTAATGATGCTCGAAATATTTATAAAAAAATAATTTTAACAAATGCATTTCCACCAGAAACAAATATAAATTTTGAAGAATTCGTTGAATTAAAGATTGAGTGGTTAATTAAAAATGATGATTTAAATCTTATTAAAGAATTTATTATTAAAAATGATCAGGAGAATTTTAACAATAGATTAATTAAACATTATTTAGATAAGAATTTATCGTTAGGAAAATTAGATAAGACATGTGAATTATTTTCTTTAATTAAAACTATTCCAGATGACAATTATATTTTAAAATATAAAATTTACTGTCTGATATATCAAGATAAAAAAGAAATTGCTCAACTACAATATGATTTACTTAAAGAGGCAAATTTTAAAAATAATTTTTTCGAAAAAAATTTCAATTTTTTAATGGGATATACAAAAAATCCAAAAATAAATATATCCGAAGATAATCTATTAGATTTTCATTTATCGTTTTTATCTATTATTGATTTTTTTTATGAACCAACGAAAAATACAAAAAAAATTATTTGGCAGTATTTGTCGTCAAATAATCTTCTTGTAAAAGTAAGTGATATTGATTTAGAGGATAGGGAAAAAGTAAAATCCTTTGAAAAAGCTACTAATGACGGAAGTTACAAAGAGTCCGATTTATTGGATTTGTACACTAGGTTTCAATTCAATATATATCAAATCATATCAGTCTTCGATGCCTATAAATTATTACCAAATTACGAAGCTAGAGCATTATTATACCAAGCTTTTTTGGTATCTAAAGATGCAGATACTCAAATTAGATTATTAAAATTACTGAAAGATGAATTTGATGAAGATAATTTAAATAGTGCTTTTGATAAAGAACTTATTAAACATATACAAACTATTGACGAGGAGAAAATCTCAATAGAATATTCAGACTTTTACAAAACTCAAATAGCTAGACTAAAAAATAATAACCTTAAAATAAAATACAATAATAAAATTTTACATCAATCTAAATTAATTAACTATTTTAATGGTGATGCATCAAAAGAAAAAGTTGAGAAAGATTTAGAAAAAATGTTTAAAAAAATTAAAAAAAATAAAAAATATTATTTTTCTACCAAAGATAATATTTTAATAGAGTCTTTTATTTCAGATGGAATAAAGATTTCAGAAAAACATGAAAAATTATTTGAATTGAATAAATCAAATATACCTACAGATATTGAAGTGATGATAAATGATGGTGAAACAGCTACGATTTTACTTAGATTAGTTGAGATTATTGGAGAGGACGATTTGAAAGATCTTGGTATAGAAACGCTATATTTTATTATAAGCACGTTAAATAAGCTAAATATCGATAAAATTAGAAACGATATTATTCTTCAAGTAATTCCTGTAAAAGTATAAAAGTTTACAATCATGACAGTTAAAAAATTAATCACAGTACCTAATGAAATACTTAGGAAAAAATCTCAACATATAGATAAAGTAAGTAAAGAGGAAAAAAAATTAATTAAAGATTTATTTGAAACTATGTATCATCATAAAGGAATTGGATTAGCTGCTATACAAGTAGGTATACCTAAAAGAATAGTTGTTTTAGATGTTCTTCAAAAAGATGAAAAAAAAAACCCATTATG
>MDTB01119536.1_pt1 | contig 14716 bp, 15 predicted proteins | sample 811161 | NCBI WGS metagenome assembly MDTB01 (sample SAMN05326650, study PRJNA326480) | marine metagenome | isolation source: seawater | place: Mediterranean Sea | collected 2009
ACGTATTAAAAAAGGCTCAAAAGTACCAGAAGGGTTTATTTATAGCAGCGATAGGAACACCAATTGGATGACTAAATCTGAATTAAGTGATTGGATCACAAAAAATAAAGATATAATTGGAAAAATTTAAAACCATTATCTAATTTACGTTTAGATACTTCTAAGGTTAAATGAAAAAAATTGATTTAATCAAATTAAAAAAATTAAAATTAAATACTAATATTACAAAAAGGTATCAAAAATGGATGAATGATCCTGAAGTGCATCAATTTACGGAACAAGGCAAAAAAAAACATACATTAAATGATATTAGAAATTTTGTGAAAGAGAAAAATAATTCAAAAAATGAGTTTTTATTTGGAATATTTTTAAAAAAAAAATCAAACGAAATTCATATTGGAAATATTAAGCTTGGGCCTATAAATTTAGCAAGTCAAAGAGCAGATATTAGCTATTTTATTGGAGAAAAAAAATTATGGGGCAAAGGTTATACAACTATTGCTATAAAACAAATTATAAAATTTGCCAAAAAAAAAAAATTAAAAAATATTCAAGCGGGAGCTGATTTTTTAAATTACGGATCTCATAGGGTCTTGATTAAAAGTGGTTTTAAAATTAAAAAAAAATTAAAATTGTCATCAATTTATTTATATAAAATATAAATTTTATATGATTTATAAATAAATAAATTAAGAAACTACAACTAAAATTTTTTATAGTGAATAGGTAAAATTAAATTCCATTTCCCTTTTTTGTTAAATGTTAGGTCTTTCTTTGGGTCACATGTGGTAACAAAGTGAGGTAAATCATATCTAAATAATACTAAATCACCTATAGATATATTGTATTTTTCCAAATTAATATTTTTTTTATTGACTTTAAAAACAGTTGAGCATTTTTTGAAATCGGAGTTTATCTCGGTTAATGTAATTATTAATCCATAATTGGTAGGGTATCTGGGGTGACAATGTTCTCCGAAAAACCCCCCCCTATTGGATAATGAATTACTTGAAATTTAGAGTATATTTTTCTTTTATTTTGAACTTTAAAAATCTTCTTTTGAAAATTTTTCAAATTTTTGATTTTAGTAAACTTGTTGATAAAATAATTACTTAATTCAAAAGTTCTGAAAATTCTTTTTGTTTTTACTTTAGGCGGCAAAACATCAATTCTTGAAAAATTTAAATATTTATTTCTAATTAATGAGAAGTTTGAATGACAAATATTAACAATTTCTTTACATATTTTTTTATTTAAAAAATTTCTGTAAATTATTATGGGTGTATTGTTGTTTATCTCACTTAAGATATCTTCTTCTTTTTTTAATACAGCAACAGTCATAAAAAAATTTTTTATTAATGGATAAACCATAATATAAAAAAAATTTATTTTAAATATTTTTTTAATTAAAAATGATCTAATATACACATTATGAAATTGTCCATAGGAACAGCTCAATTTGGTTTGAATTATGGAATTTGCAATAACGAAGGTATTGTTAAAGAAAATGATGTAAAAAAAATTTTTAATTTTTGCAAATTAAACAAAATTAAGTTTATTGATACTGCTCAGGGTTATGGAAAATCACATAATGTAATAGGATCATTAAACTTAAAAAATTTTAAAATTATAACAAAAATTTCAGAAATAAATTATACAGTTAATAGTGATTTAGAAAAAAGTTTAATATTACAAATTAATAAAATTTTAAAAGAATTAAAAGTTAATAAGGTTTATGGACTGTTAATTCATAATAGTAAGCTTCTTAAGGGTGAGTCGGGAAAACAGATTTATGAAATTTTAAATAAAATCAAAGGAAAAAAATTTTTAAAGCTTGGAGTTTCTGTTTATTCAAAAAAAGAACTAAATTATCTATTAAAAAAATTTGATATAGATATAGTAAATATTCCTTTATCAATAGCTAACGATGACTTTAATCAAAAAAATTATCTGAGTAAATTGAAGAAAGCAGGCATAGAAATTCATGTGAGATCTATCTTTTTACAAGGTTTATTATTATCTGATTACAAAAATTTACCTCTCAAATTTAGAAAAAATAAATTCTTTTTAGATTGGTTTAAATGGTTAAAAAAAAATAATTATAATAAGCTAGATGTAAGTTTAAATTTTATAAAAAATATTGAAAATATTGATAAAATTATCATTGGTATTGATAACTTTAATCAATTGAAAGATATTGTTATATCATATAAAAAAAACTTTAAATTTAAATTTAAAAAATTCAATCAATATAAAATTTTTAAAGATCCATCAAGATGGTAAAAAATAAAACACAATTGACCTGGAAAAGAGCAAAAAAAATTATTCCAGGTGGTAATATGTTGCTTTCAAAAAGACCTGAAATGTTTCTACCAAATAAGTGGCCTGCTTATTTCATGAAAGCAAAAGGAGCTACTGTAACAGATTTAGATAATAAGACCTATTTAGATATGAGTTTAATGGGAGTTGGTACTTGTGTTTTAGGATATGCAAATAACGAAGTTGACAAAGCTGTAAGCAAAAATATTAAAAATGGAAATATGTCTACGCTAAATTGTAAGGAAGAGTATTTGTTAGCTAAAAAACTTCTTAAAATAGATAAATGGGCACAAATGGTGAAATTTGCAAGAACAGGAGGAGAGGCAAATTCTATAGCAATAAGAATTGCGAGAGCAGCGTGTAACACTAAAAAACAAAATATTGCAATTTGTGGTTACCATGGATGGCATGATTGGTATTTATCTGCAAATATTAAAAATAAAAAAAATTTAGATCAGCATTTATTATCAGGTTTAAGTACATTAGGTGTTCCAAAGGATTTAGGTGGAACAGTATATCCTTTTAATTTTAATGATGTTGAGAATTTAACAAAGATTGTTAAGCAAAAAAATATTGGTATTGTAAAGATGGAAATATTTAGAAGTAAACCCCCATCAAAAAATTTTTTAAAAACAATTAAGAATTTAAAAAAAAAATACAAATTTATTTTAATTTTAGATGAATGCACTTCAGGATTTAGAGAAACTTTTGGTGGTTTACATAAAAAATTTAAGATTTTTCCTGATGTTTGCGTATATGGTAAGGCTTTAGGAAATGGTTATGGAATAACTGCAATAGTAGGAAAAAAAAAAATTATGGATTACGCTCAAAAAACTTTTATTAGCAGTACATTTTGGACTGAAAGAGTTGGTCCTACCGCAGCTCTCAAAACTTTAGAGATAATGGAAAAAATCAAATCATGGAGAATAATATCTAAGAAAGGAAAAAATTTTAAAGACAGATTAAAAAAATTAGGAAAAAAATATAAATTACCAATAAATGTTTTTGGAACAGACGGAATTCCCTCATTCAATTTTAAAAGCGATAATAACTTGAAATATAAAACTTACATCACTCAAGAAATGTTGAAATCTAAGATTTTAGCCTCCAATGTTATTTATATTAGTGTGAGTCATTCAACTGAAAATTTTAATAGATATTTTAAATGTTTGGAAAAGATTTTTAAAAAAATTTGTGAATGTGAAAAAGGTTTTGATATAAATAAATTATTAGAAGGTCCAATTTGTCATACAAATTTTCAGAGACTAAACTAAAAAAATATTCTTTATTTTCGATAGGATCTAAAAAATTCGGTTATGGTCATTTCAGCAGAATAGAAAACTTAATTTCAACATTAAATAAAAAAAATAAAAAATTCTCTCATTATTCATATGGCGATCAATTAAAAAATAAAAAGAATTTCTTAGACAAGATAAATTATGAACTCGAATTAAAAAGATATGTAATTCTTGATTTAACGAATCATTTTTTTTTAAATAAAACAACTCGAAAAAAATTAAAAAAAATATTTTCTAAAAAAAAATTAGCTAAAGTAATTATAATAGATGCTCCAATAAAAAAAAATCTATCTACTTTTTTAGACTTAAATTATTCCAAGACACTTATCCCATTCGATATTACAAAAGATTTAGAAAATAGTTTTAAAAAAATTAAAAAAAAGAAGATTGGATCAGATTACTTTATATATCCATATAAAAATATAGTTAATGAAAAAAAACAATACGATATAATCCTTAGCTTTGGTGCAAGTGATAATTATAAAGGTACTTTATATGTTTTAAAATTATTAGAAATTTTGAAATTAAAAAGAAAAATATTAGTTGTATTTGGAAAGTATTTTAAAGAAAATTATAAAATTAAAATTTTAGAAATATGTAAAAAAAATAAATTTTCATCAATTTCTTTTTCTAAAAATTTTAGTAATATTTTAAATAAAAGTAGATTATTAATAACGAATTCAGGTTTAACAAAATATCAAGGCGTCCTTCACGGACTAAAAGTTATAGTTTTTTCTGATACTAGGGAAAGTCAAAAAATAGATAAAATGTTTATAAAAAAAACTAAGCAATTTAATTTTCCATCTTCTAGAAGCTTTGATAATGATGTTATAATATTAAAAAAAATTTTACAAAATAAACTAAACTTTAAAACAGTGAAAAAAAAAAATTTTTTACCTAACATTAAAAAAATAAAAGACTTTTTTAAATGAGCAAACCATTTATAATTGCTGAAGTCGGATCTAATTTTGATCAATCATTAAATAAAGCAAAAAAATATATCGAAGTATCAAAAAAATCTGGTGCTAATGCAGTCAAGTTTCAATTATTCTCAGGTAAAGTACTTTATCCTAATAATTTAAAGATGCAAAAAATTTTTGAATTAATTGAATTGAGATTAGATTGGATTGAAAAACTTTTAAGACATGCGAATAAAACCAAAATAAAAATTATTTTTTCTTGTTTTGATAATTTTAGACAAAAAATAATTAATGAAAAAGGTATCGTAATGCATAAAATTGCATCAAGTGAAATATCAAATTTTGATTTATTCACACTTTTAAATAAAAAAAAATATAAAGTTTTTTTATCTACAGGCATGAGTGATTTAGATGATATTAAAATAGCATATAAAAAACTAAATAAATGTGAATTAGTTATAATGCAATGTACTTCACTTTATCCAACAAATGAAAATGATGTAAATTTGAATGTTATAAATACTTTTAAAAAAAATTTTAAAAAAGCTCAACTTGGTCTTTCTGATCATACTACATCAGATGTTGCGGCTATAGCTTCAGTAGGAATGGGTGTAAGATATTTTGAAAAACATATAACTTTGAATAAAAATTCCAACGGGCCAGATCATTTTTATGCTTATGAACCATTGGAATTTGCAAAATATGTGGAAAATATTAATAATGCTTACAAATGTTTAGGCTCTAATATAAAAACAATAAATCCAAGTGTAAGAAAAGTTGCAAGGTTGACTGGAGTTTATTCCAATACAGCATTAGAAAAAGGTAAAATTTTAAAAAAAAATGATATTATTTTAAAATCACCAGCAATAGGTGTGAGAGAAAAGGAGATAAATTTAATTTTAGGTAAGAAATTAAAATTTAACATCAAAAAAAATAAACCTTTAAAATTTAATTATTTTATATGAAAAAAAAATTATCTATATTTGGTGATGGAGAAATAGCTGAACAGGCTTTTTTTTATTTTTTAAATCAATCAGATTATGAAATAATTTCTTTTGTAGTTGATAATCCAAAATTAACTAAATTTCAAAATTTGCCCCTGATATCTATTGAAGAATTTGAAAAAGATTTTCCAAATAAAGACCATTCAATCCATATTGCAATATCATACCGAAATTTAAATAAAAATAGACAAGACAAATTCAAATACTTTGATGATAGAAATTACACTTTTGCTAGTTTTATATCTGAAAAATCAACTGTTTTAACAAATAAAGAAAATCTTGGAAGAAATCTTTTTATTCTAGAGGAACAATCTATTCAAAAAGGTGTAAAAATTAGTGATAATGTCATGATATGGTCTAACAACCACATTGGACATAATTCTATTATAGATAGTCATACTTACATATCTTCAAACGTAACTATTTCTGGACATTGTAAAATTGGTAAAAGATGTTTTTTGGGTGTAAATTCTTGTGTTTCAGATTTTACTAGTATTGGAGATGATTGTTTTATAACGATGGGATCAGTAGTTAATACAAATTTAAAAGATGACTGTACAACTTTAAATAAATCAACACTAATTTATGAAAGTGACACTAAAGTTAACAGAATTTTAAAAAAAAAATATTTTAATAATTGATTATGATTTTTAAAACTCAAGGAATTATATTTAAACCTAAAAAAAGTTTTAATTGGTCATTTTCTCACTGTATGCTTCCAACAGTTTTTAAAAAAAATAACAGTACGATTAGAATTTTTTTTGGTTCAAGAAATAAAAATAATATTTCATCTATTGGATTTGTGGATATGAAATATAAAAATAAGAAATTTTATACGATAAAATATTCAACAAAACCGGTTTTAAAGCCAGGATTACTTGGTTCATTTGACGATAATGGAGTATTGCCTTCAAGTATAATTAAAAAAAATAAATTATATTATATGTTTTATATAGGATGGCGCCCAAGCGTTACAACCAGATATTCTTTGATTGCTGGTCTTGCGACATCTAAGAATTTAAATTTATTCAAAAGATATAAAAAATCCCCAATTTTAAATTTAAATGATAAAGAGCCATATCAAATTTTAACTGCGCCAACTGTAATAAAAAAAGATAAAATGTTTTATATGTGGTACGTTTCTTGTAATAAATGGAGAAACAGAGATTTTCCATATTATGATATTAAATTTGCAACCTCTAAAAATCTAATCAAGTGGAATCAAACTGGAATTAGCTGTATTAGATTAAAAAAAGGAGAAAGAGCTGTTGCTAGACCATTTGTAATCTATGAAAAAAATTTATTTAAAATGTGGTATTGTTATGAAAAAAAAACAGATGGGTATAAAATAGGTTATGGTGAATCTTCAGATGGAATAAATTGGATAAGAAAAGATAATGAAATTAAGTTTATTGGTAATTTTGAGGGTAATGAGAAAATGAAAGCATATCCAAATTTAATTAAAATCAATAAAGAAACCTTTATATTTTACAATGGAAATAATTACGGAGAAAAAGGGATTTTTTGTGCAAGATTAGAAAAATGAATTTTTGATCTTTATGATATTAGGTATAAGTCAACCAACATTTATGCCATGGATTGGTTATTTTGCGTTCTTAGATAAATTAGATAAGATTATATTTTTGGATGATATTCAATTTGAAAAAAGAAGTTGGCAACAACGAAATTGCATTAAGATAAATGGAGACAAACATTTTTTGACAGTTTCAGTTAAAAGCAAACATAAATTTCATCAAAATTTATCAGAAGTTGAAATCTTTGATTATAAAAATTTGGAAGTTATAAAAAAAAAAATTTTTTATGGATATAAAAAATCCAAGTACTTTCAAAAATATTATGAAAAAATTTGCAACATTATTGATAAAAAACATATTTACTTAATAGATTTAAATATTGAACTAATAAAATTTTTTTTAAAAGAATTAAATATAAAATTAGATTTTAATTTTTCATCAAAATATTTATTAAGTTTTAAAAAAGAAAAACTCATATTTGAGTTATGTAAATTAAATAATTGTTCAAATTACTTAAGTACATTAGGTTCGATGAATTATTTAGATAGTTTTAGTGTAATTCCAAATACTAAAATTAAAATTTCTTATTTTGAATATAAAGATATAAGATATCAACAACTTTCTGAAAACTTTATTCCAAAACTTTCTATAATAGATTTATTGTTTAATGAAGGGGACAAAAGTTTAGATATTATTCGCAATGGATTTAGATTAATTTAAGTTATGAAAAAAAAAAGATTATTAATCATACCTGCAAAATCTAATTCTCAAAGAATTAAAAATAAAAACTTTAAAAATTTTTGTGGTAAACCAATGATTGAATACCCAATAGAGGCATCGCTAAAATCAAAATTATTTGAAAAGATACATATTTCAACAGAAAGTGAAAAAATAAAAAAAAAATTACAAAAAAAAAATATCAGAATAGACTTTTTGAGACCTAAAAAACTTTGCAAAGATGGTGTTGGTTTATTTGAAGTTTATAAATTTGTAGTTGAAAAATTTAGAAAACAAAACATGTTATTCGATGAAGTCTGGTCAATTTTACCATGCACACCTTTAATTGATCATTTAGATTTATTAAAATTAAAAAGAAAAATAGAAAACAATAATATAAAAAAACCTATTATCTCGATTTCAAAGTATAATGCTCCAATTCAATGGGCATTTCAATTAAACCAAAAAAATCAAAAATTAATACCTTTGGATAAAAAAAAACAGATATTACCATCTCAAAATCTTACAACAGCATATTACGATGTTGGCTCAATAACTGTTTTTGATTTAAAAAATTTTAATACTAATAAAAAATTTTATGATGGTAATTTCTATGGTTTTATTTTACCACCTGAAAAAAGTTTAGACATAGATGAATTAGAGGATTGGAAATTTGCAGAATATTTAAAGAGTTTTAAAAAATAATTTTAATTATTTTAAGATCAACACAAATGCAATATTTTAGTTTTAAATTATTTAATGATATTGTTCAATATCAATGGTATATTTATTTTTTGGTTAATAGTTATTATTAAAATTATGAAAAACATTATTCCATATGGAAAACAAACTATAGATCAAAAAGATAAAAAGTATGTTGCTAAATCTTTATCTAATCAATTGATTACTACAGGACCTTTAGTTTTAAAATTTGAGCAAGAGCTAAAAAATTATTTAGGAAGCAAATACACTAAAGTATGTAGTAGTGGTACATCGGCGTTGCATCTAGCCATGTTATCAGTAGGAGTGAAAAAAAATGATGTAGTGCTTATTCCTGCAATAAATTTTATAGCTTCTTATAATATTGCTAGTTTAATGGAAGCAAGAATTTTTTTGGTTGATGTAGATAAGGAAACTGGGCAAATTACCCCTGAAACTATCCTTAATTGTATTAAAAAAAACAAAATAAAAAAAATCAAAGTTCTCTTGACAATGCATCACGGTGGCTATCCAGAAAATATAATTAATATTTATAAACTTAAAAAAAAATTTAAATTTTTTTTAATTGAGGATGCGTGTCATTCACTTGGAGCTTCATATCTTTTTAATAAAAAGCTTATTAAAGTAGGATCATGCTCACATGCAGATATAAGCACCTTTTCTCTTCATCCTGTTAAATCCATAACTACAGGAGAAGGTGGAATTATTTCCACAAATAATAAAAAATTAAATGAAAAAATTAAACTCTATAGAAGTCACGGAATAAAAAAAAACAAACTTTTTTATTGGAAGTATGACGTTTTGGTTAATGGTTTAAATTATAGAATATCAGACATAAATTGTGCTTTAGGGATATCACAATTAAAAAAAATTGATAAATTAATATTAAGAAGAAAAAAATGCTATAAAATATATTTGGATAAATTTAAAAACTTTAATGTTAATTTGAAATTACCTAAATACTCAATTGATATAAGACCTTCTTACCATTTAGCAATCTTGAACATTAATTTTAAAAAATTAAAAAAAAATAAGGATCACTTCATCAAATATTTAAATAAAAAAAATATTTTTCCTCAATTCCATTATATACCAATTTATAATTTTAGTGTCTTTAATTCAAAAAAAAAAAATTATGTTGGATCAGAAGAATATTGTAGAAATTCAATTAGTATACCAATATTCCCAGAACTAAGAATAAAGGATCAATTGAAAATTATTGAATTTATAAAAAGATATTTTAATTTTAGATATTAAATGTAAATAAATACAGATTAAAATTAATAAAGTCGAATTATTATATTCTATGATTTTAATATATGGAATTAAGAAAAGTGGTACAACTTTCTTACAAAGATTGTTAAAATCGCAAAAAATTTTTTCCCCACCAGCAGAAACAAAAATAAAGTTTTTTAATGAATTTTTATTTCTTTATATTCTTTTTAAAAAAAAGAAAATTTAAATGATTAAAATTAAATTTTTTTTATTAATTTATTTTTAAGCATTAAATTTGCTATTTCTAAAGTTTCATTAAATGAAGTCTTTAAAATATACGAAATATCTATCAAGTCATTATTACCATCAGCATAAGTTAAAAAATTTAAATAAGTAAATACTTGCTTTTTTTTGTCTGGCTTAGAATTTGTCAAAGGGTAAAGATTACGTTTTCCTAAGTTTGGCTCACAATAAGTTGTCACTATAGGTTTAAAATTATTTAATAAAATCTCAATAGAATTTAATGCAAAGTTGAAACCACCTTTTAAGCCATCAACAGTCACTAATTTAAAATCATCTTTTGATGTGTGATATTCTTTATAATCACCATGTTTGGATCTGCATAATGAACTTATCTTTAAGTTAATTTTTGGATGATTGTATTGTCTTTCGTCAGAACCTCGATATGTAAAATCGTAGTTTTTAAATTTTACTTTCATGTCCCGAAGTGCTTTTAATGCTGACTTATCTGATATGCTGTTACCGTAATTACTTTTTACCAATGTATAATTTTTGTTGTCTCCGATGCATGTAAGTGCATAACCTCCAATAACTCTTGATTTTAAGGATTTATAATTTTTCTTAATATAACATATAGCTCCAATTGTTTCTGGGTGTAATACAAATCTTATTGTTTTATGAGGTTTATACTTAGAATAATGTTTTATTAATTCAGATAAAACTAGGGGTCCTGAAAGTTCATTATTTGCCATTGATGGATGACAAATATAAGAAGTTACAAGTATTTCTTTTTTTGAAAGACCATTAATTATTTTTTCTGCATAATATAAATAACCATTTTTTTTAAAATTAGAATTAATTACAACTCTAAATCTTCTTTCTTTTCCAACTTTATTGTATTTCTTTATAAGTTTTTTTTTATTTATCTCACTTAAACAAAATCCCCAATTTTTTTTATAATATGATGTAACGTAAGGTATTGCATCATGTAATATTTCACTAGTAAAAATTTTTTTTTTTAATTCAATAAAATTTAATAATTCATTTACTGGTTTTGAATAATTCATCAAATGTAAATTATTATCTTTAAAGTCGATAATTTTTTTATTTGATTTTATATCAATAATGTAAGCATCTCTTATCTCCCACTCATCTGGAATTACCCAGTCATAAACTTTAGTTCTAGATTTGACTTTAAAAATATTTAAATTATTGGTATATTTTTTAAGTATTTTTAATGTTTGCAATGTGCCAGATCCAGTAATACTTCTGCAAATTGGAAAAAGTTTTACACCTAAATTATGAAGTTTTTGAAAATTTGACTTTTGCATTTAAATAGTACTTTAACTTATAATACAGAATAATACAGAATAATACAGAATTTAGATAATGAAAATTTTTAAAAAAAAAATAATATTGATTACAGGTCATAGAAAGTCTGGAACTTCTTTAACTCTTAGATTATTTGACAGATGTAACAAAATCACAGTTTTTCCTTTTGATTTTAGTTTTTTTTATGCTTACTTTCCATATTGTCAAATTAGAAAGTTTTCGATTAAAAAAAAGAAAAAAAGAATAGCTGAAATATGTGAAAAACATATTTTAGATTTTGAAAAACTCACAGAAAAAAAAATTAAAACTACTGACAAAAAATCATTTATTAATGTGGTTTTTAACTATTTGAATTCAAATAATATAGATAAAAAGAAAATTATATTCGAAGTAATAATTAAGAATTGGTTTTTATACATTCAAAAACAAAAAATTAATAATACAATATTAATAAAAGAAACATCCCAATCTTTTTACTATGAGGAATTAAATAATATTTTTCCAAACTTAAAAATTATCAATCTTGTTAGAGATCCAAGAGATAACTTTGCGGCCATAAAAGATGGTTTAAATAGTTACTACTCTAAATTTAATGAAAATTATATAAACATGTTTTTTAATACTTTATTAAGAATTAAATATGATTTGCAATACAGTTATTTTCTTAAAAATAAAAAAAATTTTTATCTAGTTAGTTTTGAAAAACTTGTTAGTAATTCAAAAAAAGAATTAAAAAAAATTTGTAAATTTTTAGACTTAAAATTCGATACAAAAATGATACATCCAACAATCTTTGGGAAAGATTATTATGGAAATAGCTATAGAGTTAGTAGTAAAAAATTTAAACAAATAAGTAGTAAAAATGTTGGGTCTTGGAAAAAAAGAATTAGTGCAGAAGAGGCAATGATAATTGAACTATTTCTTCAAGAAGAAATGAAAAATCATAATTACGGTTTAAATTTTAAAAATTATAAAAAAAAATTAGATAATTACAGATCTAATTATCTTAAATTTCATTACAAAAACTTTTATATAGATACTTTTTCTAATAAAAAAATTGATTAACTTTTATATATTTAATATTTTTCTATTAAGATTATATTCTTGGACTTAAGTTTATATTTAATTTTATGATTAAATTCTTCGTAATTATAATTATTAACGAGATTAATTGAACGTTGTATATTTAAATTATCAAATCCTTTATATTTTAAGTCTGTATAGTTTATTTGGTTTTTATTATTCAAATACTTTAATCTAAAAATATTTAACAGAGTTTTAATATTTTTTTTATTAAAATTTATATTTAATTTTTTCGTATTTTTGCTGAGCGATTTAATTATTTTTCTTATTTTGGGTATAGAGCTATTAAAGTTTATTCTTTCTATTAAAGATTCACTTTTAGGTTTAATTTTTTTCGATTTTATTAAACTTAGAACCTCTTTCTCTAGTTCGCAATTAAATCCTAGTGAATTTAAAAAGTCACTTTTAAAGTATTCCCTATCTTTTGTTTTAAAAGCAATAATTTGTTTTCCAATGATAGACCCATCTAGTGAAGCTGAGCATGCATTGTATATCAGAGACGAACAGTTTTTGGTAAATTCTATGAGATTACCTTCATTACAAACTTTCACTTTTTTATTAATATTTTTCATTATCTTGCTAAAATCTTCAATATTAAAATTTGGATGAGGGCGAATAACAATTTCATATTCGTCTTGGTTTTTTTCTAAATAGTCCGCAAGATTAATAAAATCATACATTATTTTTAAAGCTTCAGACTCTTTATAGAAAATATTTTTTGAAAAATTAATAAATCTTTCTTTTAACCTATCACTTTCCAAAAATATTCTCTCACTAAAAGGTCTGTAATAAAAAGGCATAAAATTATAACTTAATAATATAAATTTTTTATTAATATTATTTTGAGCCAAAAAATTGTTATCAACCTTAAATTCATTTTTCATCATGTCTATTTTAGGTGATCCAAAATTGATAAATTTATGACTAAATTTTTTAAATTTATTTTTAAAAAAATTAAAATCTCTATCACCCCAACATAAAAGATAATCAATTATTTCTATTACCTCTCCATTTCCATGTCTTAATGATGAAAATATAGAATAATCATCTGGCAAAATACCTGTCTCTTCATCTTGTGATATTATGGTAAAATTTTTAGATTTTAAAAAGTTATAATACTCGAGCAAGTCTTTTCTCGGATTAATATCTTTTGTAATCAATACAGAATCACTGATTTTATTATTTAAAATTAAATTTTTAATACTTGATCTATCGCTAATTATAACTTTATTATCGTTATTAATTATAGCTCTACTCATTAAAAGTTTACCTAAAAACTCTCTCTTAAAAATTTCAACTTCAATAAATATAAACATAATTTTGAAAGTTATAATTGATTAATGATTTAAACAAACATATATTAAAAAATCATTTATAAATTTTTTAATTAGTAAATATGTCTAGTTTTCAAAAAGTAATAGATTCTTATGCTTTAAATAAAGAAAATTATATAAAAAATATCTCATTATTTGAGAAAACTATAATTGATATTCCTGAATTATATAAAAGAGATCAATTGATTGACAAGTTATCTAGTGAAAAAGATTTGAGTTTGATGAGCTGTGGTGAACATGAATTTAGAACAAAAACAGTTGTTGAAAATTTAATGAATGGACTTACAGATGAAGAAATAGATTTATTAAAAGAAGTAAACTTAAAAATTTCTGAAAATAATTCAACTTGGAGACAATCTGTAATTCCAAAACCATCAATTATTAGACACTTATATCAAAGAAGATTGTTTAAGGAAAATTTTGAAAAAAACTTACAAGTTTTAGAAATAGGTCCAGGATCTGGATATTTAGGTCTATTTTTACAAAAACTTGGTCACACTGTATTATCACATGAAATTTATCAGCCTTATTATATGTATCAATACTGGTTATATAATGTTTTCAATGTGGTAAATGAAACTTGTATTGAAGAAAGATTTATAATAGTTCAAAATAAAATTAATCACTTACCTTGGTGGCATTATTTCAAAATTGCAATGATTAAAGACATTAAAATTGATGTTGTAATTATCAATCATGCATTTAGAGAATTAAACAAATATGCTCGTTCCTACTTATTAAAAATTATAAAAGAAAAAAATTGTAAATTGTTCATGGAACATTTGGGTGGGGGTAATTTGATTTCTCCAAGGCATGCAATTAAACTTTTAAAAGAAAATGGTCTAGTAGTAAAAAAAAGAGGTGGCGCAGTTAAATTAGGAGGAAATTTTTTTATTTTAGAAAAAAATAAAAAATTTTTAAAAAATAAAGCAAATAAAAATTTTATTCAAAAAATTATTTTTAAATTAGTAAATATTTTTGAGTTAAAAAAAATGATAG
>MDTB01015767.1_pt1 | contig 14715 bp, 11 predicted proteins | sample 811161 | NCBI WGS metagenome assembly MDTB01 (sample SAMN05326650, study PRJNA326480) | marine metagenome | isolation source: seawater | place: Mediterranean Sea | collected 2009
AAAATTAACTAGAATATATCCACAAAAAAATTTATTTAGTCATATTATTGGTCAAATTGATGATAATAATAACGGTATATCAGGTCTTGAGAAATCTCTTGATGAAGATTTAAAAAAATTTCAAGAACCAATAAAATTAACTGTTGATAAAGATGTTCAATTCCTAATTAGAAAAGAATTATTAAAGTTTAATCAAATCTTTAATTCGAAAGGTAGTGCTGCAATTTTAATGGATGTAAATAATGGTGAAATTTTATCATTGGTTTCGTTACCTGATTTTGATCCAAATAAAAGAGAAAAAATTACTGATTTAAATTTTATTAATAAAGCTACTAAGGGAATTTATGAATTTGGTTCTGTCTTTAAAACTTTAACATTAGCAGCAGCCTTCGATGAAAAAATTATCGAACCCGGAACAGAATTCATTGGCTTACCAAAATCATTAACTTGTGCTGGGTTTCCAATAAGAGAATATGACGAAAAAATACCTTCAAATTTAACAGCAGAACAAATTTTAATTAGATCTGGAAATATAGGCTCAGTAAAAATTGGTCAAAAAGTAGGAGAAGAGAAGTATAAATTATTTTTGTCCAAAATTGGTATTCTTGAAAAGATTAATTTTGATATTGATGAAGTTGGAAAGCCAATTAAATTTAATTGGGGTAAGTGTCCACTTGCAACTGCTTCGTTTGGTCATGGCATTACAACAACTTTACTTCAACTAGCAAAAGCTTACTCAATTATAGTTAATGGGGGATATGATATTAATCCAAGTCTGATTAAAAATACAAAAGAAATTAAAAGAAAAAAAATTCTGAATGATGAAGTTTCAAAAAAAATGTTACCTATATTAAGAAAAATTGTGACAACAAAAGAAGGAACGGCCTCTTTAGCAAATGTTGTTGGATATGAAATTGGAGGAAAGACGGGAACTGCCCAAAAAAGCATTGCTGGTGGATATTCAAGAAAGAAAATAAATTCTTTTATATCAGTATTTCCAACATCTAAACCAAAATTTGTTTTAGCTGTTATGCTTGATGAACCTAAAACTAATAAAGATTATATCTATCATTACAGGGATGGGTCTAATATAAAATATAAAGGGACACCATTTAATACTTCTGGGTGGACCACTGTTGAAGTTACAGGTCAAATTGTAGAAAGGATTGGGCCTATTTTAGCCACAAAATATAGAGAAATTAATTAAGACATGCTACTGAAAGATTATATTCCTCATATAAACAAAAAATATAGCAAAGTTTTTTTTTCAGGTATTTCTTTTGATAGTTTTAAAGTAAAAAAAAATGATATTTTTTTTGCTATTAAAGGAAAAAAATTTGATGGAAATAATTATATTAATACAGCTATTAAAAAAGGCGCTAATGTAATTGTATCAGAAAAAAAGATAAATGAAAAAAAGAATGATATAATTTTTTTGTATTCTCCTAACGTAAGAAAATTATTGGCAAATGTTGCTTATAAAATTTTAGATAGAAAACCAAAAAAATTATTAGCAGTAACTGGTACAAATGGTAAGTCTTCTATTGCAGACTTTTATTATCAAATATTAAATCTTAATTTAAAAAAGGTAGCCTCAATCGGAACTATAGGCATTAGATACAAAAATAAAAAAAGAAGTTTAACCAATACAACTTTGGACCCAATACAGCTTTCTTCTATACTTAAAGATCTAAAAAAAAAAAAAATTGAATATGTAATTATGGAGGCCTCAAGCCATGGATTAAAACAAAATAGATTAGATGGTTTATTGTTTGATGTTGGAATATTTACAAATTTATCCCATGATCACTTAGACTATCACAAAAATATGAAAAATTATTTAAAATCAAAATTATATCTTTTTGAGCATTTAATAAAAAAAAAAGGAAACATAATCACCGATTCAAATATTCCACAACTTCAAAAAATTAAGAAAATTACAAAAAAAAAAATACTAATTTAAGTCTAATTTTTAATAAAGAAAAAGGTATAGAATTAGTTTCACACAAATTTAGAAATGAAAACCAAATTTTAAAGATAAGATTTAATAATAAAAACTATGAATTTCAATTAAATTTGATTGGTAAAATACAAATAAAAAATATGTTAATGTCGATTCTAGCAGCTGAAAAAAGTGGCCTAGAATTTGAAAAAATAATAAATGTTATTAAAAAAATTAAACCTGTAGAAGGTCGACTTGAAAAGATTGGAATAATAAAAAATAATAGCAAGGTAATTTTAGACTATGCTCATACCCCAGAAGCATTAAAAATGGCTTTAGTAAATATTAAAGAACAATTTCCATCCAGTAAGATTAGCTTGGTTTTTGGATGTGGTGGAGAGAGGGATCATAAAAAAAGATCTATCATGGGAAAAATTGCTGAAAAATATTCTAATAGAATTTTTTTAACTGATGATAATCCAAGAAATGAAAATCCAAAAAAAATTAGAAAAGAAATTAAAAAAGGAATAAAGAAAGTTAAAATAGAAGAATTACCAAATAGAAAAAAAGCAATTCACAAAGCTATTATGAGTCTCAATACTGGAGAGATATTATTAGTAGCAGGCAAAGGACATGAAAAAAACCAGGATTATGGTAAAAAAAAATTATTTTTTTCAGATCAAAAAGTAATTTTAGAATCTGTTAAATTTAAAAATAAGTTTTTATCTAAGGATTTTAAATTAAATATAATTAAAGAAGAGTCTAATTCACAAATATCTAACAAATTGATCATTAAAAATATTTCTATTAACTCTAAAGTTATAAAAAAAAACGATGTTTTTTTTGCAATAAAAGGAAAAAAAATTGATGGAAATAGATTCATTCCAGAGGCTTTTAAAAAAAAATCAAGCTTATCTATTGTTAATAAAGTGAATAAAAAATATTCTACATCAAAACAAATTAAAGTTAAAAATACTCTCAATTTTTTAAGCAAATGTTCATCTATTTTTAGAGAAAATATTAATGCAAAAATTATCTCAATTACTGGTAGTTGTGGCAAAACAACTTTAAAAGAAATGATTGGCAATACTCTAAAAAATATATCAAAGACAAGTTATTCCCAAAAATCATTTAATAACAAATATGGAGTTCCCCTTAGTTTATTTAATTTAAAACAGAACGATCATTTCGGTGTTTTTGAAGTTGGAATGGATAAAAAAGGTGAGATTAATTCTTTAACAAAAATTATTAAGCCTGACGTAGGAATTATAACAAACATTAGTTATGCTCATTCTAAAAACTTCAAAAATATTAATAAAATTGCAGAGGCCAAAGCTGAGATTATGAATAATATTAAAAGTAACGGTACAATTGTTTTAAATATGGATGATGTTTTTTACAGTTTTCTCAAAAATTTTGCATTAAGAAAAAAATTAAAAGTTGTTTCCTTTGGTATTCAAAATAAATCTTCAATGACAAAATTAGTTAAGATAAAAAAAATAAAAGATAAATATGAGTTAATTATTAGCTTAGATGGTCTTGTCGTATCTTTTTATTCCTACAATTGTAATAGAAGTAATATTTATAATATATTAGCAGCATTGGCTTCGATCAATTTATATGTAGATATTAGAAAATTAAAAAAAGATACTTTCTTAAATCTTAGAACTCCTGAGGGTAGAGGTGATATTTCTCAGTTAAAACTAGGAAGTAAAAAGATTTTTTTGATAGACGAAAGTTATAATTCAAATCCCCTATCACTTAAAACTGCACTAGAAAATTATGATAAATTAAACTCAAAAGGCTCTAAAAAATATTTAATATTAGGTGATATGTTAGAATTAGGTAAACATTCTATAAAACAGCATAAGCTAATGAGCAAAATTGTTAATAAAACAAATATTAATCAAGTATATGTAATTGGAAATTACATAAAAGAGACTTTTAAGGGTTTAAAGCCAAACAAAAAAGCCAAAATTTTAACCAATAAATTTGATATAATTGATTTGATTAAAAAGAATTTAAATAATAGTGATTATTTAATGATAAAAGGATCTAATTCTACAGGCCTTCATAAAATAACTAATAATTTAAAACAAAGAAGTTCAAATGTTGTATGAGTTCTTCCTCAACTATGTTGAGATCTTAACTTTTTTAAATGTTTTTAAATATATTACCTTTAGAACTGGATTAGCTTTTTTTACATCATTATTAATTGCTCTTTTAATTGGAGCTCCTTTTATTAGGTTATTTTCAAACAGAAAAATTTTTAATCCCATCAGAGACGACGGCCCAACCGAACATATTATTAAAAAAATAGGAACACCAACAATGGGCGGGGTAATTATTTTATTAGGCATAATTATTTCAGTTTTACTTTGGGCTGATTTAACAAATATCTATATTTTATTTTGCTTATATATCGTCACTTCTTTTGGACTGGTTGGTGCATATGATGACTATAAAAAAATAAAAAATAATAGTTCCTCTGGAATTTCTTCTAAATTTAAAATTATTATGCAAATTTTTTTAGCTATGCTAGGACTTGTGATTTTAACTTACTTTGTAGAGTATGATGAATTTAAGAATCTTTATTTTCCATTTTTTAAGAATTTGATAATTAATCTGGGATGGTTTTTTATACCTTTTTCAGTTTTTATAATTGTTGGTTCCTCCAATGCTGTAAATCTAACCGATGGATTAGATGGATTAGCCACAGTTCCAGTAATTTTAGTTGCAGGATGTTTTGCTTTCATCAGTTATGTTACTGGGAATGTTGTTTTTTCTGAATATCTTCAAATTTTATATATTGAGGGGACCGGAGAAATATCAATTTTTTGTGGTGCAATTATTGGTGCTTGTTTGGGTTTTTTATGGTTTAACGCCCCACCTGCAAAAATATTTATGGGAGATACTGGGTCCCTGTCATTAGGTGGTTCTTTAGGGGCGGTAGGAATTATTACTAAACATGAGATAATTTTGGCCATAACAGGTGGCTTATTTGTTTTAGAAGCTTTGTCAGTAATGGTTCAGGTGATTTCATTCAAATTAACTGGCAAAAGAATATTTAGAATGGCACCAATACATCATCATTTTGAAAAAAAAGGATGGCCAGAGTCTACAGTAGTCATTAGATTTTGGATTATTTCAATTATTTTAGCAATGATTGGTTTAGCCACTTTAAAGTTAAGATAAAAAGGATACTAGGTTGAATATCTTCTTAAATAAAAGAATATTAATTTATGGATTAGGGAAAAGTGGCTTATCTACCTTTAGATTTTTAAAAAACAAAAATGACATTTTTTTATATGATGACAGTCCATCAAAAATCAAAACTTTAAAAATTAAAAAAAATTTAATCAATTTTAAAAATATTTTAAAGATAGAATTTGATTATATTATCTTAAGTCCTGGAATTGATATTAACAAATGTAAATTATCTAAATTTTTAAAAAAAAATTACAATAAAGTTTATTCTGACTTAGATGTATTTTATTCATTTTATAAAAATGATTGTATTACAATTACAGGTACAAATGGTAAATCTACAACATGTAAAATTATGTATGAGGTTTTGTTGCATCAAAAATTTGATGTTAAATTAGTTGGTAACATTGGAAATCCAATATTATCTATTAAAAATGTAAAAAAAAAAACAATATTCGTTATTGAGGCCTCATCTTATCAGTTGGAGTATAGCAAGATTTTTAAATCTAAATACGCAGCAGTATTGAACTTGTCACCTGATCATATTGAAAGACACAAAACTTTAGCTAATTATATAAAGGCCAAATTTAAATTATTAAAAAGTCAATCTAAGGGAGATTTCGCATTTATAAAAAAAGATGATTTACTAATTAATAAAGAACTTAGATTTAATAGATTAAAAAGTATAATGATAAAAGTAGATACAAAAAAGAAAAATAGTTTTTTCAAAAATATAGATAATAAATATTTTTTAACTGAAACAAATAAAGAGAATTTAATGTTTGTATTAAAAATAGTCAAAAAACTAAATATAAAAAAAAAATTATTAATTCAAACAATTCAAAAATTTAATGGATTAAAATATCGTCAACAAATTATTTTGAAAAAAAAGTTTTTAACAATTATCAATGACTCCAAATCTACAAGTTTTTCATCTTCAGTTGGTCTCCTTAAAACAAATTTAAACATTTATTGGTTATTAGGTGGCATTCATAAAAAGGGAGATAATTTGGAATTATCAAAAAGTTATTTCAATAATATTAAAGCATTTATTTATGGTAATGATAAAAAATTTTTTAATAAAAAGCTTAACGGTAAAATACAATATAAAAATTTTAGTAATCTTGAAAATGCATTAAAAGAAATTTTTAAGATCATTAAAAAAGAGAAATTTAAATATAAAACAATTCTATTTAGTCCAAGTGCAGCATCATTTGATACTTTCAAAAATTTTGAAGAAAGAGGATTGTATTTCAATAAGTTAATCAAGAAATATATAAATGAAATATAATAAATCGATATACAATTTATATTATGAATGGTGGAAAAATATTGATAAGTTTATATTTTTTTTAATTATATCGTTATTTCTTACAGGGCTATTTTTTTCATTAGTATCAACATCTCTGTTAGCTTCCGATAAGTTAGATACAAATGATTATGCATTTTTTTTTAAACATTTGACTTTTGTTTTCTTGGGAATAATTATAATCTTTGTCATTTCTGCAATTAATGAAGAAAGACTTTTAAGAATTTCCCCAATAATTTTTATACTTTCATTAATTTCGTTAATTTTAGTCCCATTTATAGGAGTTGAAGTAAATAGTGCTCAAAGATGGATAGATCCTTACTTCCTGCCTAGATTTCAACCAATAGAATTAGTAAAACCATTTTTGATTATTTTAATAAGCTTAATTTTAAGTAGTAAAAAGTACAGCAATATATATTTTAAATATTCATTTTCATTTTTGTTAACTCTAATAATTGCTCTATTTTTAGCAGCTCAACCAGATATAGGCCAAACTTTGTTAGTTTTTTTTACTTGGTCAATTCTAATTTTTATATCTGGAATAAATATTATTTTTTTAATTACCTCGTGTTTAATTTTGTCTTTAGCACTTTATTTTTTTATTAATTTTGTTCCAAAGTTTGCATACATAAAAAATAGAATACTATCTTTTTTTAATACTGAGTCGGGAACTCATAACGCACAATCAGAAAAGGCTATCGACTCAATCACGAGTGGAGGATATTTTGGAAAAGGGTTAGGAGAAGGGACGCTTAAAATCAGAGTCCCTGAAGCTCATACAGACTATATAATTTCAGTAATTTCAGAGGAGTTTGGAGTAATTGCCATAATTTTAATCATATTGATGTTTTTAATATTCATATATTCGGTTTTTAAAAAAGTTTATTTAGAAAATGAGGAAAAAACAAAATTGATTTTAGTTGGCTGCATAAGTCTTATTTTGGTTCAAGCCATGATACACATTGGAGTTAATATCAGGTTACTCCCAACAACAGGAATGACACTTCCTTTTATAAGCTATGGGGGTTCCTCAATAATAAGTATTTCAATATTGTCAGGTATAATTTTAAATTTAACAAAAAGAAAAATTAGTTAAAGTGAAAAAAAATTTTTTAATTTCAACAGGAGGTTCAGGTGGTCATGTCTTACCTGCTACAATTTTGTATGAACATTTATTAAATGAGGCTAATGTAATTATTTCAATCGATAAAAGAGGATTGAAATATTTAGATCAAAATATCTATAATTTTGAGATCATTGATACACCAAAGTTAAATAGCATTATTCTTTTACCATTTAATATTTTTATGATTTTATTTTTGATTTTAAAATCTATTTTTTTACTAAAAAAAAATAAAATAGAAAAAATTTTTTCTACGGGTGGTTATATGTCTCTACCTGTAGTTTTGGCAGCCCGAATTTTAAATTTAAAAATATATTTATTAGAACCAAATCAAGTCTTAGGCCGTGCCAATAAGTATTTTTTAAATTTCTGTACAAAAATTTTTTGCTATTCAAATAAAATAAAATTTTTTCCTAAAGATTTTAAAGATAAAGTTGTATTGATTAATCCTTTAGTTAAAGAAAATATATATGGAATTAAATCACCGAACCAAATTAAAGATAAATTGACTTTGTTAATTGTTGGTGGAAGTCAGGGTGCAAGTTTTTTTGATAAAAATTTAAAAAATTCAGTCATTAGTTTTTCAAAAAAAAAGTCAATTAAAGTTATACAACAAACTAATGAAGATAATATTTCTTATCTGAGTAATTTTTATTCAAAAAATAACATTGAAAATAAAATTTTTAGTTTTGACAAAAATTTTTTTAAAATTCTTCAAGAAACAGATCTCTGCATTACTAGAGCTGGAGCATCAACATTAGCTGAATTATCAGTAATTAACATTCCATTTATAGCAGTTCCTTTGCCAAAGTCTAAAGACAATCATCAGTTAGAAAATGCTAATTTTTATAAAGATAATGGTTGTTGTTGGATAGTTGAACAAAATATTTTTGATGAAAAAATTCAAGATATCTTACAAAATATTTTTACAAATAGTGTTGATTTTCAAAAAAAAAAGAAAATCTAAAAAAAATAAATTACCAAAATACCTGGATTAATGTTAATCAAAAAATATTAAGAATTATAAATGAAAATTGAACTAGCCAAAACTGAAGTTATTCACTTTATTGGTATCGGTGGGATAGGCATGAGTGGACTTTCTTTAATTATGAAAGGAAAAGGATTTAAGGTTCAAGGTAGTGATTTGTTATTTAATAAAAATGTTGAGAGACTTAAAAAAGAAAAGATTAAAATTTTTATTGGACAAAAAAAACAAAACCTTAAAAATGCAACTATTGTAGTTGTATCTTCAGCTATTAAAAAAAATAACCCTGAAATTATTGAAGCAAGAAGGAAAAATTTAACAATTATTACTAGAGGAAAAATGTTAGCTAACATTGTTTCATTAATGAAAAATATTGTGGTAGTTGGCTCACATGGTAAAACTACTACAACCTCATTAATAGCCTCAATTTTTGATAAAACTAAATTGGACCCAACTGTCATTAATGGTGGTGTTATTAATTCAATTAAAAATACAGCTAAACTTGGAAAAAGTGATTGGTCTATCTTAGAAGCTGATGAGTCTGACGGAAGCTTTGTCCATATCCCACCTACTTATTCAATAATCACAAATATAGATAGGGAACACATGGATTTCTATAAATCTATGGAAGACTTAAAAAGATATTTCATACAATTTATCGATAAAGTTCCTTCATTTGGAAAATCATTTATTTGTATAGACGATAAGATGAATAACAATATTACTAAAAAATTAAAAAACAAAAATTTTTATACTTATGGAATAAATTCTAAATCTAATTTCTTCATTAAAAATATCAAACAAAATATTAAATTTTCTGAATTTGATTTATCTGTAAATGTTCCAAATAAAAAAAGAATTGTAATAAAGAAAATTAGGATTCCGTTAATAGGAATTCATAATATAAGAAATTCTGTAGCTGCCGCAGCAGTTGCTTTAACAGTTGGTATTTCTATTCAAGATATAAAGAAAGGTTTATTAAATTTTAAAGGTGTTCAGAGAAGATTCAATAAAATTTTTACTTATAATAAATCAGATTTTTATGACGATTATGCACACCATCCTACTGAGATTAAAGTAGTATTAGATGGTGTAAAAAAAGTTTATAAAGATTATGAAAAAGTTTGTATATTTCAACCCCATCGTATCTCAAGACTTAAAGATTTACGTAAGGAGTTCTCATTTGCTTTTAAAGATGCTGATATTGTTATTTTGTGCCCTGTTTATACCGCAGGAGAAAAAATAAAACTAAATTTTAATTATCTTAATTTTGCAAAAGAAATAATTAAAAATTCAAAAGTGAAACTGTTTTTAATAAAAGACAAAATCCATTTAGCTAACTTTATTAAAAAAAACATTTATGGAAAAAAAATTGTAATTGGAATGGGTGCAGGATCTATTTCTAATTGGATGAGAGAAATTCCAAAATTAATGTAATGGAAATAACAAAGTTAAAAAAATTATTAAATGAATTTGGAGGTAGTGTAAGATTTGAACACGATTTAAAGAAAAAAAATTGGTTTAATATAGGAGGAAAAACCAAAGTTTTTTATAAAGCGGAAAATTTGAAAGAATTAATACTTTTTTTAAAAAAATTAAATAATCAAGAAAAAATATTTATTCTTGGAGCCGGCTCAAATACTTTAATAAATGATAATTTATTTGATGGAGTTGTAATTAAGCTTAGTAAAAATTTTAACAATATTTCTCTTCTTGGAGAGGATATTATAATTGCAGGAACTGCAATGTTAGATAAATCATTATCAGATTTTGCTGCAAATAATGATTTAAGTGGTTTCGAATTTTTATCATGTATTCCTGGCAGTGTTGGAGGTGGAATAAAAATGAATGCTGGATGTTTTGGAAGAGATTTTAGTGATATTCTATTATCAATTCAAGCAGTTGATAAATCAGGGAATGTAATTACCATTCCATCTAAAGACATCAAATTTGAGTACAGAAAAAATAATTTATCAGAAGATTTAATATTTTTGAGTGCTTCTTTTAAGGGTACTAAAAGTAATAATGCAAAAATAATAGATCAAATAAATAAATTCAAATTAGAAAAAGAAAAGAATCAGCCTACAAAAATTAAAACTAGCGGTAGCACTTTTAAAAATCCTGTATCACAAACTCAAAGAAAGGTCTGGGAACTTATAAAAGAGTCCGTACCTTTAGATAAAAGTTTTGGAGATGCATGTATTTCAGAAAAACACTGTAATTTTTTTGTAAATAAAGGTGAGGCAAAATTTAAAGATATGAAAAAATTAATAGATTTTGTTGCTAAAAATGTTTTAGAAAAGACTGGAATAAGTTTAGAAAAAGAAATTAAAATTTTGGAATAAATTGAAAAAAAAAATATTAGTAATTTCCGGTGGTATATCTAAAGAGAGGGTTATAAGTCTTGATACAGGAATTCAAGTAGCAAAAGAACTTAGAAAAAATAATTATTTTGTTAAAATTGCAGAACCAGATTTTAAATTAATTAGCTGTATTAAGTCATTTAAACCAAATATTATTTTTAATGCATTACACGGACAATTTGGTGAGGATGGATACATCCAGACTATCCTAGAAACTACTGGAATACCTTATACGCACTCTGGAGTAATATCCTCCTCTATAGCAATGGATAAAGAACTATCTAAAAAGATATTTATTAAAAATAATATTCTTACACCTAAATACATTTCATATAATTTTGATAAATCCAATTCGGATCTAATAAATCTCATTGATAAAAAATTAAAATTTCCAGTGGTTATTAAACCTTTAAATGAAGGTTCAAGTGTGAATGTATTCATTTGCAATAAATTAAACATAATTAAGAAAATAAAATTATTAAAAAATTATAAAAGAATAATTATTGAGGAACTTATTCAAGGGAGAGAAATTCAGGCAGCTATAATTGGCAAAAAAAAACTTGGAGCAATCGAATTAAAACCAAAGAGAAAATTTTATGATTACGATGCAAAATATAATACAAAAGCAAAAACAAAGCACATTATCCCAGTGAATTTGAAAAAAAATGATTATAATAAAATAATGAATATAGCCTTAAAAGCTCATAATTTAATTAAATGTGGAGGAGTAACACGTTCAGATTTTAAATTTTTTAAGGGTAAATTTTATCTTCTTGAAATTAATACTCAACCTGGAATGACAAATCTTTCTTTGGTTCCTGAAATTGCAGCTTATCATGGGATAAGTTTTATAAAACTTATTGAATTAATTTTAAAAGATGCCTCTACAAAAAAATAAAAAGATTTTAGTATATTTTTTTATATTTTTTATATTTGGAACATTAAATAATAAAAATCTTATAAATTTTAATTTTGACAAACCCACAGAAATTCATATTGAGGGTTTAAATGATCAAAATAATCTTGATTTAAAAAAAAGTTTAATAGATTTGAAAATAACTAATTCATTTTTCTTAGAAAAATCTAAAATTAATGAAATTTTAGAATCTAATAGTTTAGTAGAAAAATACTCAGTTTTTAAAATTTACCCATCAAAATTATATATCAAAATTGATAAAACAAAATTTTTAGCTCGTTTAAAAAGAGATGGAAATAATTTTTTTTTAGGATCAAATGGTAAATTAATAAAAGGTGAGGAATCAGAAGATAGCTTACCATTTATATTTGGTAATTTTACAAATGAGAATTTTTTTGAATTAAAAAAAGCAATCGATGAAACAGATTTTAATTATTATAAAATTAAAGAATTATTTTTTTTTAAATTAGGAAGATGGGATATTAAAACTGATACAGGAATTATTATAAAACTCCCAAACTATAATTTGAAAAAATCCTTAGAATTGTCTATTAAGATATTATTAGAAAATGATGATAAAAAAATAAATGAAATCGATTTACGTCAAAATAATCAAATAATCATAAATGGATAATGATTTAAATTTTGAAACTTATTTATTCATAAGTGAAAAAAAATTTATAATTTATGTTAATTCAGAAACAAATGATCAACTTTATAAAAAAGAACTAATACATAATCAAGATTCATCAAAATTGAACCTGGATAAATTAGATCATTTTTTAAATGAAAATATTTTTAAAATTGAAAAAATTTTGAATGGTTTTATAAAAAAAATAATTATGATTATAGACTCAAATGATTTTTTTTCAGTTGATATATCTATAAAAAAAAATAATTATGGAAATATTTTAAGTCTTAAAACTTTAAATTATCTTTTATATGATTTGAAAGATTATTGTAAAGAAAGCACTGATGGATCAAAAATTATTCACATGATTATACATAACTATTTGATCAATGGAAAAAATCATACTTTTTTTCCAGAAAATATAAAATGTAGTAGTTTTTCGTTAGATGTAAAATTCATTTGTCTTCCAAACAATCTTATCAAAAATATAGAAATGATTTTAAAAAAATACCAAATTTCTTTAAAACAATCTGTAAACGCAAATTATATAAGTAAATTTCTCAACAATGATGATAAAAATGTGTTTTTAATGAGTAAAAAATTAATTGAAGGCTATAATCGAAATGAGGTGTTATTGGTTGATAAAATCAATAAAAAACAAGGTTTTTTTGAAAAATTTTTCAATTTTTTTAGTTAATTTTGTATTTTCTAGTAACATTTGTTGTTTTTAAATATGTCAAGTTCCATATTAGAACCTTTCTGTGTCAGCATTAAACCAAAAAACAGTAAACAAAAAAATAGACTTTAGAGGTGTAGGCCTGCATAGTGGTAAATTAGTAAATATTTCAATTTTACCAGCAAATCCTAATTCAGGTATAATTTTTAAAAGAACTGATTTAGATAACAATAATATAATTATCCCAAGTTTTGAAAATGTTTGTAATACTTCTTTGAACACAACTATATCAAATGATTTTGGTATTAAAGTTTCAACAATTGAACATTTAATGGGAGCTTTATTTGGTCTTGGTGTAGATAACGCTACCATAGAAATTGATAATGAGGAAGTTCCAATTCTTGATGGTTCGGCGAAAAATTTTGTAGAAAAAATTTTAGAAGTAGGCTTTAAATTAAATGAACTACCAATTAAAATTATTAAAATTAATAAAAAAGTTGAATTTAAAGATGGTGAAAGATTGATATCAATTGAACCCTCAAAACTAAGTTTAGATATAGAATTTGAACTAAAATATGAAAATAAGTTTATTGGTAATCAGAAAAATAAAATTAATCTTTATAAAGATGATCTTAAGGAAATTTTCAATTCAAGAACTTTCTGTCTATTTGAAGACATTGAAGCAATTAAAAATAAAGGTCTTGCAAAAGGTGGAAGTTTAGAAAACGCAATAGTGGTAAGTGAAAATGAAATATTGAACGAAGGTGGATTAAGAAACGCTAAAGAATTTGTTAATCATAAAATTTTAGATTGTTTAGGGGACCTTTATACATGTGGTTACAGAATATTAGCTAGTATAAAATGCTCTCAAGGTGGACACTATCTAACCAATCAACTCTTAAGAAAAGTATTTGAAAATAAGGAAAATTTTTCGATTGTAGAGATACGAGAGAAAAATTTACCACATTCAGTTATAAATAAGAGCTTACTAAGATCTATAGCATAATTTATATAGATCTTTATTATCTTTCTTTTACATATTATAAAACTCTATGAATAAAATAAGGCTTATATTCGTTATTCTATTTTTAATTTTGATGAATAACTGTTCAAAAGATGAAAAAGAAATTTCTCTTATAAAAGAATCAAAACAAGATTTAGAAATGGTTACTGCTTATAGAGAGGCATATAAAGCAGTAGAGGAAGGTGATCCTTATTTTGCAGCTCAAAAATTCTTAGAGGCAGAACTTTTATTTCCACAATCAATCTGGGCTCCTAGATCAGCTTTGATGGCATCTTATTCTTATTATCTACAGAATTTTTTTTCTGAAGCATTAGCAAATCTTGAAAGATATTTAAAAACTTATCCAAAACATGAAAATGTTGCATACGCTCATTATTTAATTGCAATGTGTTACTATGAAATGATTGAAGATGAAAAAAGGGATTCTGGTCCGTTAGAAAAAGCAAAGGATAAATTTAATTTTATTATAAACAATTATCCAAATACTGATTTTTCTTTAGATGCAAAATTTAAAGTAGGATTGATTGAAGATATCTTAG
>MDTB01019289.1_pt1 | contig 14715 bp, 21 predicted proteins | sample 811161 | NCBI WGS metagenome assembly MDTB01 (sample SAMN05326650, study PRJNA326480) | marine metagenome | isolation source: seawater | place: Mediterranean Sea | collected 2009
GAAATGAAAGAGAAAAAAGATAGAGTAGATGATGCATTACATGCAACTAAAGCTGCTATTGAAGAAGGAATAGTACCAGGAGGTGGTACAGCACTATTATATGCTTCATCAGGTTTAGAAGGTAAAACTACTGGAGCACAAATTGTAATTCAATCATGTGCTAAACCTTTTAATCAAATTTTGGTTAATGCAGGTTGGGATGAAGTTGATGGTAGAATTATGGCTGATAATTTAGTTAATTCTGGTAATGATACATGGACTGGATTTGATATTAAAACGGGGAAAAAAACTAATATGAAAAAAGCAGGTATTATTGATCCTACTAAAGTAGCTAGGTTAGCATTAGAAAATGCAGCTTCTATTGCAGGTACAGTTTTATTAACTGAATGTACTGTAGTAGATGAACCCCAAGATGATGATAAAAAACCACAAATAGATCCATCAATGATGGGGATGATGTAAAATAATTTCGTATATTATGGCTAAAACAAAAATTGAAGAAAAAAATATATTAATTGCAAGAAGGGTTCCACCTGGAGATAAATGGAGATTAGTTGCAAATGAACCAGATGGTCCTGTACATAAAACATTAACAGATACTTTAGAAGCCTATATGATAAAAACTGGATTTAAAGGTAATTATAGATTAGAGCCACTTAAAAGTACACTATATGCAATTGATAGTAAAGAAACAATAGTTAAACCTGAACCAGTTAAAAAATATTCTATTTATGGTGAATACGGAGAATAGTTTATTAGTAGAAAAATATAGACCAACTAAATTGGAAAATTATGTTGGTAATGAGAGCATTAAAAAATCTATTACTAAATATTTAGACCAAAAAGATATTCAAAATTTAATATTTTATGGACCTGCAGGTACAGGTAAAACTACATTAGCTAAATTAATAGTAAAAAATCTAGATTGTGATTATTTATATATTAATGCTTCTGATGAACGTGGTATTGAAACAATAAGAGAAAAAGTAGTTAGTTTTTCTAGCTCAGCTTCCTTAGATGGTATCAAAGTAGTTATTTTAGATGAGGCAGATTTTTTAACTATACAGGCACAAGCATCATTAAGAAATGTAATAGAAACATTTTCACGTACTACAAGATTTATTATGACTTGTAATTTTGTAGAACGTATTATAGATCCCTTACAATCTAGATGTCAAGTACTTAAAATTGTACCTCCTACTAAAAAAGATGTTGCTAAACATTTAAATTGGATTCTACAACAGGAATCTATTACACATGATATAAATGATTTAGTACCATTAGTTAATCAATACTATCCTGATTTACGTAAATGTATTAATACAATACAATTATCTACACAAGATAGTACCTTAAAATTAGATCAATCAATATTAGTATCATCTAACTATATAGATAAAGTTATTACTTTACTATCAGCACCAACTAATAATTTCAAAAATATTAGACAAGTAATAGCTGACGCTAATGTAGATGATTTTGATGAATTATTTAAATCATTATATAATAGAGCAAGTGAATATTTACCTAATAAAGAAGGTACAGCTGCTATTTTAATAAATGAACATCAATATAAAGCAAATTTCCGTATTGACAAGGAAATAAATACAATGTCATTAATCCAAAATTTAATTAATAATAAGTAATATGAATAATGTAAACCAACCCCCACAAGGGCCGCAGATAGATTTAAATAATACTACTGCAATTAAAACTAAAAAAGGTAAAAGTATATTCCAACAAGGAGTAATTCTTAGACAAGTATCTAAATTTGTAGCAGGTACTGACGAAGATGCTTTACTACCTATTCCTGTTTTTTATGATCCTAATACTGGAAAAATACTAAAAGGTTCAGTGCCTAAAGATCTAAGAGAGGAACTTGCTGACGAGATTATTTAATGAAAAATATTTTCGACTGGTTAAAATGTATAAATAAAACTAAACCCCCAGCTGAATCATTTAGTGACAAAGATTGGGATATTTGGAATAGTTATATGGTTCATAGATTTATGTCTATGAATCCTGATTTTATAGAAATTGTAAATTTAGTACAGGATTTTCCTCCTACGGAAAAGCAGGCAATTTATAAAGTTTATAAAGAATTTATACCTAAAAATACAAGTTGGAATAAATATATTAAATCTACTAGCAAAAATTATAACCCTGATTTATTAAAAATATTAACAAATTATTTTTATTGTTCTACAAGAGAAGTAAAAGAATATTTAAATATTTTGGAAGAATCAGTAGTTATTAGTATATTAAATAATATTGGCTATAGCCAAAAAGACGTAAAACAATTATTAAAATGAAATTAAAAGTATACAATTTTTTAAAATCCGAAGCTGAAGCGGATAAAAATAAGGCTTTAGCGAGTATAGAATTATTAACTAACCATCCTGCTGGAATTGGTGATCATTCAACTAAAGACTATTGGGATAACTGTAACGAGGCTCTTAGGTTGCTAGCTTCATCTGAAGAAAGATTAGAGATATTAGAAAAATATTTTCAACCTAAAGGACAAGTTAATGGGTGATAGTATAAGTAAATATCACGAATTAATTAGTGAAGAAGAATTTGATAAGTTAGTTAATAAGGGGACCAAAGTGAGTAAAGCAGTAAAAATATTTGAAAACGAATACCCAGAATTATCCGAGGAATATAAAAGGATTTCTGAAGAAATGTATGAAATGTTTGCCCGCAAACATATGGATTATGGTTTAAATAATATTGCTTTAGGAGGTGATTTAAAAAACCCCGAAGATAAAAAATTTTCACTAACTGGTCTTTGTATTAGACTCACTGATAAAATTTCTAGACTAAAAAATCTTCTTATTAATGGCAAAAATTATGTTAAAGGAGAAGGAATGGAGGACACGTTTATTGATATAGCTAATTATGGAATTATTGGCTTATTAGTAGGACGTGATAAATGGAAAAAATAAATTTTGGCTAAAAAATTACCTATTATTGTAAGGGGGATTAGAAATAATCCTCCTGAGCAAATAAATTTTGCTTACCAACAGAATATATCTTATTCTCAAATGTCTATTTTTAGAAGTTGTGCATATAGATGGAAATTACAATATAAAGATAAAATTAAAAAATTTAATTCTTCTATTCATACTGTATTTGGAACAGCAATCCATGAAAGCATACAGAATTATTTAGATATAGCTTATGATAAATCATTTGCTGCAGCGGATCGAGAAATTGATTTAAATGAAGATTTTCAACATAGGTTTATAAGTGAATATCAATCACAATATAAAAAAAATAATGATTCCCATTTTTCATCTGCGGAAGAAATGAGAGAATTTTATGAAGATGGAGTAGCTATTTTAGATTGGTTTAAGAAAAAACGTAGTAGATATTTTAGTAAAAAAGGTACTTATTTAGTGGGTTGTGAGGTACCAATTGTAATAGCGCCAAATAAAATGTATAATAACGTATTATACATGGGGTATTTAGATGTTGTAACATATAATGAAAGAACAGATACCTTTAAGATAATAGATATAAAAACCAGTACAAAAGGTTGGAACAGTTTTGCTAAAAAAGATGAAAATAAACATTTTCAATTAATATTATATAAAAAGTTTTTTTCTGAACAATATGAAATACCTTTAGATAAAATTGAAATTGAATTTTTTATTGTAAAAAGAAAAGTATTAAGTTGGGATGATGAAAATATTATGTCTCCCCATCAAGCTTATAGGGTACAAACTTTTGTACCCCCAAGTGGAAAAATAAAAATAAATAGAGCTAAAACTGCTATTAATGATTTTATAGTAGAATGTTTTAGTCCAAATGGAATTATTAAAGATATAGAGTATCCTAAATCACCTTCTAAATGGAATTGTACATTTTGTCCTTATGGAGAAGATAAAGAATTATGTGGAGCGGGAGCGCATTTTGAGTAATACTTATATATGTATAATAAATGTTTTAATTTAAATTAAGATTATGAGTAATAAAAAACCAATGACACTAACTAGTGTAAAAGTCAAAAGTGACCTATTCGAGAATTTTAAAATTGAGTGTGTTAGAAGAAAATTTTCATTTCAAAAATTAGCTGATAGAGCTTTATTTTTGTATTTAACTGATGAAGATTTCCGTTCAAAAATAACCAATCAAATTAACCTCGATTTATAGGAACTATGAAAGAACACTTTAAGTACATCCCTCAAAATAAGAGGAAAAAAATATTATTAATCTGTGATGATATTAGAGTACACTCAGGCATAGCTACTGTAACTAAAGAGATTGTTGTACACACAGCACAACATTTTAATTGGATACAAATGGCTGGAGCTATTAACCACCCAGAAAAAGGTAAAGTATTTACTTTGGATCAAGAAATTAATAATTTAACTGGATTAAAAGATGCTTCTTGTAAATTATATCCTGTAGATGGGTATGGTAGTCCAGATATTTTAAGAGCTACAATTAGATCAGAAAAACCTGATGCTATAATGCTTGTTACTGATCCTAGATATTTCACTTGGGTATTTAATATGGAGTCTGAAATTAGGAAAAATATACCTATTACATATTTAAATATTTGGGATGATTATCCTGCACCAATGTATAATAGAGCATTTTATGAAGCCTGTGATTTACTAATGGGCATCTCTAAACAAACAGTAAATATAAATAAGTTAGTATTAAAAGACTGTAATAAACCAAGATTATTTGAATATGTACCTCATGGTTTAAATTCAAATATTTATAAACCTTTACCTGAGGATAATCCCGAATTGTTAAAAATGTATAATGAAACCTTTCCTAATGGAACTGATTTTGTTTTGTATTTTAATTCTAGAAATATTAGAAGAAAACAAATACCAGATTCTTTATTAGCGTTTAGAGCATTTTTAGACTCTTTACCTATTGAAAAAGCTAAAAGGTGCTATTTTGTTTTACATACAGAATTATCTCATGAAGCAGGTACTAATTTATTAAAGGTAAAAGAATATCTATTTGATGAAAAATACCCAGATCAAATTAAATTTTCATTAACTAAAATGACCCAGGAACAACTTAATTGTCTTTATAATATAGCTGATGCTCAAATTTTATTAACTTCTAATGAAGGTTGGGGTTTAACTATTACTGAAGCTATGTTAGCTGGTACTCCTATAATTGCCAATGTAACTGGTGGTATGCAAGATCAAATGAGGTTTGTAGACGATAAAGGCGAATGGTTTACTCCAGATGATAAAATACCTTCTAATCATAGAGGTACATTTAAAGAACATGGTGAATGGGCTTTCCCAGTTTACCCTTCTTCTAGATCTGTTCAGGGTTCACCTCCTACCCCTTATATATTTGATGATAGGTGTAGATGGGAAGATGCTGTAGAACAAATTAAAAAATTATATAAATTAGGTAGAAAAAAAAGAAAAGAATTAGGATTAAAAGGTAGGGAATGGGCTCTATCTGATGAAGCAGGATTTACTTCTAAACATCAAGCTGAAAGAGTAATAAATATTTTTGATGAATTATTTGACACTTGGAAACCTAAAGAAAAGTACGAAATCATTAATGCTACTGAATATAAAGGTAGATTGTTAAACCATGAATTAATATACTAATGAATAAACCAAGATTTGTAATTTCTTGCCCATTTGATACCTACTCAGGTTATGGTGCAAGATCAAGAGATATAATTAAAGCTATAATTGAATTAGATAAATATAAAGTTGAACTACTTTCACAAAGATGGGGTGAAACTTCATGGGGATTTTGTAATGATAATCCTGAATGGAAATTCTTATTAAATTATGCAGTAGCACCTAATTGGCAAAGTACTAAACCAGATATTTGGATGCAAATAACTATCCCTAATGAATTTGCTCCTGTTGGAAAGTATAATATTGGTTGTACAGCTGGTATTGAATCTACTGCTTGCCCTGCAGAATGGGTTGAAGGTTTAAATAGAATGAATATAAATTGGGTATCATCAAAACATAGTAAAAATGTATTTGAGGGTATGCAATATGAAAAGAAAGATAAAAATACTAATCAAACTATCGAAGTAATTAAAAATACTAAACCTATACATGTAGTATTTGAAGGTGTTAATTTAAATAAATATAAACCTATATTTCCTTCGGAAATTAAATCTGTTAAATTAGATGAAATTAAAGATCACTGGTGTTATCTTTTTGTAGGGCATTGGATGCAAGGTGAGTTAGGACATGATAGAAAGAATGTAGGTTTGATGATTAGAACTTTTTTTGAAACATTTAAGGATAAAAAGAAAAAACCAGCTTTAATTTTAAAAACTTCTGTTGGAGTGGATTCTTATATTAGTAGAGATGAAGTATTAGATAGAATTAAAGGTATTAGACAACAAGTTAAATCTAAAGATTTACCTAATATTTACTTATTAAGTGGTAATTTTAGTGATGAAGAAATGAATGAATTGTATAATAATAAAAAAATTAAATCTATGATTAGTTTTACTAAAGGTGAGGGTTATGGTAGACCTTTATTAGAATTTAGTTTAACTGGTAAACCTATTATAGCTTCAGGTTGGTCAGGTCAGGTTGATTTTTTAAATAAAAACTTTTCTATTTTAGTAGGTGGTCAATTAGAAAGTGTACACAGTTCTGCTGCTAATAAGTGGTTAATAAAGGAAAGCCAATGGTTTAAACCGGATTTAAACCACATAAATCATTATTTACAAGATGTATTTAATAGATATAATTTTTATAAATTAAATTCTAAACAACAAAGTAAATTTTCTAAAGGTAAGTTTAGTTTTGATAAAATGAAAGAACTTTTAGATAATATATTAGATGCTAATTTACCTAAATTTGCTGAACAGGTTAGTCTAAAATTACCTAAGTTAAAAAAGGCTAAACCTGAATTACCTAAGTTACAGTTACCTAAATTAAAAAAAGTATAATATGCAACACGATGAAATAATAAATTGTCCTAAATCTGGAGGTGATTTATGTTATAAAATTGAAGTAAATAAAGATATTACTAATTATTATAGTTTATCCTGTGGGTTTTGGACTAATAGTTTAATGAAAAAAGATAGTGAGTTTTATAATGAACAGATGCAACTATTACCCGAGTTATATAAAGATTTAGCCTGGGAAGACCCAGAAACTGAGTTAATTTGGTTACCTCATACCATAAATGATTCTATTAATGGTATGGTTTATGCTGCTGGTACAGATAAAGATAATTGGCAATGGGCAGCAGTTAAAACTATAGAATTACCTGAAGAGGAAAAAGAACGTTTTAAAACAACACATAAAGCGGATATGAGCACAATAACATATTATCCAGAACGTGATTATATGGATGCTCTTTCGTATATTGGTGTATTACCTGAATAATATGAAAATAAGTTATGCAATTACAGTTTGTAATGAATTAGACGAAATTACTAAATTAATAAATTTTCTTTTAGATAAAAAAAGAATAGATGATGAGATAGTAATTCTATTTGATAAAAAAAATGGAATACCTGAAGTTTGGAGTTTATTATCTGAACTTAAAGGTGAACCTAATGTTTCTTATCATGCTGCTTCATTTAAAAATCATTTTGCAGATTGGAAAAACCATTTAACTAGTCTTTGTAGTGGAGATTATATATTCCAAATAGATGCAGATGAAATTCCAAATGAACAGTTATTAATCAACTTACCTCATATTTTAAAAGATAACTCTAATTGTGAAGTTTATTTAGTTTCTAGAGTTAATACTGTTAAAGGTATGACCCAAGAACATATTAAAGAATGGCATTGGAATGTAAATGAAGAAGGATGGGTTAATTGGCCTGATCCTCAATGGAGAATATATAAAAATAAACCCGAAATAAAATGGAAAAATAAAGTCCATGAAAAATTAGAGGGATATGATTCCTGGGCCTTTTTACCTCATGAAGAAGAATATGCCCTTTATCATCATAAAGATATAAAACGACAAGAAAAACAAAATAAATATTATGCAACACTCTAAAAAAATATGGTATGCTCCCTATAAATTCGAATCATATGGGGAGGAAGAAATTAAAGCAGTAGAAGAATCATTAAGATCAGGTTGGTTAGGAGGACAAGGACCAAAATGTATTGAATTTGAAAAACAAATAGCTAAACGATTTGGTAAAAAATATGGCGTATTTGTTAATTCGGGTTCATCAGCTTGTTTATTATCTATAGCGGCCTTAGATTTACCTAAAGGTAGTAAAATCATTACTCCTGCTTGTACTTTTGCTACTACCTTAGCTCCCATTATTCAATTAGGTTTCATTCCTATATTTGTAGATGTTGGATTAAATGATTATGTTGCTAACATAGAAGGTGTTATTAATGCTATAGATGATGAAGTTAAAGCCATTATGTTACCTAATTTAATAGGTAATAAACCCGATTGGGATTTATTAAAAGCTGGTTTAGATTTAATTGACAGAGATGACATTTACTTAATAGAGGATTCAGCGGATACTATTACTGAAACTAATATTACTGATGTTTCAACAACTAGTTTTTATGCCTCACATGTTATTACTGCTGGTGGTGTAGGAGGTATGGTAATGTTTAATGATAAAAAACATGTAACCAAATGTTTACAATATAGAGATTGGGGTAGATTAGGTGATGACTCCGAAATTATGGATGATAGATTTAACCATTCAGTAGATGGTATAGCTTATGATCACAAATTTTTATACAGCGTATTAGGTTACCATATGAAAGCATGTGAGATGAACGCAGCATTTGGGCTTGTACAATTAGATAGATTTAAAAAATTTGAAAAAATAAGAAGAGCTAATGTTGAAAGATATTTAGAATTATTAGATGGTGTTGGTGATTTAATCTTACCTGATGATAAAATTAAACCTAATTGGTTAGCTATACCTTTACAAACTGAACGTAGATTTGAATTATTAACATTTTTAGAAGATAATAATGTACAAACTAGAGTTACATTTGCTGGAAATGTTACTAGACATCCTGTATATAGAGAATATTTACAAGATTTCAAAAACTCTGATATAATAATGAAGAATGGATTTTTATTAGGTGCTCATCATGGAATGACTATAGATGATGTTGAACATGTATGTGGTTTAATTAAAATTTTCTTTAATAAAGATAAATGAAAGTACTAATTTTTGGTGATGGTTTATTAGGTAAGGAACTAGCGGATAAAACTGGTTGGGATGTTGTATCTAGAAAAACTACAGGTTTAGATATAACAGATTATGATTCTATAGATAATTTAGTTTCTAAATATGATACCATAGTAAATTGCATTGCCAATACAGATACTTATTCCGAAGATAGAATAGAGCATATGAAAGTAAATTATGAATTTGTTGCTACATTAGCTGATATGGTTGAATTTCATGATAAAGTTTTAGTGCAAATATCTACTGAATTTGTATATGCCTTTAATAAAAAACCTGCTAATGAAATAGATTTACCTTTACCTGCTCATAATTGGTATTCTTATAGTAAATTACTTGCAGATGAATATATTAAAGTAACTGTTCCAAAACATTTAATTTGTAGAACTTTATTTAAACCTATGGATTTTAGTCCTGAAGAAGTTTGGGATGTAAAAACAACAGGAGATAAAGTAGATAAAATAGCTGATTTAATTATAGATTTAATTAAAAAACAAGCTCAGGGTGTGTATAATGTTGGAACTGGAAAGAAAAAATTATATAAATTGGCTCCTAAAGGTACACCTGTTATTAAGGCACCTAAATATGTACCAACAGATACTACTATGGATTTAACTGATCTAAATGAAATAATAGGATTAGATTAATGAATATATTTGTAGACATAGATGAGACTATTTGCCATTATGAAGATAAAAGAGAATATCATTTAGCAGTTCCCTCTAAATGGGCAATAAATAAAATTAATGATTTATATGATAAAGGAAATACAATTACTTACTGGACAGCTAGAGGATCTGTTTATAAAGATAGAAGGGATGAATATTATAAATTAACTAAAAAACAACTTAAAAAATGGGGATGTAAGTACCATTATTTAAGTGTTGGAGAAAAACCTGCATATGATTTATTAATATGCGATAAATCTAAAACAATATACCAAATATGAAACAAGAAATATTAGAAAATTTAGCCACCACAGGAATATGTGTAATTGAAGATTATTACGATAAAGAATTTTGTGAACAAGCAGTAAAAGATATAGAAGATGGGTTAGTTAAATACCCAGATAAAGTACAATCCGAATCTAAAGAAGGCACATCAGGTGATTTTAGGCTATTTAAAATGGAGAATAGATATGATACAGCCAAAAAATTTGCTAATGATGAATTATTATTATCTACTGTATCTGAATATTTTGGTTATCCCCTATTAAGTCATTTTGTATTAGGTGGTAAAGTTACTTATAATCCTAATCAACAAACTAATAGTGGAGGTGGTTGGCATAGAGATAATAGAGCTAAACAAGTTAAAACTTTAGTTTATCTATCAGATGTTTCGGAAGAAAATGGTCCTTATTTATTCTTACCTAACTCTGATAAGTTTGATTTGCCTACTAGAGATGGTATTGGTAAAGTTACTAGATATGAAGATAAAGTAATTAATGAATTTTGTAAAGAAAATAATTTTCAACCATTTAGAGTAGCAGGTAAAGCAGGAACAGTTATATTTTCAGATACTTCATTTATACATAGAGGTGCTAATATTAATTCTGGTACTAGATATACTTACACTAATTATTATTTTGAAAACCACCCTCAAAGAATTGCTATAACTGAAAATGATTGGGGTAAAAGTTTTATTTAATGGCTCATATTTTTAAACAACCAACTAATACTAATAAAGGTATTATAGTATTTACACATAAGGAATGGCCTTGGTTATTTCAAAATGCTGTGGAACTTATCCAGGGATTAAAACAACATTTTTTCTTAGGTTGGAATCAAGGAATATTTTTTGGTAATATAGGACAAATGTCTCCCTTAGTTGATTTTACTTTTGCTAGTCCATCCGCTTTAGATTATCAAGATAATGGGCATACTTTAAAAATAGAATTAATGGATAGAAATTTTCTAACTGATGATTATAAAGATTTAGGTATAGCACATAAACATTATGATATTATCTGTATTAGTAGAGTAGTAAAATGGAAAAATGTTCCTTCATTATTAAAAGCACTAAGAAAACTTTACGATAAAAATAAAAAATACAAGACATTACTAATAATCCCAAAACCAGAAAATGAAACTGTAGAACATTTTGATACTGATATAGTTAAACAATATGAGGAAATGTTTGATTATGAAGAAAGAAAAAATATTACATTATTAAGGTTATCCAGTGAATTAGGATTTTTAGGAATGTCACCACAAACTATTAACTGGTTATATAATAATTCTAAAGTTTTATATATTGGTTCTAAATCTGAAGGTGGGTGTAGAGTAACACATGAAGCTTTACTTTGTGGTTGTGATATAGTTTATTACAAACAACATCAAGGTCCTATGGTTGATTATTTAAATGCTTCTAATAGTATACCTTTTGATGATTATGATAGTATAGATATTGCACTGGAAAGAGCGGTTAGTTCTTATTCTTATACTAAAACAAGAATTAATAAATATGAAAAATTATTAAGTGAAAGATATGCTAAAGAAAAACTAATACCTCATTTTAATAAGTTATATGAAAAGCATAATATGAAGTTTGATGGCCAACTAATCAATTGTGATAATTTATCAAATAGACTACCAGCACATTATTTAGATGTTCCTTGGAATCACCCTACTGAACCTACTGCAGATATTAAATCAAATGAACAATTAAATAAATTTATAACTTATATTAATAATGAAAATAATAGATAAGGAAAAAGAAAAGTATCAAAAAGTACATACTGATGATTATCAATACGGTTTAGGTATGAGACAAGTTTATGATTTAATGAATGAAAATTTTGATTTTTCAAAAAGATTTAATGATTTAGCTAAACAGTCTAAAACATCTTTAGATATTGCTTGTGGTGGAGGTACAGTAATGGATTATATAGATGGTTTGGGTTGTAAACCTAGTGGAATAGACATCAGTGAGGCAGCTATAGAAAAGGTTGATGATAAATTTGAATCTAAAGTAGCTTATAGTCATGAATTACCTTTTGAAGATAATACATTTGACTTAGTATATTTTCTAGATGGTATGGAACATATCCCAGGGGGAGATATAGAAGAACAATCAATAAGAGAAGCTTTTAGAGTAGCAAGTAAATATGTTTGTCATGGTATTGCTCTAGGGGATAGTTTTAGAGAAGGAACACAACTTCATATAAATCAAAAATCTGCTGAAAGTTGGAAGGATATAATAGGAAAAATAGCAAGTGAACTTGGATGGACTGAGGATTTGTATTATCTTAGAAATAATACTGTGTATTTAATTTATTTAAAATGAGTGTAAAAATAATAGCCGAAATAGGTATTAACCATAATGGAGACATTAATACCTGTAAATATTTAATTGACGCAGCTGCTTTAGCTGGTTGTGATTATGTTAAATTCCAAAAACGTAATCCTGATGTTTGTGTCCCAGAGGAACAAAAATCTAAAATTAAGTCTACTCCTTGGGGTGAAATGACTTATTTAGAATACAAACATAAAATAGAATTTGGAAAAGAAGAATATGATATAATAGATGAGTATTGTAAAGTAAGAAAAATAAAATGGTTTGCTTCAGTCTGGGATAAGGATTCTGTAGATTTTATGGCTAATTATGTAGATATAGCTAAAATACCATCAGCTTTAATTACTGACAATGAATTAACTAAATATGCTAGAGATAAATTTAAAAAACTAATAATATCTACTGGTATGTCTACTCAAAAACAAATTGACGAATGTGAAAGAAATTGTATGCCTGATGTTATAATGCATACTAATTCTACTTATCCTTCTCCTATAGAAGAATTAAATTTAGGTTATATTAGTTATCTTAAAAAGAAATTTTGGGATTTAGATATAGGTTATAGTGGTCATGAATATGGTTTAGTTACTACATTTGCTACTGTACCTTTAGGTGTTAATTGGATAGAAAGACATATAACATTAGATAGAACTATGTGGGGTTCAGATCAATTAGCATCTATTGAACCAGCGGGATTATTTAAATTAGTTAAAGGTATTAGAGATATAGAAAGTTGCCTAGGCGGAAATGAAGATAGAACTATATTACCTAGTGAGAAGATGAAATTAAAATCTCTTAGAAAATAATGATAGCAGTATTACCTATTAGGTGTGGTTCAAAGGGAATTAAAGATAAAAATATTAGGCATATTGCAGGTAAGCCTTTATTTTATTGGACAATTAATTCCTTAGTAAAGTCTAATGTAGATAGAATTATTGTAGCTACTGATTTACCTTATGTTGATTATATTACTGCTTATAATTTCTCTAAAGTAGATGTTTATGTAAGAGATCCTAAAAACTCTAGAGATGAATCATCAACTGAAGATGTTTTATTAGAATTAATAGATAAATGGAAATTAAATGATGATATATTATTAGCCCAAGCTACATCTCCTTTAACTACTAGTGAGGATTATAATAAAGGAATAACTATGTATTCTAATTATGATAGTATTGTTTCTGTAGTTAGGCAAAAAAGATTTATTTGGGATGATAATGGTTATCCTTCTAATTATAATCTATTTGATAGACCCAGAAGACAAGATTTTAAGGGTTATTTAGTGGAAAATGGTGCGTTTTATATTAATAATTCTAAATATATAAAAGGATACAAAAATAGAGTATCAGGCAAAATTGGTTTATGTGAAATGAATGAAAGTACCTATTTTGAATTGGATACTGAAGAAGATTTTAAAGTTATAGAAAATTTATTATATGAAATTCGAGATTGAGGGACAAAAACATAATTTATTATTAAATTATGATGCCAAAATATTAAATTTATTTGTTAATAAATCTGTTGCTATAGTAGGTAGTAGTGGTATTTTGCTAAATAAAGAATATGGTAAATTAATTGATTCTTTTGATATAATAGTTAGGTTTAATGTAGCTAGAGTAAAAGGATTTGAAAAACATGTGGGTTCTAGAACTGATGTAAGATTTTTTAACGGTCATGCATTTTCAGGTACATCTGATCCAAAAAGATTTCTAGGTAATGATCCTAATTTTGTATCTAATTTAAAGAAAGAAATATTAATAGTTAAATCCTGGAATGAAAGAGAGTTCATGTTAGGTACTATAAAAACAACACCTCAAAATACAGCATTATTTTTGAATCCTCATTTTACTAACTATTGTAACCAATTAACGGGAGGAGAAGCTACTTGTGGTTTATTAGGTGTTATTTTTATGACTTTATTTTCTAAAAATATTTCATGTTTTGGTTTTAATCATTATAAAGATGATCTTAAATCCATTCATTATTGGGAAGAAATACAAGATGCAGAAAATTGGAAAACTGGTCAAAGCCATGGTTGGAACAATGAAGAACAATTATTCCAGCAATATATAGATAATAAAATAATTAAAATGCATAGGTAATGAATTTAACTATTGCTATAGATGATGTTAATCCATTAAAGGATTGGAGGATATTAGGTGATATAACTGAAAAATATTTATTTGATTTAAATAAAGATTTCGGAGCTAAATTTACTTTATTTATACCTTCTAATTACCATAATGAAGCACCTATATCTAAACATA
>MDTB01119943.1_pt1 | contig 14715 bp, 26 predicted proteins | sample 811161 | NCBI WGS metagenome assembly MDTB01 (sample SAMN05326650, study PRJNA326480) | marine metagenome | isolation source: seawater | place: Mediterranean Sea | collected 2009
AAGTGCCGGCCAAACACGTTGCCACCCTAGTAGCGGTTCACCACCTGTGATCACCAGGTGTATGTCTTCACCGTGTTGGCCAGTGAAAGTGCCGTTGGGTATCAACGATGTGATGTGATCAAACACTTCATCTGCAGACTTAGTCATCTGCAAATGCTTATATCTCATTGACCAACTGGCACTAGAATCACACCCTATAGGTGTGACAGGTAATTCTTCAATGCTTTTATAAGCATCAGGGTGATCTTTATCCGCTTTGGGGTCTATAACGTAAGGCATTTCGTCTGTTGCAATTAGATTACCGCGTTCTTGTCCAAAGCCTGCACATTCAAAATTGCATCCAAAGACACGCAGGAATAGACTAGGCACACCAACAAATCTGCCTTCGCCTTGCACACTATAAAATGCTTCGCTGTATCTTAACTTAGGTTGTTTCATCTTCTTGTAATAATTCTAAAATTACTTCTGGTCTTGCAGTATTTTCTAAACACTTATCAAATGCTTGAAAAACAATATCATGTAATTCACTATTTTCAAAATCTAAATTGCCTTCTACTAAATCGGTATAACATTCTATAGCAACTTGTTTAAATCCAATGTTATAAAGTTCATCTATATTTTCTACATTAGGTGAAAAAATTCTACCAAATGAAATAAGTTTTAAGAACATAGTATCGGAAATAGCAGTAGTTCTTAACTGAATATCTTGTGCATCTCCATCATTAACAATCTTAATATGTTGTGAATTATCGAAATCATCTAAATCTGATATTGTACTTACACACTCAAATATATCTTCTGTTGTTAAAGGAAATCTTTTAAGTAACCAATCCATAGGTTGCCTATCGCATATAGATGAAGTAACCTCTCTAACAAGAATAGATTTGTTACTTACTACTAAATTTCCGTTTCTAGTTTCTATCATTATCTATCACACGCATATGATTGTTGAAGTTTAACGTTATCCATAAACTCTTTCTTAGTACTAGGGTCATCTTTAAATGCACCTTTAAGAACTGTAGTTTGTGTTAAACTGCTATGTGCTTGTACACCTCTGTTCTCTACGCAACCATGTGTTGCTTGTATGTAAACACCTAAGTGTTCGGCGCCTGTTGCCTGTTGTATTTCTCTGGCAATATCATTTGCTAGTTCTTCTTGTAAAGTACCTCTGGCCGCACACCATTGTGCTATCCTTGTGTACTTACTCAAACCAATTAAACTGTCTGCGGCAATGATACCAATGTATGCTACACCTTTAACAATCTGGTGATGATGCGAACACATACTTGTAAGTTCACTTCTAACTACTAACATACCTTCATATCTGTCATCAGTGTTATTAGGAAATGCTGTTGCTTTAGGCATGTTTTCATACCTACCACTCATTAGTTCGTTGATATACATCTTAGCAAGACGTCTACCTGTGTCCATACTGTTAGGATCATTCTCAGTATCAATTACTAAGCCTTGCAATACATCTTCGAACTTTACAGCAAGTTCATCAATAAGTTGTTCTTTTTCACCTTCTTCAATATAGTCAGATATGTTGTCACCTGCCCAGTGCCTCTTACCTGCTTCTACTAATCTTTGTTTAATTTTTTTACTTGTTTCCATTTATTTCTCCGAGTTATAAAGGACGAGGATGTCCTTGTTGTCATCTCCACCATTCTTCATATGGGAAGACAATCCATCTTTCTTGATCGGGCAATACTGAATTTGCAGTATAACCGACATTGTTAAATTTGCTTGATTCTTTATCAAACAATGTTGCATAAGATATAGACTGATTGAAAAAATCTAAACCATCAACTACTTCATTGATACCTATCAATGTTGTACCTGTATCATTTATATCATCTACAATTAATATCTTTTTGTCTTTATATTTAGACAAAATGTGCTGTAAAGTCTCAGAATCTTCGATTTTTCCGTCTCTTGTTTGCCATCTAAAGGCTTCAAAAGGTACTTCAAAATAATGACTCATCATTACACCAAACGGATATGCACCTCTACCAGGGCCAATTATTACATCGGGTTTATAATTATCATGTGCCATATCTCTGGTAATTACACGACAGTCTCTATTTAAGTTATCCCAAGAATAATACAATTTATCCATACTTATAGTATATGTTCAAATGACAGTAATGTCAAGTTATTTTTCAGTTTTTTTATAGTAAGCAATCTCATCTCTGACAATATCTTCAATGGTGTAGTTAGAATCCCATCCTAATATATCAAATGCTTTAGAAATATTTGCATCAGTTCTAACAGCATCTCCTTCGCGTCTAGGTCCTATTTCAACATTAATCTTTTTGTCTGATTGCTTTTCAACTTCACTTATAACTTGTTTAATACTTTGCGGTGAACCACCACCTATATTGAAAATATCACTATTACCACCATCAAATAGATAATTTAATGCGGCAATATGTGCCGTAGCAATATCTAGTACATGAGTGTAATCTCTAACATTAGTTCCATCAACAGTATCATAATCGTCACCGTTTATAGTAAATGTATCACCAGTATATGCTCTTTCTACTAATATAGGTAATATATGTTCTTTAGGATTTATTTGATAACCCAATCCTTCGTAACTTCCTGCGGCACAAAAATATCTTAAACTTGCAAAAGTAAAGTCATGTGAATTAGATACATCATTTAATATATCTTCTACCATTACTTTTGATCTGCCATATGGTGTCTTAGGTGCAGTAGGATCAGTTTCAGAATTCAATAAAAATTCAGAATCGCCATATACACTACTTGACCCACTAAATACAAAATGCTTTACACCTGATTCAATTGCATTATTGATTAGTGTAATAGAATTAGCAACATTGTTTAGATAGTATTCTTTTGCTTCTGCTATACTTTTAGGTACACTATGATGAGCGGCTAAATGTATAATTGCATCAGGTTTAGTTAAGTCTAAAATACCTTTTACTTGACTGTTAGAAATATCAAAAGGATATTGGGTAACACCCTCTAATTTTCTTTTTACTTTATCAATGTTAATAACATTGAAACCACTATCAACTAAAAGTTTACAAGTTACACTTCCTATAAACCCACTGCCTCCAGTTACTAAAATTGTTTTTTGCTCTTCCATTTTATTTTCCTATAATGTCGTAAATAGCCCCTCCATCAAAAAAGTTTTTCGATAAATTGTCTGCTAGGCTACTTACATTTAATGCCTTGTTGTTGCCTAATATATGCCTTATTTTAGCCATAAGTTCTTCTTTGTGTTCCAAGTAGGTTTCAAAATCTTTTGTCCATTCACTTGGATACTTAAAATTATCATCATACATTTCTGTATAACTTAGTCTATCCGGAACAAGAGGAACAGTACCAACTAATGCACCTTCAAAACAACTTATACCTAATGTTTCTTGCTGATTAGCACTAAACACTATTTTACTTGTTGCTAAAAGATCGTGATACTCTTCCTTTGTTAATTGTTGTTCTTGAGCAATAACAAACTCAACATCGTCCATGCTCTCGGATAAATCTTTAAAAATATCAACTTGCTTCTCTGGAGCAAGTCTATGAGGAAATATAATCATATCGTGTTTATTTGCTTCACTTCCAAGATCAAATAATAAGTTATTCATATATTCCATCGGCCAGCCTACTCTAAATATTTTATTTGTATCTACAGCAGGAAAAGATTGTAAAAATAAATCAACGTGGAAATCTGTTGCAAAAAAATTATGATCAAACACATTGAACATGCTTTCTTCTGCTAGCCTAACCCACTGTGCATCACCAATCAATCTTCCTAAAAAGTCTGCTGGATCATAACTACCGGCATGCCACATGCCACCTATTTTTATTTTTACCCCAAGTAATTCTGCCATATACTTTAACTGTAAAACGGTTGGGTTCCAAGCATCAGTATATAGAAAGTAGTCGCCGTCTTTTACTTTACCGTCGGCAAACATTTGACTAATTTTCTTCAATTGTTCACTCTTCCAATAGTTTGTACCACTGAAATTTAAAAATGCACCAGGAGTTGTATCCTGTGGAGCATCTTCTGGTCCTGTAATAACTTCAACGTTTAAACCAGCAGACTCCATTTGCCTAGGCAAATGTTGTTTCCACTGAGACGTATATCTAGTTTCTACAGGTTCTAATTCAACTAAAAAAACTGTCATAACTTATTTTACTACTTTTTGTCCTCATTGTCAAGATCTCCATAATCCACAGTATGAGTAATCTCATCATCAAGACCTTGTGCAAAGTCTTGCATTTTATCTGCTTCTTCTTTAGAAATCTTTTGAGGTTCTTTTTTCTCTTTTTCTTCCATTACATTGAGTTCTTTTTATCTTGGATTTCGCCCCTTCTAACTTTACAAAGTTTTGAAATTTCCATTAGTGCCTTTCTTGCTCTGGCGGCACTTGCCTTAACACCTGAGTTTTCGAACTTGTCTTGTTCTGCTTGGTATTCCTCAAAAAGTGCTTTTAGTTTTAAATGATTTTCCATTTTTTTCTCCTTTATTTTAAACTGTCAAAAACATCTTCTAGTTCCTCACTAGGAACATCGAAGTTAGGTCCATCCCCGTCATAAACAGGGTATTCCATTTCGCAACCGTTTTCATTATCTTCGGCTACTGAAACCTTTATCCAACGACCAGGATATTTTATATTAATCTCAGCCGCTAAATCATCAGCGATCATCTCGCATGACTTGTTGTTAAGTTGGATTACATCATCATTGTATAGTCTTTCCAACCAACGTTTAAACTGTATAAATTCTATGTCCCTATCATCATGGAACACTTCAATCCACACCTTAAAGTGAAAGATGTGTCTGTGTTTGTATCCTAAGAAACTTACATCGTCCCAATCGCCTGTTGCATACTTAGGATTAGTATCTGCTCCTGGATAGAAGTGGACACCTTCTTTACTAAATGTTACCCAAATACTTCTCATACAATTCTCCTTATACTATGTTACTTGCTTGTGGTCCTTTCGCACCTTCAATAACATCATATGTAACTGCTTGATCTTCTTGTAAGGACTTATATCCATCACCTGCTATTGCTGTATGATGTGCAAACACATCTTTACTGCCATCGTCTGGTGTTATAAATCCAAATCCTTTTGTTGAATCAAACCATTTTACTTTTCCTGTCGTCATTCTATTTTTCCTCTTTTTGAAGTCTTACCTTCGTTGTTAAATTCTAAAGGTACTTCCTTCAAAACTACATGTCCATTTGGACAATGTTCTTTCATTATTTTTCCTTATCTTTGTCCTTCTTATCAAGATTTAATTCGCCTAATTTCCAGGCACCAACACAAAGAATTGTCATTACACAAATAAATGTAATAACATTTGCTATCTGATTTTCTCTTAAATAATCAGCAACAAATTCCATTACGCCTCCTTGCTTGGATCCCAGATAGTAAGATTCTTTTTACGCAATCTGTTGACTACTAACTTATATCTACTTTGCTCTGATTTCCATTCTTTTAACCACTTATGTCCATCTCGTTCTGCATCAACAAAAATAGCATTAGTAAATGCTAGTGGAAGTAAAATGCAAACATGAATTATAATACTTAATACGGTATTGTATCCTAGCCAATAACTAGATGCTAAAAAGCCAAAGTACACACTCCACATCACAAACAACACTAACATAAAGTATGTTTGTAAACTAGGATCTGGTATCTTACCAATCGGATTGTACTTGAGGCTCATTACACGTCTCCACAACCAAACAGTATTCAAAACTGCTGTTCTGAAAAAACTAGGCTTTTTAATTTGAGGTTCTATCATATTAATCTCCTATTTTAATCGGGCTCTTATATACTCTCTTATTACATGAAGTCCATAGCCGAGCCAAGTAACTATTATTAAACTCCATATCAAAAGTTCAACCATCTTTCTTGATAGGATTATCATAATAATCTGTAATTCCTGCTTTTTGTCTTTGCTTTTTTTCGTGTACTAAAACAGCACTACCAATCATAAATAAAAATGCAAAGATTGTAAATACAAGTCCTACAATAAAATTTAAAATCTCTATCATAATGTTAAACTATCTAACTTATCTAGGTCATGTTCGCCCAGTATCTCTATATTATACTGGTCTTTTCCGATTTTGTCAACTGTAAATGGTAATGTATAACCTTTACTATCTAAAGTATCTACTTTAGCACAAAATTCATTAAATTCACTTGTCGTCAATGTCGCCTTCATTTTTTTCCTCTTTTTTCTTTTTCATTTCATCAAAAACAAATCCATCGGGTCTGGCTTGTTTATCTAACCAAGCCTTTCTTTCTTCGTCCGACCAACCGCTTTCTATATGTAATCCTGCTGGTAACATTACCAATTAACTCCTACAGTAATGCCTAATACATTGTTATCGATTGGATCTTCAGTATATGTATTTGATAAACTTAATACTAATCCGTTATCAAAATTATAATTTAAAGCAGTTTCATTTCTTATATAATCATCTGCATCTTTACCCCATTCTAACAAATACTTGTTAGTTAAACTAACTTTATCTGCAACTTTGTAAAAGAACCAAAGGCTGTTTCTAAAAATAATTTCATCTACTAAATCACTGTTTAAATAACCAACGGATATTTCGTTACTTGCTTTAAACTTTTCTGTCCTTAAAATCTTGTAACCATATCCACCTGCTAGGCTTGTTCTTACTTCATCTGCTCTAAATTTATCAGTATCATAAATTACTTGCCCAAACACATAATGCTTAGGTGCAAAAGTATAATTTGTTTTAAAACTTCCGTAAAATTCATTCAAAGTTTCTATATTATTACTTTCTTTATAAATGTAATCTATTTCACTTGATCTTTGCCAAGCACCACTTTCCAACTGACTATCAACACTTACTTTAAATGTTGCTTCATCACTGTTTACAAATGTTCCGCCAACTTTAGCACTACCACTAGCAACTAATGGTTGTGCAACGATTAAAAATCCTATTACAATACAAGTTTCAATAATCGAATTAATCACATGTGTCATTGATAAACTCCTCAATTTCTTCAGGAAACTCTGCTCCTGCTTTTAACATAAATTTTACAATAAGTTTCATTGCATCCTCTAGTTCTTCAACATCTGTAAGATCGTGGTCTAGTGTTGCAGTAGTTTCAATACCGTCGTCATCAGTTGCAATAAGTTTAATTGTCATTCTATTATCTCGTCTTTGGTGTACTTGGTCCAGTCAGTAAAAACTTTTCTGTTTTGTAAGTCCTGTACAGGGTGTGTCCATACACCTGGGTTAGTTTCATTAAATCCAATATCATCAATTTTAATACACGCATTGTAATTCAGTTGGTTTACATAAGGCATTTTAACACTAATCATAGATATAAAGTTATTTTTTTCGTTCCAACCTTCTTCTAAAACATCTTCGTGATATTTTAAATCATAATCAAGTGTTACCCATATACCTTCATTTACTAAACCACTAATAATATATTCCCACTCAGTCCATTCTGCATCTGTATCGGGTTGGAAACTCATATTAGCACCCAAGTAAATGTGTGGGCAGTTATTATTCAATGCTCTTGCTAATATCTCTTTAACATTTTGCAAACCAACAACAAACAAAGTCTTTTGCCCATATGCTGGACTATGCTCTACTTCAGTGCCAATAAAAAACTTTGTATTGTTTTCGTGTCCGTCTCTATTCTTCAAAGAAGTCTCCTGTCATTGCCGGGTCAGACATAACATCTGCAAAGTCTCTTTCTTCATCTTCGTGTACTTCACTGACTACTGTTTCTTCTTCAAAAAACACATTCACAGCATCATCTGGATTTTCGCTTTGCACTTTATATACACCAAAGTTAATTTGCTGTATAAGTTTGTCATATTGGTCGATTAGTTCATATGGATTAGGACAAGCAGGATCTAATACTTCTTGCACAAAACTATCAAATGCAATTACGTCTGCTGGTACATATGGTGATATGTCGTTTGTTGCTTTACTTTTCTTATCATGAATAAAATCTTTGTATGTCCAGTTAAGTCTATGCTTTTCAATATCACATAGTCTATTGGCCTCTTGGACTGCTGTGATGTGATTATATACACTATGTCCCATGTAAAGAATATAACTTAATGTATCCCAACTTGTACTATCTGCTGTTTTAGGTTTACCATTTCTATCTAAGTCACCTTCCGCCATACAACATAAGTCACCAATAGTTAGTCTGCTCATTATAGGACTATGTCCAAACGGTGCAGGAAGTTTACTACCTTTGAACATTTGATTATCAAATGCTCTATCCATAAAATAGCCAAACCTTTTGCCTTTGTTTTCAAAGATGTTGTATGCATAAGTCTGTCCATATGCTGTATTAACAAAAGGCGATGCCGCATCAAACGATAGTGTGATGTTAGGTGAATCATGCTTACGCAACATTCTTTGAATACTAGTTAAGTGACATGCCCATTGCAGTCTACCTGTTCCTAAGAAGTGTATCCAACCCTTGCCTTCTAAAAGACCATCTTCTCTAAGTTTGAGCAATCTCTTTAACACACATCTCATGTTACGCATATTGATACCTGCAAATGCGTAACCTTCTAGTGTTTTAGATGCATCTCCGTATGCGTCTTTTACAAAGGCTGGGTCACTGAAATGTTTAACTGATTCATACCATGCATCAGACTGATATTCATCTGCACCTGATAATACATTTAGAAACTTACATCTCTCAGGATCTCTATGTTTCATGTAATAATCTAGGTTAAGAACTGATATGTCTACAGTATCTTGAAAACTTTCTAAACCTGTTTTTTCGTTGTATGGTGGAGCCGCCGCAAAGCCTGGAATATCTAATGTCATTGCCCAATCGGAAGTGTGCTCTTCCCATTCTAAAATCTTTTTACACAAAGCCAATCTTGCAGGGTCTTTAGGATCTTTTGCGTTCTTCCAATCCATTTTAAGTACACCTGTAGCAATCTGGAAACCACCTGAGTCTCCTAGTATCATTGTGTTATTTTTATCTCTGCTTTGTATCATTGCTTCGTCTTTATCACTCTTTGTAGTATCTAATAGAGCATGACCAGCCGAATACAAACCAAATGGATAATGAAAGTAACTATCTTGTTTAAGAAAATCAAGTCCGGCAAGACCTTTTTCAAACCCATCAATGGTTCTCCATTCGTCTGGGTTATCTAAACATTTTTGTAGTTGTTTAGTATAAAAACTAGATATAGCAGGCAAATAAACTGCATAATCTTCTTGTGTCTTGCCTAAGTCTGACATTATTTTACAATCCTTAAATGTGGTGTAGGTTCTGGTTCTTCATCTAATTCTGCATCAAGTTGTGATACATGAAGTGCAAACTCTAATGGTACAGCAATACCTTTTCTCATACATTCTTCTGAGAATTCAGTAAGTTGCTCTCCATTCATCCTACAAATTTGTTCAACTAATTCTGGAATATTCATATTAACTCTTTGCTGGTAGTAAGTATGTGTATTTTGCCATACCTGAATCTACAATAATCTGTAATAGTCCTTGGTCGTTGAAACTCATTACACATTGTCCTGTTTCGCTTAATTTTAAAATTCTTAATACAATATCTAGTGGCCATTTCCAATCTTTTGTAATACTGCCATCAATATCTGCATTTATTAAAACTTTTGTTCTATCACTTACACCGTCACCTATATGAAACCATAAGTTAGTGCCATCTGTTTTAGGACTAAAGTTTGCCTCATAGGCTCCTAATACACTATTAAAGTATCCTAAGTCTTTAATATTCTTTTCTGAAGGAATAATGTTTACGTCAAATTCAGCACCTTTAAACTTAATACTTTTAAGTTGCTGATTAACTACGTCTGCTAACATAAATCTATAATGAGAATCATTACCGTCAGCACTTGTAAATTCAACTTCAGTAGGAGTTGTAACTCCATTTCTTTCTTGTGATACAACTTTGATACTTGCATCATCATTGTCATAACCAGGATACTGTAGGAAACCTCTAAGTGAATCCATTCTACTAAGACCTACTGTAGAATCAACAAAGTCTACAACAGGGTTGTGTGTTTCGCCTTTAAAAATAACAGTTTTTTCTGGATCAACAGTTTCTATTTCTGTTTTATCCAATGCTCCTGTTACCTTTACCATTTCAAAAATACCTAAACCATATGTATGTTTTAGTATATCTTTAAGTATATCTTTTATTTGCATAGTCTTCTCCAAGATGATAGTTTAATTATACATTCTTATTTAGAAAAGTCAAGTCTTTTCTTTCCATTTTTTTCGATTAAAATTCAAAGAATGCTTGTAATGTTTCACTCTCATTCATCCTACTTAAATCAAATTTCATTTCACCTAATACATTTTGTATTTTCTTATCCAATACTGCTTCTTCCATACCATCTTCATCAAATGGTAAATCTTTGAACCACTTGGGCAAGTTTAGTTCATCAGTTGGATATGCAATACTTGTATATCCCATTGGATTACTTCTTAACCTACACACAATAACTTTAGCACCATCTGTAATAGGCAAACTATAGTTGTCGCTATTTGCTTGTTTTAGATTATTCCAATTAATACTTGCTCTTACATGCCCTGGAATCATATTGCTTTGCCCTTCATTCTTTACTGCTTCTAACTTATGTAACCTATAGTTCTCTGGAACTTTTGCTTGTTCCATAAGCCTTGCGGTGTACATTGTTAAGTTGTTTACACGTTTAGGCATACCTTTTTTCCATGCATCTAAATCCTTAAACTCTGCTTTAAGTTCTACAATTTTTGCAATTACTTCATCTTCTGTAGCACCATCTAGTGACATAAGTAGTAATTCTTCTAACCAGTCTTGAACAAACTCCGGTGTATCTGATCTTTTAATATCAAGACCCATAATTTTAAGTTTGCCGCCTTCAGGCTGATAGCCTTCAATGTCTAAGCAATTAATAGCATATCTTTTCTTAGTAATAAACAAACCAGCACGACCCACAACTTCTCGACCTGCTTTCATAACTTGACCAGAGGTAATTGGCACGTTGAAAGTGTCTTTGAGAAATTGTGGGAAGGTGTCACTTACCGTATCGGATATGTGATCGTAAAGTTTTAATGCAGAATCTAAATCAAGTTTTTGATCTTGCTCTAAGGCCGGAGTAGCAGTAAAGTAAACAGAGTCAGTATCACCGTAAATTATACATTCACCTGTGTGATCATATTCGCCTGTAAGCATACGATTGGTTTCTGCTCCCATGTGTTTTGTAATTGCTCTGCCTGTGAGTGTTGTTGATTGTCCTATCCTCTTATCAAAGAACCTACAACCTGGATTCAATATCGCACCATACAAACTGTTAAGGTTAATCTTTTTAACCAACTGTCTTTTATCCCAAAATGCAATCTCGGCATCAGTAGTTGCTTGTTTTTTCTTTGCTTGTAGTTCTTGTCTTTCTTTGTACCAACGTTCTAATAATCCAGGCACAATACCTTGGAAGTCTGTTTTAAATATGGTACCATTGGCACTTATGTTCCAAGGTTGATCACTATTAAATACAAGATTGTAAACGTCAGCACCAGTCACTTCATGTGTGCTACCATCTTCCATATCTAAGTGTAATACATGATCGACGTCTTTTTCCATTACAAAATCATATTCATTACTACCAAACTTACCTAACCAAGAATCAGCAAATGATTTCTTTTCAAGTTTAATTTTATTACTTATTTCTTCTTCTGTGTAGTCTTGACGTAGTTGCCCAACAATAGTTTCAGGGGCCATGTTTAAGGCCCTAAACACACTAGGATATAGACTGTTCAAGTCCATACTGCCTATCCATTCATGAAATCCTTTCTTAGGAAATGCCACATAGGCACCAGCCGCCGTTGTATCACCTTGTACTTCTCTAACTCTATCAGGCACAACAAAGCCACGTCTGTGTGCTTCATTTATAATTGCTTGTTCTGTAGTTGCCACAGCACCCATTGTTACCGGAAGTAATACAGTATTATCATGTGCAATAGTATTAGCAAGATCGATAAACTGTAACTTCTTATCCATCTTTGCAAGTAGCAACACGTCTTGTATGTTGTATTCTAAGAACTTGAAAAAGTCATGATTGTAAAGTCTATCTAAACTACCTTCATAGGTTACCTTCTTCTCACCTACTTCCATCTCACCAATGAAGTCTAATCTGTAACTATGACGCTCTTCATAGTTGTATTTTCTATACAGTTGAAGATAGTCTAAGTGTACACGACCAATTAAATCATAACTAATTGTTTCTCGACCATACTGTTCAAATTTTCTTTCTTTAGGTAACTTGCCTAGTAAACACATTCTTCTTGTTTCTGCTTTACCCATTGTCCTAGTAATACGATTCATTACATACGGAATATCATAACTTTCTGAATTCCAACCACTTAACACATCTGCATCTTCTATAACAGTTAAAAATGTTTCTAACATTTCTTGCTCTGTTTTAAATAGCATAACTTCTTTAAGAGGGCCAGCAACTGCTTGTGCTTGTTCCCAACTTAATGTTTTAGGCGGAACTGCTAAACATATCATAGCATCCATCCAATCCAAATAAACACCTATTGCTGTAATTGGAGTGAAAGGATCTTGCGGACTACTGTATCCACGTTTAGGATCGAAGTCTACCTCGATATCAAAAAATGCTGTTTGTAGTTTGGGTGGCTCTGCACCTGTATAATGTTTTGCTAGTGTTTTATTAATTGGCCTTATATCACTTTCATATAAACCATTATGTTTGTTTATACCTACATTTTTTCTAAAGTCTTTTTCAGATTTACATCTTACTTCAGTAACTGCTTCACCATAAATACTTCGTTGCTTACCTTTAGGGTCTCTATAGTAAAAGTTGTATTCTGGAGAGAGTTCTGTAATTATACGTTTGCCATCAACACGTTCTACAACTGTAATTGTATCTTTTGCTTTCTCATGTATTGCGTCAACGTAACTCATAGATGTGCTATCCTCATACTGTAATTATACAGCAATAGTGGTTAAAAGTCAATTAATTAAATTGTTTTTCCGACTGATTCTAAGATAGTTTCTAGTTCATCGAAATTATCTCGTTCATCTGTAAACTTGGCCTTGTGAGCAACCTTAATTGCTTTCATTAGAATACCCGGCTTTAGTTCCATTTCTTCTGCGATTGCTTTTACTGTTTCTCTTAATCCTGTGTTAAGAGCATCTACTTCATATAATACTTGATCACCTTCTTGCACTAATTTCTTTAGTCTGGCGATTTCTTCTTGATTGAAAACTTTGTTGAATGCCATTTTTACCTCTGCGTTTTAACATTAATATTTATATCCAATGGATTTATTATAACATCATTTTCGGTAATGTCAACATTAACTTTATAAACACTTTTGTAACCTGGCGGTTGAATGAAAGACAACTCTTCTAGAATTGTCCTATTTTTGATTATTTGACCTTTCTCATCATAGGCAACAAACTCGTTACCTAAGTAATGAACTTCTACGATCATACTTCTATTGATGCTTCAAAAGTAAATTGTATGTCGTCGAATTCATCAAAAAGCATTTCTGATATTTCGTCACCTTCATCAGAGTCGATTTGCTCTAATAATACTACTTCATATATCCACATGAGGCCATCATCGTCCTCACTAGTGTAAGCAACTACTTCGATACCAACCTTTGCTTTTTCTTCGTCATATGCGGTTAAAACTTTTGTAGGCACGACACTTTGCACAATGTCATGATACACAATGACTTCTTCGTCACTGAGTTCTTCTCTTGTAAGCATTCTTGCAAAGTGTTTTGTAAACATTAGTCACCGCCTTTATTTTTGCTAGTTCCTGCGTATAGTCCGAACCAAGCCGCACCAGCACCAACAATAATACTTATCAATCCTGATTGTTCAAGTGATGGATTTTCCAGTCCCATGAACCACATAGTTGAATAGTATAGTAAGAAAATATAAACACTTAAAAACATACGTGGAAATATTCTCCAGGCATCTACTGCCTTTGCTAAATCAATCCAACCTTGATAAGGATTCTTACTGCTGTCTACTGTTTTAGTATCGACTTCAAGTTCTATCTGTACAGTCTTTTTTTCTATGTCTGCCATATTAAACTCCCTATTATAACTATATTTATCACGTATATAAGGGAAACCTCTCTATTCGATCGCTATCTATTAAGAGAGGTTCTTTCTAGTCTGATCGGTTTATAGACGTTGATCAGTAGTCTTGCAAGTTGTGGCTTTTAGTTTTAAGAGTCTCTAAACCTCCGGGCACCCGGGAAATCGCTCTACTAAGATTCATCTTCATGAACCTTAAGTCTATTAATAATAGTTTCAATACCATTATGGTATCTACCTTTACTTTGTTCTTTAACATAACCAGTTACAGTAATTGATTTACTTTTAGGATTTTTATCAGTAAAAAATTTAAGAATGTGTTTATCATCTATACTACAGGTAACAAGATAACTCATTGTTCTAGGAATATATCTAACAAATTCAACTGCTATATTTTTAAAAGTTTCTCTAGTATGTAACTTTCCAACAGGCTCACTTGCTCTGGACAGCAAGTTTTCTCTATCGGTCCAAGCATCTTGTTCTACCTTGTTTTGGTAGACTTTTGGTAAACTTGCCGCTATACCTATTTTATCTTTTGGTAAATGGTCTGCTGTAACTAACTTAAGAACATTGCTTTCAAAGTCAGTTAATTCACGTTCAATTGCTTTAAACGATAA
>MDTB01133575.1_pt1 | contig 14715 bp, 13 predicted proteins | sample 811161 | NCBI WGS metagenome assembly MDTB01 (sample SAMN05326650, study PRJNA326480) | marine metagenome | isolation source: seawater | place: Mediterranean Sea | collected 2009
AGCTGCGAACATCATGAGCGGCATGGACGAGCTATGCGTAGCCGGGGGCGTGGAGATGATGTCTTATACCGCTACCCTGACGCCAGAAAACAACAACCGTACGGTGGATGGTGGCAACCCGCATCTACGCGACTTGCACCCGCAACCCCATCAGGGCATCTGTGCGGATATGATCGCCACCCTGGAAAACTTCACCCGTGAAGAATTGGATGCGCTGGCGGTGGAATCGCAAATTCGCGCTCAACATGCTATCGCCAATGGCCACTTTGACCGCAGCGTAATTCCTGTTTTTAACGACGACGGCACCTTGGCGCTAGATCGCGAAGAATTCCCGCGTCCGGGCACTACGCTAGAAACGCTTGCCGCCCTGCCTACTGTTTTCTCCCAGTTTATGGACGCTCCCATCGACGACAGCGGCGAAACATTTAAGCACCTGGTAGCTCGCAAGTATCCTGATCTAGACATCAACCATGTACATCACGCGGGCAACAGCTCTGGCGTTGTCGATGGCGCGGCTGCGTTGATCCTCAGCAGCAAGGCTTACGCAACAAAGGCAGGCTGGAAACCTAGAGCGCGTATCAAAGCCATGGCGACGGTAGGTGGTGATCCCACCTTAATGCTGAACGAACCAGTACCCGCAGCAAGAAAGGCCTTAGAGCGGGCTGGCATGACCGTAAACGATATTGATCTATTTGAGATTAACGAGGCATTTTCAGTGGTGGCTGCCAAGTTTATTCGCGACCTAGAGTTAGACCATGCCAAAGTCAACGTCAACGGCGGTGCGATGGCGCTGGGACACCCCATTGCCGCTACTGGTTCAATTCTGATCGCTACCATGCTGGATGAGCTAGAACGACGTGACCTCAATACCGGCCTGATCACCATGTGCACCGGCGGCGGCATGGCTCCAGCCATTATCATCGAGCGAGTCTAAAACCAATTGGTCAGTGACGATTCAAAGTCAGCCACTACATCGGGCTTTGGATCAGATGCCAGGGGTTGCTTAGGCGGGGGCTGCGTCGGCGCAACTCCCAGGACAAACGGCTCAGGGCACGGCGTTCGCGCCGTGTACCTTTTCCTCTTTCTCGTCCTAATCCTCGGGCCAGGCTGCACCGACCCCAAAGAACAAACCGTTAGCGATGCGCTGGGCGCGTTGAGTCAGTGGTTCGAAGACACCCGAGACGATGCCAGGCCGCCTCAATGCCATGCCTTTGGCTTAGTCAAATTTCCTGACGCCAGCTGTGAGGATATGGCAGCCCATGCCGCCATGATTGTGCCGGCATCGAGAGTAATTGAGCGAGCAACGCCGCTTAAGTGTTTTGGCCCAGCGGAGAAAGAGGTGTGCGGCGAATTTGTCGAAGTAGAATTTTTATCAGCAGATCGGAGCCAACGAAGCATTCGCGAACTTGCTGTCCTACGACGCGATAACGGCAAATTTCGCTTGTACTGGTATCGCTCGGACAGCCTCTACACAGAGTTAACAAAACGTGCTGAACAAGCGCAATCCTCCACGGAAGTCGGGCAGTTAGAGGCCAAACAAGAGCGCCTCGAGGCCGCTTATAACGCCTTGATTGGGCGTGACCCTACTCTGTACGCGTTCGTACCATGCATTGATGAGACAGCCTCAAGCAGCAAAATGGTGGGGGGCTTGTTAGACCCAGACGAAATTTCTTTTGCGCTGCTCACTGAACGCGCTCAGCGCTGCCCCGATCGCTTTTGCCTGACCTTGGTCGGCACTCGTTTGGCTGCGCTATGCCCTTAGGGCTGCAGCCGCTGAATCGTCCACTGTCCCGAGGCACTCAACACGTATTGAATCCGATCGTGTAATCGCCCTGGCCGACCTTGCCAAAATTCATATTGCGCAGGGCTCAGTCGGTACCCGCCCCAGCGTTCTGGCCGTGGCGCGCGGCTTGCGTAACGGCTCGCAAGATCAGCATAGCGAGCATCCAAGGTTGCGCGATCACTAACAATTTTGCTCTGGTTTGAGGCAGCCGCCGCTAGCTGGCTGCCAAGGGGCCGAGAGTAAAAATAGTTGTCTACCTCTTCAACGGGCAGAGCTGTGACTGGCCCACGGATCCGTACCTGACGATCTAGTTCGCGCCAATGAAATAACAGTTCGGCCTGAGCGTAATCAGCAAGCGCTTGGCCTTTCTCACTGTGCGTATCAGTAAACCAACACAACCCCCGCTCATCGAAACCCTTTAGCAGGACGATGCGCACCGACGGCTGATGATTTTTGTCTACCGTCGCTAACGCCATCGCAGAGCTGTCGAGCAGTTGCGCCTGCTCTGCGGCCTCTAGCCAGTCAGCAAACTGCGCCAACGGAGATATATTCACATCGGCCTGATCCAAGGTGCCGTACACATACTCACGACGCGCCTCTCCGGGAGTTTGCGCTGCAGGCTTAGCATTGTTCGATTCTGGCTTTTTCACGTCTCTGTCTTCCACCTGTGGCTCTTTGACGGCCCATGGATAGGTTTTGCCTACCAGTGATCGAGGGAATTGCGATCAGGATTCTAACCCGGACGGCACGGAATATCAGAGTCGGGACAGCTAAGGTTAGTTTTTTTCCAAGCTTATTCGCCCCAGAGGTTAATCAACCCGAGGCATTAATCTGACTTGCTCTCATAGCCCCATACTTTCGAGAAAAAGACACCATAGATAAACAGCGCCACCGATAGCAACATGGCTGGCAGCAAGGCATTAAGCGTACCAAAGCGTTCGATGATCCAACCTAAGACCACGGCACCGATAGGTGCACTGCCGACCATGCTGATACTGAACACCGCAAGGATGCGTCCCAGAAACGGTTTCGGCGCAGACTCCTGCACTATGCTGCGAGCCAAATTACTGGTGACACCCATGTTTAGGCCCCAGCCTACGGTCGCCAACACCATCAACCAAAACCCCGGCTCAATCCACATAAGCCAAAGCACCACCATTCGCGACAGCTGCATCACCAAGAATAGCTGCCCTGGACGACGCAGCGGCTGAAAACGTAACAGCACGATATTTGACAGCGCTCCACCAATAAAAAATACCGCCATCAGCACCGCCAGCAGCCACGCATCTCCATCGTAGACTCGCTTTACGATAAAGGGGAAGACAGTGAAGAAAGAACCGGCGTTAAAAATGCTCGAGACAAAATTGATTGTCAGAACTTGGAAAATAACAGGGTGCTCGCCGGTGGCAGCTAGCCCTTCCTTTATGCCTTGCCAAGCGGAAACCGAGGTAGGCGTCGGCGGCGTCCGACTGACGGAAATTCGCGAGGTCATGAACCCCGCCAAGGCCAACGCGATGGCCTGACAGATCAGCACAGGAGCAATCCCTAAGCTATCGATCAGCCCCGCCAAAGTTAGACCAACCACCTGTACCACAAAGCCGATTGCCGTAGCAGCGGTCACACCTTGCTGCACTTTGTCGCCAGCAATGCGATTCATAATCGCCTGCTGCCCAGGCATCGAGTAAGACTGAACTACGCTAATGCCTAAACCCCAGATCATTACCCAGAGCACGTTAAGGCCATACCACTGTTCGGCAAAAATCAAGGCGATTGGGAACACTGGCGCAACTAAATACAGCCAAATCAGCAGTGAACGCGCATCCCGGCGATCAGCGCTGGCACCACCGGCTAACATCAGTGCTAGCCCAGGAATACCGATTATCGCCTGTATTAGACCCACCTGATCTGCAGGCAGTTTGAGCACTCCAATCAGCAACCAGCTAAGCAGCAGTTGCTGCATCGCAAGTGCCATACCGGCGTATGCCGAGGCCCACAGATAGGAACGGAATTCTGGATTATGGGCCAACCCTTCGGCTGGCCGATCTTGCGTAGTCATACCTCGTCTCCCCCTTCAACAGCATGTGCCTCAGGAGGGTACGAAGCAAGCTGGGCTATTGGATTTCCAGCAGTTCCACTTCAAACACAAGAGTTGCATTGGGTGGGATCGAGGCGCCCGCGCCGCGTTCCCCATAGCCTAAATCTGGCGGGATAACCAAGCGCCATTTTGAGCCCACACTCATCAGCTGTAACGCCTCAGTCCAACCAGCGATCACGCGGTTTACCGGGAAGGTGGCGGGGCTGTTGCGCTCCACTGAGCTGTCAAAAACTGTGCCATCGATCAACGAGCCATGATAATGCGTGACGACGGTATCAGTGGCACTCGGCTTGGGGCCTGATCCCTCCACCAGTACTTCATACTGAAGTCCAGACTCCAATGTAGTGACCTCTGGCCGCGCACCGTTTTCAGCACGAAAGGCATCGCCCGACGCATTTTTTTCTGCCATTAGCGCTTCCGATAGCGCCATCATCAATTGCTCTTGATTCACAGGATCGACCTGGGAAACCAGCCCGGCAATTGCGTCATTGGTACCCTGGGCATAAGCGCCCATGTCGACGATGCTGCCAGTTTGCTCGATGATATTTTGCGCTTGCTGGAACCCTATCAGGTAACTGGCTTGGGCAATGTCAGACGTTCCGTCCATATTTTGGCTCTCCGCTGTTGGGTCTTCAGTCTGACAGCCGCTGAGCAAGGCAAGTAGCACCAGCGTCGCAGAAATCACATTGAGATTTTTCATGTTGTCTCCATTTGAATGGTTGCTCCCGGTCCAGACCGCAGGTTACATTCAGCCTCGATTTTGAGGCCAGAGTATTGCTGCTCGACAAACGGCGTCACGGCTTGGATCAAACCGACGCTCATCACTCGATTAGGTCCTTCCGAGCATTAGAACTTACGTTTTGCATCGACCCGGTCAGAATCAAAGTTACGCAACCTGGGATCTTTGGCGCGACCGGTTATCGCCTCTCGTGACGCGCTTGCTAATGCCATATCAGCTCGATCGCCGCGGCGCGCAGCATAGCAGACAATATCTCAGGAGACTTGAATTCGACAGACTTCCGACGGCTGGTCAGCAACTTGACCATCGACTGGAAACTCCGCGCAACAACACACAGGGATAAGACTCTGATGAACAATAGGTTTGGTCGCGATCGTGGCCCCAACTTTGCCAGGCACCTGTTCATGGCTTTGCTGATCGGCTTGGCCATTTTCTTCGCCTCTAACCAGGCGCAAGCGCAAACTCAGCCGCAGATTCCTGCGCAACAGGCTAGTCAGACCATATTTGCCGTCGCGCAGTCATCCGCAGGCGACACTGCGATAGCCCCAGAACAAGCAGTGATAGCCCCAGTCCTTGAAAAAGAACAAGAACCGGAAAAAGAATACGAGATCGCCAATGTCGATGATCTGCTCGCTGACGAGCTACCTGTTCTGGCACCGCTGGCCGCCCACCCTAAAACCAGTTTAGTTATTGTCGAACAACTCAAACGCAATCACTACGTCGATATACTTCTCGGCGACGATATTTCCAGCACCGTGCTCGACAACTACCTTAGCGCTCTTGATCCTGATCGTTATTACTTTCGCGCCTCTGATATCGCTACCTTCGAGGTCTATCGCAATGAGCTCGACGCAGCGCTGAGTCAGGGTGATCTTGATCCTGCCTATGTCATTTTCAACCTGTACCGAACGCGCATGGTGGAGCGAATTAAGTTCCAGATTGACCTAATTCATGCCGGCTTGGACAACTTAGATTTCACTATCAACGAGCAACTGCTGATTGATCGCAGCGAGGCCGAATGGTCAGCCGACCCAGCTGCTCATGACGACCTGTGGCGCCGCCGTCTCAAAGCCCAAGTGCTAGGCATGAAACTCAACGATAAGTCCCTGCCCGAAATCGCGGAAACCTTAAGTAAGCGTTATCGCAACCAAATGAAAGTTGCTCTGCGCAGTCGTAGTGAAGACGCATTCCAAACCTACATCAATGCTTTCGCCCGCACCTACGACCCGCACACTGTCTATTTCTCCCCGCGCAACTCCGAAAACTTCAAGATCAACATGTCCCTGTCATTAGAGGGCATTGGCGCGGTGCTGCAGAGCGATGGCGACGCAACTAGCGTCGTTCGCTTAGTACCCGCAGGTCCCGCTGATAAATCTGGCGAAATAGAACCGGCCGATGAGATCACTGCAGTTGGTCAAGGAACTGATGGCCCCATGATCGACGTCGTAGGCTGGCGCCTGGATGATGTGGTGGATTTAATCCGCGGGCCGAAAGGTTCCGTGGTCCGTCTGAGCGTCACAGCCGACGACGACGACGGCCAAACCCATCTAGTCAGCATTGTGCGCAACACCATTCAGCTCGAGGAGCAAGCGGCTCGTGCCAAGGTCATGACCCTGGGTGAAGGCGAAGAACAACGCAAGATTGGCGTGATCGAGATCCCGACCTTCTATGCCGACTTCCAAGGACAACAAGAAGGTGATCCCAACTATCGCAGTACCACTCGCGATGTACGCCAGTTGATTGATGCGCTCAACGAAGAAAATATAGATGCCATGATCATCGACCTCCGCAGTAACAGCGGCGGTTCGTTGCAAGAAGCCAATACCATGACCGGTCTGTTCATCCCCTCCGGACCTACAGTGCAAGTAAAGGCCGCCCGACGACGACCAGTCGTCTTTCGCCAAAACCAAGAACAACTGGCGTGGTCTGGCCCTATGGCCGTAGTGGTGAACCGCCTCTCTGCGTCCGCATCAGAGATCTTCGCTGGAGCACTGCAAGATTATGGTCGTGCTTTGGTCATAGGCGGCCAAACCTTCGGCAAGGGCACCGTTCAAAACGTAGTTCCGCTTACACGCGGCCAATTGAAGCTTACCTCGGCTAAATTCTATCGAGTGTCTGGCGACAGCACCCAGCACCAGGGCGTGCTTCCAGACATCGAATTCCCAGCGCTGGTCGATAAAGAACGCATCGGTGAGAGTACTTACGATGATGCCCTGCCCTGGGACCATATCAACGCTGCCAGTTTCAAAACCTACGGTACCGTGCAACCGCTGCTGGCGGACCTTCGCGCCGGACATAGCAAAAGGGCGGCAAACGACCCGCACTTTAAATATTACCGGTCGCTGATGGAGCGCAGCGCGGAAAAGGCCGCCAAGACACATATTATTCTTCGGGAAGATGACCGGCTGGCAGAAAAACAGCAAGAGGATGCTTGGCGACTCGCCGTAGAAAATAGTCTGCGCGCAGCCACAGGCAAATCTGTTGCAGACACGCTAGACGAATTAGAAGAATTCCAAGACGCCGAAGCCGATGCAAAGAAAGCTCGTGAAGACAGCGAGAAGGAAGCGCAAGAAATAGCGGATGCTGACAGCACGGCAACACAGACTGACACATCAAAGTCAGCAGATTTGCCCCTTACTGAAGACAAAGAAATTGCCATCACCGATGTCGACGATGACCCAATGCTGGAAGAAGCGGGGCGTATCGTTGTCGACATGATTAACATCAAGGCAGGGCGCCTGTTCGCCGTGCCAATGACAGCTAAGGTCTATACCCCTGCTCCGCCGGTGCTTGCGGGCACTGAGGAAGGCTAACCCACACCCCCTTTCTTGGGCCGGGAAAGGGCTGGGCCAAACACGGTCTGCATCTGGCCAGCACGCATCTAGTTAGCGGCAATAAACTTTCTCGTTACGCCTTCTTCATGCGCCTGCTTCATGTGCCTGCTTATTCGCCTACAATTAGTTCTGGTTGGCGCAGCCTAATCGCTGTCAACAAGCGCTGTTCGAAGTCATCCAATGTCATTGTTTGTTGGTCACGATGGCCATAGCGGCGCAGCGTAACCGTCCCGTCAGCAACCTCGCGCTCACCGATAATGAGCAGGTTCGGGATCTTCCGTGTGGACCCTTGGCGTATCTTTTTCGGCAGGGTGTCATTCGATGGCGCCAGCTCTGCGCGCACCATCTGACCGCGCAGACGATTTACTAAGGATTGAGCATAGTCATCGTATTGCTCGGACACTGTCAGCATTTGCACCTGAACCGGAGCCAACCAGGTAGGAAAGGCACCGCCGTAGTGTTCAATCAGAAACGCGACCATGCGCTCATGGGTGCTGAACGGCGCCCGATGTATGCAATACGGCGTATGCTCAGCGCCATCTGATCCGGTGTAGACCAGCCCCATGCGTCCGGGTACCGCAAAATCCAATTGCACTGTGGACACCGACTCTTCACGGCCTGTTACGGTGTTGAACTGAATGTCGATCTTCGGCCCGTAGAATGCGCCTTCACCGATACCCACCTTAAAGTCGATTTCGAGCTCTTGCAGCACTTCTTCCAAAATTCGCTCCGATTCCTCCCAGGCCTCGGGATTATCAACGTACTTTTCTTTGCCCTTAGGGTCTTCTGGATCCCATTTAGACAAGCGCACATGGAAAGCATCCAACCCCAAAATATCGTAGGCCTCCTGATACATATTCATGATCGCCTTGAACTCATCCTTGATCTGCTCTGCAGTGCAATAGATGTGCGCATCATTCATGCACATGCCTCGAACCCGAACCAGCCCGCTCACCGCGCCAGAGTCTTCGAATCGATATACCTGGCCGTATTCAGCTAACCGAACTGGTAAGTCTCGATAGCTACGCGGCTCCGCATCAAAAACCTTGTGATGATGGGGGCAATTCATTGGCCGCAGACGATAGGCTTCTTTGACCTTAACCTCACCGTCAGCATCCTCGGCGCTTTCCATGAGCTCCATCGGCGGATACATATCTTCGGCGTAATAAGGCAGATGACCCGTAGTGTGGTACAGCGACTCTTTAGCCAAATGCGGAGTGGCTACTCGCACATAACCGGCTTTGAACTCGAGCTCTTTGGCAAGATTTTCTAGTTCGTCACGAATGATCGTGCCGTTCGGCAGCCATAACGGCAGGCCCTTACCTATATCGTTGTCAATGGTGTAAATGCCCAGCTCTTTACCCAGCTTTTTGTGATCGCGGGCCTGCGCCTCTTCAAAAGCTGCAACATGTTTGTCTAAGGTTTCTTTGTCCGAGAACGCCCAAGCGTAAATCCTGCTCATCATGACGTTGTCGGAGTTGCCGCGCCAATAGGCACCGGCAACACTGCGCAGCTTAAAGGCGTCCCTTGGTATGTCTTTCGTGGTATGCACATGAGGGCCCTCGCACATATCAAGAAATGGGCCATTACGATAAAAGGACAAACCATCAAGGCCATGCTTTTCGATAAGTTCAGCGCCGTACTCGCGCTTGTAGGGCTCGCCCATATCTGCCAAACGATCCAGCGACTCGCCCACTGATAGATCTTCACGGTCAAAACGCTGACCTTTTTTCAGGATCTTTTTCATCAACCGGGTGAGTTCGGGAAAGTCCTCTTCGGTCAAAGGTTCGGATAGAATGAAGTCATAGTAAAAACCATTGCGAATAGGCGGGCCAAAGCCCAATGTACTGCCCGGCCGCATTTGCAGCACCGCCTGGGCCAAGACATGAGCTAGGCTGTGACGAATCTTATATAGATCATCATGCTCTTCGACATCGCCGCTGTGTTCGTAACTCGCCATTTCGCTCATAAGTATTCTTTTACCCTTTCATCCTCATTCACCGATGCACCGATGCACCACTAATCAATCGGCCACTAACAAATCGGCCACTAACAAATCGACGCCACCTACAGGTCCCAGCGTCTTCATCGCTAACGTTATTGAATGTTATGCAATCCCCCCGCCCCCGGCCAGCAATTGTAGCAACGGGGTGGTAACTTCATTCACTGCATCGCTAAGGCGACCGGCAATGGCGACAAAAAATTTCGCCCGCAAACCAGACTGTGCCGTTATTATCAGCAAACTTTATAGTCAAGGAGAAGAGCATGATTGATTGCCATTATTGGCCTACACCCAACGGTTGGAAGGTCACCATCATGTTGGAGGAGACCGGCTTGGATTACCGTGTTGTTCCGGTGGACATAGGTGGCGGCGATCAATTCACAGAAAATTTTCTACGCATCAGCCCCAACAACCGAATGCCTGCTATCACTGATCATGATCCACTTGGCGGCGGCCCGCCACTGTCTATATTTGAGTCCGGCGCCATCCTCGAATATCTCGCTGATAAAACGGGCCAGTTCCTCGCCAACAGTGGCCCCGAACGGTATCAGGCGCTGCAGTGGGTACATTGGCAAATGGCAAACCTTGGCCCAATGATGGGCAACGCCAATCACTTCAAAAATTACGCTCGCAATATCGCCAGCGACCCCGGTCAGCTCGATTATGGGATCAAGCGTTTTGTTGGCGAGGTAGATCGACTATCTGGTGTGATGGACGCACAGCTGTCGGCCACCACTTACCTCGCAGGCGAAACCTATACCATTGCCGACATGATCACCTGGCCCTGGGCATTCCTAATCGCGCGCATGCTTAACGAATCTGCTTGGGAGACATTCCCTAACCTAAAACGTTGGGTCGACTTAGTCGCGCAGCGACCTGCGGTGCAAATTGGACGCAAGGTAGGCAACGATCTCGGCAAAAAGGAACTTAGTGAAGAAGAAAGCGAACAGCGGCGGCGTATCTTATTCAACCAGACCAACGAATCGGTCCGCGCTGCACGCGAAAAAGCAGCACAGAATAAAGCTTAACCGGCGATTTGCAGCGACGAACGTCCATGGTAGTTCTAGTTAAATAAGCCCGAGCCTAGAAACTAATTAATAAAGTCGACTGCCGCGCATAAAGCTCTTTGAGCTTAGCGCCAACGTCCCTACAATGGTGCCTCACTACGGGGACACGACATGGCTTCCAATTCTAAATCGGGCGGATCTCGAGGTAAGAAGCCTGCGAAGAATCACCCCTGGAAGCTGGGCTTGTCTGGACCGGTATCATACGCAAGCAAAGGCAACGGCAACTGGCGCGGCTTTTACCGCCCCCCCGAAACATCCAGCCCGGTAAAAACTCTCAGCCCCACAGAAATAGAAGCCCTAGGGCTGCAACTCGTTATCCCAGTGGCTGAAATCCTTGAAGCCAGACGCATGTGCCAACAACTGCATCCAGACCGCGGTGGCGATCCTGAAGAATTCCAATATTGGAAAGAGAAGCTAGACCGCCTAAAGCGCCGAACCAAACGCCGTCAGTGATCTAGCACCGAAACAATTTCCTCCTAATACCTGTGGCACAACTCCTAAAAGAGGTGATAACTTACCGCTTGGCGCACGCGTACGCCGTCCTATCTGGCTACGTTTATCACTTCGCTGAAGATAGCCAAGAACTTTGAGGGGAGTTCGCAAACACGTACCCACAGGTACAAGGCGCACGACAAGTATGTCGATGTTGATAACAATAAAGACCCAAGGTTAATCGCCAATCATCCAGCGCGAACCTCAAACACATATCGTGTTTGGAGCCATGTCGTGCCGTTTGCGACCGGTCGCGAGCCACGTCACTAAGTACGTGTAGCCACGCGATTACATTGAACAGATTAGGGGAAATAGTTTGTCAGAAGCAGTAAAGATTAGTTCCAACTATCGAAAATACGCCTTGGGTGTCCTGTTCGTAGGCTACGTAATTAACTTCATTGATCGCTCCATTTTGTCCTTACTTCTCGAGCCAATAAAGTTGGAGCTCGCGCTGAGCGATACCCAACTAGGCCTCTTAGGCGGGCTAGCTTTTGCGTTGTTTTATACCTGCCTTGGCATTCCTATCGCTGCCCTGGCCGACCGACGCAGCCGGGTAAAAATTCTTGCTATATCTATGGTTATCTGGAGTGCCATGACGGCGCTTTGTGGACTTGCCGGCAGTTTTATTACCCTGTTGCTAGCGCGCATTGGCGTTGGTATTGGCGAGGCAGGTGCCAGTCCACCGAGTCACTCACTGATCTCTGACTACTTCCCAATCGAAGAACGCGCCACCGCTTTGTCGATCTACGCCCTTGGCATTCCGTTCGGCACCATGATCGGCAACTTCGTCGGTGGTTGGGGCGCTGACGAGTTGGGCTGGAGAACCACATTCTTTCTGGTTGGGGCTCCCGGCATCTTTGTCGCGATTATCATCTGGTTCACCCTGCGCGAGCCGCCCAGAGGCATGTCTGATCTGGGAGGCGCCGAAAACAATGCTGACAAGATTGAAGCGCCACAAGTTAAAGAGGTGCTAGCACTGCTGTGGAGCAAGCGCTCCTTCCGCCACTTATCGTTCGCTGCTGGCCTACACGCATTTGTAAGCTATGGTGCTGGCACCTGGAATGCACCGTTCTTTATTCGTATTCACGAAATGTCTGCAACCGAAGTTGGCTCGGTACTGGCTGTCATCGCTGGCGTTGGTGCGATCGGCACATTCGCAGGAGGCTATCTCGGCGACAAACTATCAGAATCTAAGGGCGATAAACGCTGGTACTTCTGGGTGCCTGGTATCGCTACCTTGGTCATGGTGCCGTTCCAACTGGTCGCCTATCTCTATGGCGGCCTTTGGCCTGTCATGATTAGCCTGGCCTTCGTGGCAGTGCTTGGAAGCATGTATCTGGGGCCATCATTTGCTATGACCCAAGCCTTGGTTTCTTTGCGTATGCGCGCTGTGGCATCAGCCATTCTGCTATTCGTGCTAAACCTTATTGGCATGGGACTCGGTCCCTATTTTGTGGGTATCCTCAGCGATATGCTTTCGCCCACTTTCGGCATTGAATCACTGCGCTACGCGCTTTGTGTTGCGGTGCTGGTCAACCTTTGGGCCGCTGCACACTACTTCTTAGGTGCTAAGACCATGCGCCAAGATTTGCGCGATACCGAAATCATGAATGAAAAGCTAGCAAGCGGCGCAGCTTAGCTAGGGGCCTCAACAGCCGCATTCCCAGCCCTAGCTTGATGCAGCTTAGCTTAATGCAGCTAAACCTCAGCGATCGGGTCGGCGAGCACCTTGCACACAGGGCACGCCTGATCCTCGCCGCTCGCCGCTAAAACTTCAGCACTGCCTTGGCGGCATCGCGTTCCCGATAACGCTGATCCCAAGCTTGAATCAACGGATAGCCATCTAACACCTCGGCCTTGCCAAAGCGCGCGAACTGCAGTCCAGCCTGTAAAGTGCAATCCGCAATAGACACGCGATCCCCACCCAGCAAGTCGCGCCCATCACTCAGCCGTTCCTCAATAAGACCCATGGCTTTTGGCATAGCTGCCTCGATCTGCGCCGCCAACTCAGGATTGGGCGGGGCGCCAAAAGGAGAGTTGGTTGCATGCACGTATTGGCCAAGGGGCATTAAAACGCGCAGCTCAAGGGTGCGCTCAAAGTCTCTAGCCAAAGCAGCTTCCACAGCATCAGGTCCCAACAAATTTCCTTCGGGAAAAAGATCTTCTAAAAACGCGATAATGCCCAAGGACTCGATCAAGAATCTGCCGTCGTCCAGCTCGAGTACTGGAATGGTGCCAAAGCGATTACGCGCCAAATGCTCGGGCATGTTTTGCTGCCCCTTTAATGTATTCACACGAACTTGCTCAATATCAAACTGGGTGCCCATTGCTTCTCTCTCGGCAATGTACAGCATTACTCTGGTAGGATTCGGCGCGGCCGGCACAACGTATAGCTTCATGATATCTCCAGTAAATTTTCGCCAGACCATAGCAACGTTTTCTGCCACTTAACAAGCTTGCCGAATGGCTGCTCACGGGCTAGGTATCCACGGCGTAAACAGGTTACATTCGCGGCGATGGCTAACGTTGTACAAGCAAGTGCCCTTTGAGCAACTGGCATCTAGGTTAGCGCCTGACGTACAGTAGCTGGGCCCAGAAGTAAGGATTTCCTTTGACCACATACGACTATATCATTATCGGCGCAGGGACCGCAGGCTGTGTTTTAGCGAAGCGCCTAACGGAAGACTCTAGCAAGCAGGTATTGCTGCTCGAGGCAGGGAAAAAAGACGATTACTTTTGGATCGATATTCCCGTTGGCTACCTATATACCATTGGTAACCCCCGTACCGACTGGTGTTTTACCACCGAGCCTCAACCAGGCTTGAACAATCGCACCATTGGCTACGCTCGCGGCAAAGTGCTGGGTGGCTGTTCTTCCATCAACGCAATGATTTACATGCGCGGTCAACGCAGTGACTACGATTACTGGGCGGCGCAAGGAAATCGCGGCTGGGGCTGGGACGAGGTGCTGCCTATCTTTAGGCGTTCGGAGGACTATCAGCACGGCGCCGACGATTTTCACGGCAGCGGCGGCGAACTGCGGGTAGAAGAGCGTCGCGTCAATTGGCAGATTCTTGATGCTTGGCGCGATGCAGCAGAGCAAAGTGGCATACCGAAAATAGAGGAATTTAACCGTGGCGATAACTTCGGTAACGCTTACTTCCAGATGAACCAGCGCTCTGGCAAACGTTGGAGCGGTGCCCGGGCTTTCCTTGATCCGATCAAAAACAGACCCAACCTCACCATTATGACCGAGGCGATGGTAGAGCAACTGACCCTTGAACAAGATGCCAATGGCAGCCAACGAGCCACGGGCGTGGATATTGTTTATCGACGCCAACAACAGCACCTTAAGGCAAACAGCGAAGTTATCTTAGCGGCAGGTGCCATTGGCTCGCCGCAACTGCTGCAACTATCTGGCATCGGGAACGGCAACGCCCTAGCCCAGTTAAACATCCCATGCAAAATGGACTTACCTGGGGTCGGTGAAAACCTGCAAGACCACTTACAAATTCGCACCATCTATAAGGTCGACAACACGGTGACGCTGAATCAGAAGGCTCGCACCCCTTGGGGTATGGCCATGATGGGTTTGGAGTATTTCACGAAAAAGACTGGACCTCTGACCATGCCCCCGTCGCAACTGGGTGCCTTCGCTAAAAGCGATCCAAGCCAAATCTCCGCCAATATCGAATGGCATGTG
>MDTB01140967.1_pt1 | contig 14713 bp, 12 predicted proteins | sample 811161 | NCBI WGS metagenome assembly MDTB01 (sample SAMN05326650, study PRJNA326480) | marine metagenome | isolation source: seawater | place: Mediterranean Sea | collected 2009
ATATGTTAAATGAGAAATTAAAAACTGATTAACGTCTTTACTTTTAATTGCTTTTAAATGGACAGTCTTTAACTTCTCTAACTCAGGTAGTGATACATTTTCAGCTAATTGACGTTGTTTATAGCTATCAGATATTTCAGGCTTTGTAAGAGCGTCTACTTTGTTTATTCTTGAAGTATTGGGCGTTGGAATGTCACCTTCTGTTTTTTTTGTGATGCTTGTTTTTACATGCTGTCGTCTACTATCTCGAATTTCATCATCACTAATTCCAGCAGCTTTAAATAACTCTAATTCAATTTGTGTTGAATTTTCATCACATTGATTTAATAAATCAAACCAATAGGCTGTTACCTCGAAGCAAAATTCATCTGAAAAATCCTCTCTATATTTTGAAAGAATTTTACTCCAGTTATTAAATAAAGCCTCTCTATTTTTATTAACTGGACAAGACAATTGATAACCCTGAGCTAAGCACAACAAATAAACTTTAACAAATGGTTGAGCTTGATTTCTATCAATATACTCTCCAATTTGAATGAGGCTCATGCTACAGCTTGCTTCATTAAATGATCATAGGCGCCATTTATTTCCTGCATTTTCTTTTCTGCTTGGGCCTTAAATTCTTCTCCTAAATGCTGAACTTTGTCAGGATGATATTTTTTTGTTAATTCACGATATGTCTTTTTTATTTCTTCAGGTGTTGCATGATTAGGTAGACCTAGTATTGCATAATACTTATCAATAGATGCTTGTTTTGCAACATCTCCAAATTGTGCTTCAAATGCTAATTTAATTCTTTGATGATCAAACGCAGAAATATTTAATAAAACAGCCAATTGATCAATTTGTCGAGTTTCATCGGCATGCAATTCGCCATCAGCATAAGCGATATTATATAACATATTCAACAACATTAATTGTGATTCATATCCAAACTGATTGGTGAACTCTCTAGCAAGTCCTTGAATGGATTCATTAGAGCTTTTAGCTGACTTAATCGTATCGTTTAGCCAGTCTATTTTAGAACCAGAAAAGTTAAGTTGTTGAATAAAGAACTGACGCATCATTTGAACTTCAGATTCTGATATTTTCCCATCGGCTTTAGCGATATGCATCATAATATGAACCATTAATTCAACAAATCGTTTATGATCTTTACTTCGACTATTAAGCGCTGAATTTATTCCTCGATTTCTTCCAATTTTTTTCACAATAAAATAACAACCGTATCCCATTATGATAAGAGGGAAAAATTGAATTAAAATTGCTAAGGCTAATCCAAACAAAGCAAATAATAAACGAAACCCACCAAAAATCAAAAAGAACAGCAGTAATAGACCTACAAAATTCCCATTATTATTATATCGCTGGTAATACATATTATATAGGATACCTTTTCAATAATACGGATGCAACTATACTAGCTCATTGATTTTTCAAATAATTGATGTTTTATTTTATAAATTTCACTATGTTTTTTATAATTAAACGGTTCTTTAAAAAATGATTTTCCAACTTTATCAAATGATTCCATCACTATTTTTTCAATTTCTAATAATTCATCAAATTGTTCAACAGATAGTTTATTCCATCGTTGAACGTCTGTTAATTGTTGCATGCAGGTAGACTTCATAGCCCTTATTTCTTTCATACTATTGCTTTGATGTGTGGGTCTTATTTTATCTACATGCAAATTTCTTGACCGGTTATAACAATAAAGAATCTCACTAATGCAGTGAATTTTACCGTCTGAAAGCTCTGCTAAGCTAAACATTAATGCAGCATCTGTAGCTGATGTAAAATAGTTACCATCTTTATCTTTAAACCATTGGGTATCTACTTTTTTCCATAGACTACCTTTAAATGATCGTAAGGGAGCTAAAAAAAATGGATATACACAACGGTATAAACCAAGATCCTTCACCCAATTGGGTAGATCAAGGGCAATGTTCGTTTCGCCATCAGGAAATGTTATATAGTGACCATATGTAAGATTTACATTGTTTGATTCATAAATATTTAAGATTTTTTTCAAAGCTTCATTTGTTATTAACCAATCATCTCCATCAATTAAAACACATAGATCATCATCATCTGGATTAGAAAAATTTAAACCTTTTACGATATTTTGGATAGCACTACCATTATTATTTATATTATTTAATAACCTGAATCTACGATCATTGGCTATAAGCTCTTCTATAATTATTTGAGATTTGTCTGTTGAACAATCATTTATAAGGGTACAACTAAAATCATTAACTGTTTGATTCATTAAACTATTTATTGTTTTCTGAATCGTATTTTCAACATTATAAAAAGGTACTATTATCTTAATATTCACAATCCAATTATACCGAGTTTATTTAATAATCAATAATATAGTTTTTAATTTATTCTAATGCTTTTGTATACTAAAACTATGGAAAAAGTTAATACAATAAAAAAACTTTTATTGTTAAATTTGTCTATTTGTTTAATGTCATGCACGTCTACAAACTGGGATAGGCTTGAAAATGCGTCATCAATTAGTGTTATTGGCTATTCTGATAATCGAACACTTGTCACATTCGATAACAAAGGAAATGGGGGATCGATTGACGATGCGATTAATAGTCCTATTTTAAATAATAAATTTAATCAATCTTTTAAATTTGTTTTAATACCGGTCATTAATAAAATCATGTTGTCATCTAAGTTTTCAGTTACTCCACACCCAATTTATTCTAGCATTAACTTTGAAACGCTAGAGGATCCTTACCAGCTAAATAAATTAACTGACATTGATATTTTGGTAAACGTCATTAATATTTTTGGGGTGGTTAACGTCATTACAAAAACAGATAACTCACAACGATTAGCACTAAAAACGATTCTCCAATTTGCAGATAAGAATGGCTTTATTGGATCTAGGACATATTTTACGACTGGATCAAATACTCAGCAACGTAAATCGACATCGTCTTTTTCAAAAAATGACTATAAATCAATCGAACGAGCACTTATTAAAAAAATAAAAACTGACATCAATGCGTTAAAAGGCATTCAAAAAAAGAAATCTAAAAAACATACTTAAATCATTATCATAAAATAAATGTTTAGAAATTATTTTTTTGCTGTATATCAATAGCAAATGTCTCGCATTCAACTCATTCCATATGCAACTATTATTTCGTTTAGTATTTTACTATGTTCGATTTTACTCCCTCTTAATATTGTTCAACAAGTTGATTGGTTTTTGTCCGATCAAATGGTGTCATCGCTAAACACTGATCGGCAACCAAGTGATCGCGTAAAATTAATCCTTATTGATGATATATCCGTCAATCAATTATCGCCTGTCTTAGGCCGATACCCTTGGCCAAGAGGGGTGTATGCACCTATTATTGAATTTCTCAACGCAGGTAATGCTAAACATATATATTTTGATATCTTATTTAGTGAATTTGAAGAGAGTACTGCCAGTCATACTGAGTTTGTTAATATGCTAAAAAATCATGATAATGTTCACTTAGTTGCGATTCTTACACATGATCATGATGAACCAATCACGCCCCCCATTTATGTTTCAAAGTCTATCGCGGCTTCATTAAATGTCGTTGATTTAAATCTACCTAACTATGAACGGTTATATTTTCCAATCGATGATCTAGCCAAAAATTCTCGAACGATTCCAATTTCAACAATTCGTCCAGATTCTGATGGCATTTACCGTTCAATGCCTGTTGTTCATAAATATAATAACTATATACTAAGTTCACTCCCCTTTTCCCTTATTCAACAATCTAGTAAACGTATTTCAATTACTTCTAAATCTATCCATTCAAATTATCCAAATATTCCCATATCTCGTTCTGGGGAAATGAATTTAAATTGGTATCCAAAAGGAATCGATAGATACTCATTTTCTGGGATTCTTTCTTCCTGGCAATCGATTAAAAATAATAAAACGCCATTGATTGATCCTCAAGTTTTTAAAAACTCCATTGTACTTATTGGCTCCAGCGCTGTTGGATTACATGATCTAAAACCGACTCCAATTCATTCACATTTACCAGGTGTCGAAATTCAAGCGACAGCTATTTCTAATATTCTTAATGGTGAAGTACTCTACAGTGGTCCCTATTGGATATCCATTATTTTATTTTTATTTATTATTTTCTTTACCACATACTTCTTGCTAAAAGCACCTAATTTAAAACGTTACTTATATCTATTGCTTATCCCGACTACTCTTATATCAATATCCTGTCTACTATTCGACCAATTTAATATTATATTAAAATCAGCGCTTCCATTTACTGGTTTTTGGATATCCTACATCACCACAATAAGCTACAATAGTATTAGTGAATACATGGAAAAAAAGAAAGTTAAACAAAACTTCTCCATGTATGTTTCCCCAAAAATATTAAATGAAATTAGTCAAAACTATAAAGATATCAAACCTGAAATTGGAAAAAAGAAAGAAGTTACCATTTTGTTTACTGATATTCGAAGTTTTACTACGTTAACCGAAACACACCCTGTTGAGACGATCATTAAAATTTTAAATGATTACTTTGATTCTATGATTGAAACAATTCAAGAGAATGATGGAACTGTTGATAAAATGATTGGTGATGCAATTATGGCCTTTTGGAATGCCCCTATCAACACTGATGATCATGCTTTAAAGGCAGTAGAAACGGCTTTAAAGATGCAAGATCGATTGAAAGAATTAAATAAATATTGGAATCTTCATGCATTACCGTCATTAGAAATTGGTATCGGTATAAATACTGGTGAGTGCATTGTTGGAAATATTGGCTCAACTAGACGCGTAAATTATACACTTATTGGGGATGCTGTAAATGCCACTGCCCGATTGGAATCACTCTGTAAAAACTATTCAAATAATATTCTAATCAGTGATTACACCTATGAAAAGGTTCAGCATAAACTTACATGTGATTTTATCGATAATGTTCTGGTAAAAGGAAAATCAAAACCAATTAAAATCTATTCACCGAGGTAAGAAAATTTTAAAAGCTATTTACTTTATTTTTATATTAAGTACGATTATTTTTTCTGAAGAATTGTACGTTCTATCTAACCCTGCAACCTTATTAGACTCCCCATCGATGGATGCTTCTGAGCTGAACCATTTAGCACATGGCACTAAAGTTACCATAAACCAAAAACAAGATATGTGGTACAAAATAACTTACAAAAATTTAGTCGGCTGGGTTTGCAAGTATTCGCTGTCTGATTCAAACCCACTTGATCAATCTATTATTAAAAAAATTGATACCATCAATTTAAATAAAATTGCAAGAAAACGAGCATCAACTTATTCAACTGCTGCCACTACACGTGGGATTACTGAAAAAGATGAAACTGTAGAGATTTCATTAAATTATGCAGCTGTTAAGGAAATGGAATATTATCATCCAACAAAAACAGAAATTACTGATTTCAAATCAAAAGGATCTCTAAAATGATGATTCGAATCTTACCTCTAATATTAGCTCTATTAATACACTTACCGCAGTTAAGCTTTTGTAGTGAATTTGAAATTAATCTAGGACGTAGTGTTTCGGCAACTATTTTTGGAAAATATGAACCTATTCAAAACAAATCCTTAATCCGCTACGTTAATCTTGTTGGGCAGTCAATTGTATCTACGAGTGGTCGACGAGATATAAATTTTTATTTTGCGATTCTTGATTCACCATCTATCGAAGCATTTGCAGCTCCTGGTGGATATATTTTTATCACAAAAGGATTACTGGATATCATCCAAACAGAGGCTGAGCTTGCGGGAATTTTAGCGCATGAAATTGCCCATGTAAATTTAAAGCATGTACTTAACAAAGTGTACTCACCTGAAAAAACAAAGCAAAACTTTTTATCTCGACTTTTAAATGCAAGAAACACTTCATTTCAGGTGGCATTGAATGAAGTAAGTGATAAAGCAACTCAGATATTATTAAATGAAGGTCTTAATGAAAACGATGAATATGAATCGGATATTGCTGCTATTTTCTACATGCAAAACACAGGCTATAATTGTCAGTCTTATTTAAATATAATATCACGATTACCGAAACATTCGACCATATCTCACAGTAAAACTCATCCATCAATGAATAAGCGAATTGAATCAATAAAAGTAATTTTTTCGAACCTTGATTTCTCTGAGGGATCACAATTAGCTCAACGATTTAATGATCATGCTAAGAATTAATTACTTAATATTCTTAATTTTATTTACCTGCTTATCATATGCTGATCCTCTTCCTGAATTCACTCATTTTATGAAAAATAATTTTTTAGATTCTCGTTCAGGTGGACTTGGAGGCGCATACGTTGGTTTATCTGATTCACTAGTTGGCACATATTATAACCCTGCTGGACTTGCCTTTATGGATGTAAAACGAAAAACTGAATCTAGCAATCTTTATCAGCAATCCACATTAAATTATTCAAATGATATTACAGATTTAACGTATCAATTTACCAGTAATATAAACCCTTTTGTTGGTTTTTTTCAAACATTTAATAACATTAACTTTGCATTTTCAATTATTGTGCCAAAATCTGAAACGTTTAATAAAGATAATCATGAAATAAATACATACTCATCTTCCAATGGATCCTCTACAGTCGAATCTTTTGAAAACCTTGATGGTTTTAATACTCACTATTTAATGGGGCCAAGTATTTCAATTTTAATTCAAGATAACTTAGCGATTGGAATGAGCCTATTTTATTCTCAAGAAACTCGAAATTATAGTCAAAATGTATATTCAAAGCTTCTTAATAGTGCTTCAGATCTAGAAATTTGGACCAATGATTATTATGAAGAGTCAATGAACGAAATTTTAGCTATTCTTGGCATTCAATGGATGCCAACACAATCTATTGCTATTGGAAGTTCATTAAATATTTCAGTACCACTATCTGGTTCTGGTACTGAACAAAACATCGCCTCTCAATATATTTCAACTGACAATGTTCGTTATATATCATCAGCTACAACATCTTCTTATGATCTTAAAAGCTTAGGTTATAGAAGTAACTATAATACGTTTTCTATAGGAGCAACATATTTTTTATCTCCAAGCACATTATTTAGCTTTGATTTAGATTATATGTTTGCAAATGAGGACATTGATCGTTTAATTTTTGCATCGTCAGATACGATTAATTTTGCTTGTGGTGCAGAGCATTATCTGCTGTCTTATCTACCAATTAGATTTGGTTTTTATACGAATAACTCATACTTTCCAGACAATCTTGATGGCGTCCATATTGATACTACTGGATTTACACTATCTATTGGATTTGATAATGGTCAACATTCTTTAAATTTTCTAATTGACTACCAAAGTGGAACTGGATTTGAAAGTGTGGATAATGTTAAAGAATATGATATCAGTTTTGAATCAATTAGTTATTTAATTTCAGGATCAACAAACTTTTAAGAATTATTATCTTCAAAATTGTTAGAATCTAACTCTTCAGGAGTAGCTTCTCTAACTTCCGCCACAGTTATATCAAATGTAAGCGTTTGCCCAGCTAGGGGATGATTCAAATCAAATGTCACTTCGTCGTTTGTTACTTCTATTATTTTAGCCACTGTTGTTTGCACACCATCTTCAGTCTCTAACTGAAGTTGAAATGTTTCACCTTTTTCTATCTTTTCTAAATCGTCAAATTCTTCTATACCAGCAGTTTGAATTAGCTCCTCAGAAAATTCTCCATATCCATCTTCAGGAGTAATGGTAACTGAAAACTGGTCTTCTTTTTCTTTATTTTCAAGCTCTTCTTCAAGCTTCGGAAGAATCGTACCACTACCATGAATGTAAGCAACAGGATCCTCATTTAATGTTGATTCAACAACATTACCATTTTTGTCTTTTAAAATGTAATTAAATATAACTACAGCATCATTTGTTATTTTCATTTCCTTATATTAACACATTAAAATTATTAAAACCCAACAAAATCAATCAATTACTTTTCTGTTTGTTTTTAGTTTAATATGAATTTATGTCAAGTGTTTCATCCCTTAGTCCGCTAAGTAAATTATCTCAAGAAAATAGATATCTTTTACCGCAAAAAAAGCAAAGTAGTAAAACCATTAACAGAAGCTCAATTGAAATGACTCCTGATGAAATAAAACGTTTCAATCAAAAAAACTTTCAAAAAGATAATCTCTCAAATTTCCACAATTTAAATTTACTCAAGCAATTGGTAAATAATGAATGTGTAAATCATGGTGATGGAAATGGCACTGAATATAAAAATATTAACTTAATCGAAAATTTTTTAAAAGAACATCTTAATGGCTATTCTGGTGTTACAATTCAGAGACTTGATTTAGAAAATAAAAATCGCCCTGCCTTGTTTGTTCATTTAGATTACCGCTATAGAAGTGTTGTTGGAATTGTTGTACCAGATGAAGAAAATGGTGGTGATTATGGTGCAAAACTTGCATTAGAAAAAATGAAAAAGGAGTACCCCTATTTCATTTCAAAACAAGATACATTGGTTGTACATTTTCATGTTGATGTAGTTCCAGCCACAAAAGAATCTTGGATAAAAAACCCAGATACAGAAGAACGCAATCCATTTAACGCATTTATTAAAGATAATAAAATATATGGTCGAGGAACAATGGATATGTTAAGTTTTGGCAGTGAGTTCCTTTGTGCATTTATCGAATTTATTCAAGACATTAGTTCAAAGGGACAGCATCAACCTGACGCTAAAAAAATAGATTATGTTAAAGGTAATAATATTTGTCAAAGAGGTGTAGATAATTTGACTGATTTTACTACTAACCGAAACCCCAACCTTGTCGTTGTAGGTGAACCACCATTTGATGGCTGTGCCTTATCTGGTGAAAAAGGAAAAATAAATTTAACTAGTCTTTCAAAAAACCAAGATGTAATTTCCGTACCACCTACATATAATCATGCAATAATCTCTTTGAAAAATTGTGGATCATGTGGGCATGGTGCGATTATACAGAATCCGGATAACCCTGTTTATGCAGCTTCCTTATTTGCTAATTTATGTTCAGAAAATATCATTATTTCTAATGTAAAGTCATCTAAAGAAAATGAAAATTCTCCAAATTTAATTGCAAAAGAAGTGGCTCTTGAAATTTTTTATCCCGATAGTGCTAACATAAAATCCTTATGTAAGAAAATAGAGAGTAAAACAAATATAAAGCCAATTATTAATATTAAAGATAATTCTATAATATTAAATAACGGTATCAATGTTGCAAATTTCACATCCTCATTAAACGATATATATATCATTTCAACTCATGCACATGAACCTCATATAACACAAGATAATTGGGATGCTTATGTTGATGGTATGGAATTACCATCATTTTTAAAACTTATTCCTCACACATGGATTGATTTTTTAAATCGTAATATTTCTTCATATATACCTAAATTAAAGTTGCTGTTAGATTTTACTATGGATACTATAAAGCCTTTAACAGTCACAACAACTAAACCAAGTAATGAGGATTTATCTGATAACGTGCTTTCTGCAACATATGATTATAGGCCTATTTATGGATCAATAACTACTGATGTTTTAGAAACTTTAAAAAATGAAACAAATATATCAAAGTTTGAACATTCTGTGCAAAGGTACGCATTTGAACCAATATATGAAAAAAGTTCCGATTGTTACGGTCGTAATCTCATGGATCAAACGTATATAAAATCTGCTCTCTTAGATTGTAGACACTCCAAAAAATCAGTATCACCGGCACCACTTCCAGCTTGTACTGATCTACCAGAAAAACCATTAGTTACAGCGCCACTTCCAGCTTGTACCGATGCATTTTGGTTTTATGACAAATTTATAGAATTACCAGTCAATTTATCAATTTTCACGTTCCCTGTTGGCCCACCAGCTAAAATTGCTCAAGGATGTTACCATCATACTTCTGCAGAATATATTGATATTGATATGCTTCAAAAAATGGGTAATGGTTTTAAAATATTATTAGATAATTTCTTTTATGAGTATACAGAGCTAGAAAGAGAACCAACAACAACAAGTTTTTATTAGTGATCCTTACAATTTCATTTAATAAATTGACTTTATAAACTAATATAAATTTATGTGGAACTTTATTAAATCTTACCCACTAAGATATTGGCCTTGGTATTTGGCTGGACTAATTACATTATTAATAACGACTTATGTTACGACTCTAATTCCTCTCGAAATTAAAACTATTATTGACCTAATTTCAGACCAAGGAAATTGGCAAACCCTAAAATCTCACGTTATCAAATTAATTACTCTTGCAGTGATATTGGCAATTGTAAGAACTTTTTCAAGGGTTCTTATATTTACTCCTGGCCGATATGTAGAATATGATTTAAGAAAAGTAATCCACGCTCATTTATTAACGCTGCCACCTTCTTTTTTCCGGACTCATACCATTGGCGATACAATGTCACGAATGATTAATGATATCCAAGCACTCCGATTAATGAGCGCTGTTGGGTACTTAAATATTTTAAATACCTTTATGATTTATACATTTGTTGTTGTACAAATGGTACTTATACATCCCATGTTAACATTTTGGACATTATTACCTATTCCATTTGCTTTAATTGTAATTCGATTTTTTGTATTTTATTTGTATACATTTATTCGTCGTTCTCAAGAACAGTTAGGTACAATTACAGATTTTTTTGTTGAAGCCGTTGCAAATATTGGTCTTATAAAAACATTTACTGCAGAAGAACGAATCATCGATGAAATGCAACATGATAATGTTGCATACCGTAAAACACAAATCAAACTTGCATCTGTTCGATCCATTATGTTCCCCTTTATCGCAACCATTGGCTCACTAGGCCAAATTATTATTATTTATAAAGGTGGCCAATATTACATTAATAACCTTATAACTATTGGTGATATTGTCGCATTTAGCACCTATCTTGTTTTACTCGCTTGGCCGACAGCTGCCTTTTCTTGGATCATTAATATTATTCAACGAGGAGTTGCATCATTAGAACGAATTCAAGATATATTGGACACATCTCCTCATCCTCAATTTAATTCAACCGATGAACTAATATTAACAAAGCCCCCAAAAATTGAGCTTCAAAATATTTCATTTAAATATAATTCTGATCAATCTCAAATCTTATCAAATATCAATCTTAGTATACCAGCTGGCTCAACTCTGGGAATATTTGGGGCTACTGGTTCTGGGAAGACATCTTTAGTGAAACTTTTGTCATTAATTGAGCCAGTACAATCTGGATCAATACTTTTTAATGATACCGATGTTACATGTGTTAATGTCAACTCACTTAGAGCAAAGATTGCTACTGTTCCACAACGACGATTTCTATTTTCATCTTCAATTAAAGAAAATATTATGTTTAGTGCTCCTGAATTAATGGAACAAAATATTTACCAAACAGCTGCCTCGAGAGCATGTGTTTTGGATGATATTCAAACTTTTCCTGATGAATGGAACACATTAGTTGGTGAGAAAGGTATTATTTTATCAGGTGGTCAACAACATCGCTTAGCACTTGCACGTGCATATGCATCTAATCATCATGTGTTAATTTTAGACGATGTATTATCATCTGTTGATCACGATACAGAACAGCAAATGATCCGTGCAATCTATCAATCTGATTCTCGACCAACATCCATTATTATCTCTCATAGAATTTCAGCAATTGAACCTTGTGATCAAATAATTGTTCTAGATAAGGGAGTGATAATTGATCAAGGGACTCACTCTGAATTAATTGATAAACCAGGTCCATATCAAGCCACTTGGAATTATCAACAAATGGAGCATGAAAATAATGTCTAAATCAAATGATAAAGAATACCTTATCCAATATTTAAAGTATTTAAAACGCTATAAATTACCATTAACTATTGGCTTAATATCGATACCATTAATATCCTTGGCTCATATTAGTCAACCACTCATTATTAAGTACGCTATCGATAATATCTTTCTTCCAAAAAACTCTGAAAAACTACTACTTGTGACAATGTTATTAACACTATCAGTAATATCTGAATTTTCGCTACGATCTCTTCAGTCATTTTTATTTCAATTTATTGGCCAACATACAGTTACTGATATTAGAAAAGATTTATTTAGACACGTTACATCATTGAAGATGAGTTATTTTGATAAAACCCCTCAAGGCGTTCTTACATCCCGATTAACTTCGGACCTAGAATCATTAAATGATAGCTTTGCCACAGGTGTCGTGACATTAATTGCTGACTTTTTGACAATAATCGGTGTATTAATAGCAATGTTTTACTTAAGTGTTGAACTAACATTAGTAACATTGGCAATTTCTCCACCATTATTTATTTTTGTAAACGTATGTAGAAAACAATTACGCGTTCAATATAACCGAATACGTTCAACTATTGGAAAATTGAATGCATCCATTCAGGAACAACTGGAAGGATTAGGGATTATCCAACAATATAACCGACAAAATTTTAATGCGACTCAATTCGATATCCTTAATACTGCCTACAAAAAAGCGACGATCTCGTCTGTTGTTTATGATGCGTTATTATATTCAATCATAGAATCAATGGCTAGTGTGACCCTTGGTGTGGTGATTGGGTATGCTTTAGGATTCAAGAACGGTGATTTAATCTCTATTGGTTTACTGGTTGCATTTATTGATTATATTCAAAAGTTTTTTCAGCCTTTAAAAGAAATATCAAATAAATTCGCAATTCTTCAACATGCACTGGCTTCTCTTGAAAAAATCTTTGGTCTTTTTAAAGTAACTGATGTGATGCCATATAAAGATCAACAGCTCACATCGTTTAAAGGAGAAATAAGCTTCAAATCTTTAAGCTTTCATTATCCATCCCATCCTGATAAGCCCATCTTAGATAATATATCTTTTAATGTTAGACCAGGACAAACAATTGCGATTGTAGGGCCAACTGGATCAGGGAAAAGTACCATTGTAAAACTACTTCTTGGTTTATATGAAGGTTATGCAGGATCAATATTACTCGATCAGTATGAATTAAGGGATACGAATACAAAATCTATTCGAAACCACATTGCAACAGTTGGGCAGGATGCAAAGCTATTTAATCGAAGCGTACTTTTCAATATTACACTTGGTAACCCCTTAATAAGCCGCGAAGATGCGCTTCAAGCAATTAAACTTGCCAATGCAGAACATGTGATTGATGGACTTCCAAATGGTATTGATTCTCCTTTAAATCAATTTGGACACCAACTTTCTTCAGGAGAAGCCCAACTGATTAGTTTTGCAAGAGCACTGGCAAGCCCTTGTCCACTAATTTTACTTGATGAAGCAACTGCAAACATTGATACAATTAATGAACATGCCATTCAGAAAGCAACTAGCGAATTACTAAATCAGCGTACAGTTATTGTGATTGCTCACCGTTTATCAACAATTCAACATTCAGATCATATTATTGCTCTTAAAAATGGAAAAATTATTGAATCAGGAACTCACTCACAACTAATTTCAAATCATGGTTTTTATTCAAAATTATATTCTATGCAATTTGAAAAAACTTAAAAATATATGCCTGTTTTAAATGTATATAAGATATTATTATAAAATCCGTAAATGTTTGGCTTTCCATCAGTGGTTGTAATATATTTAATTGATATTCCAGATACTGACTTTACTTTTCCAATTTCATTGTTTTTATAGAATCTTTTTATAAACTCATAGCCAAGAGAAACCCCTACTATATCATTTTCAATCGGCGAAGTATTTGATTTTTCAGAACTAAAAAAGCTTCCATCAGTTTTTTGTATGATCTTCCCGTAAGTTACTTGATAAAGAAAATACTCTTCCACATAAAGATCATTTTCAAATAAAAAGGATAATGGAATTAAAAAGATACCAACAGAGAGTGACTCCATTAGTAACTTTGAAATGAAACTCATATCAGATTTAGGCAGCCCGTAGTTAAATTTTTGACGACCAACAGTAAATGTGTTGTGGTTTAAACTCATATAAATATGCATTATTCCAGGTATCACGGGGATTTTAGCATTTTTAATACCCGCCCAACCATAAGTAAAATAGATATTTTCGTTTTTATTTATTGGAGTCGTATATTTAAAATCAAAATTCAATATAGGTTCACCAATATTTAATCCAAAATAGAATTTAGGGGTCGATAATGTATGTTTTCGTTGATCTTCTTCCTTATCTGAAATTTCTACAGATTGCTGATTATTTAATTCAGATGTTTGTTCATCTGCAACTTCGACCGATGTTTGAGACAACAAAAATTGAGATGTAAAAATAATTATTATGACTAATTTATTTATATTTAACACGCACGAATCATAGTTGTATTTTATTTAACTGTCAATACTCAATTCAACTCAAATATTCACTCAATTAAAAAATTATTATATACTTAGGATTTAATGATTGCCCCAATAATATTTTTCACTTTATCTTTAAGATTAAGCTCATCGAATGCTTACCTCTCTTCTAATGACTGTTCACGCATTAGAAGTTCTCGAGGAATAATTTCTTCATTAGACCCCAAATTAACATCAACAAATCAAATGAAACCCAATCAACCATTAATCCCACTAAGAAATGATATTTGCTCAATAGAAGATTTCACTTTTGATGAAAAAAAGTCACTA
>MDTB01186886.1_pt1 | contig 14713 bp, 13 predicted proteins | sample 811161 | NCBI WGS metagenome assembly MDTB01 (sample SAMN05326650, study PRJNA326480) | marine metagenome | isolation source: seawater | place: Mediterranean Sea | collected 2009
GTACTTCAACCTCATCCACAATATGGTGGAACAATGAATAATAGAATAGTTCAATTAATGTATAATATTTTTTTAGAAAATGGATTTTCTGTGATTAAAATCAATTTCAGGGGAGTTGGAAAAAGTGATGGTGTTTTTGATAATGGACAAGGAGAACTTTCTGATGCCGCTGCAGCTCTAGATTGGATAGAGAGGGAAAATATGGATTATAGTCAGTGTTGGGTATCCGGGTTTTCTTTTGGAGCTTTAATTTGTATGCAATTAATTATGAGAAGACCAGAGGTAAATAATTTTATTGCGATATCTCCACAACCAAATGTTTATGATTTTTCTTTTTTAGCTCCTTGCCCGACTTCTGGGCAAGTTGTTTATAGTGATAATGATGAACTTGTAACCAAAGAAAGTATAAACGAACTGGACAACAGAATTAAAAATCAAAAAGGAGTAGAAGTTATCTTTTCTAAAATTAAAGGAGCTAATCATTTTTTTAAAGAAAAAGAAGGAGATTTAAAAGTAGAAATTGAAAAATATATTAAAGAAAAGACAGCCTTAATTTAAAATTAAATTATTTCCCCGCCTGAACAAGGAGCTGAACATCCAGTAGTTAAAGGAAAAGATATGGGTAAAGACAAAACAGATCTAATAGCAATATAACCAAAGGCTTGAGATTCTATAAAATCACCATTTAAACCAAAGTCTTCGGAATTATAAAAAGATAAATTTTTTTTAGAATTAAGTTTAATCTGTTTTATTAAGCTAATATTTTTTCTACCTCCCCCACAAATTATAATATTAACATTTTTTTTATCATATTCTTTCAATAAAAAATTTATTTTGGATGTTATTAATCTTGCAGAAAAAGCAGTTAATGTAGCAGCTCCATCTTCCAGATTAAGACCTCTAGCAAATGATATATCAAAATCATTAGTGTCTAAAGAAATATTATTTTTTTTATTAAAATTGTGTTCGTGTGTTTCTAATGATTGTTCAAGTATCACTTCATTAATTTTTCCTCTATTTGAAATTTTACCACCAGCATCAAATTTCTCCTTTGAATGATTTTGTATCCAAGAATTAATTAAACAATTACCTGGTCCTACATCTTGGCTGAATATCTCGTTATTATCAAAACTATGTACTAATGTTAAATTTGAAATACCACCAATATTTAATATACAAACGGGTAATTCTATCCTTTTCGATTTAACAAGATACTTGTGAAAAATTGGAGTTAAAGGTGCACCTTCGACTCCGTTTTCAATATCATTTTTTCTGAAATTAAAGACAATTTTTTTTTTTGATAGTTGAGATAACAAATTTCCATTTCCTAATTGTAAAGAAATTTTTTCTTGTGGATTATGATAAAGAGTTTGACCATGAAATCCAATTAAATCTAGGTTAAAACCATGACTTATATCTTTAACAACTTTAGCATGAAAGATAGTAATATCATTTTCTAATTTTTTAATTGAAGAGGAAAATTTTTTTAAATCATGAATAGTATTAATTTTTTTTTTTAAGTTATGAAATTCATTAAATAATTTGTCATCGTACTCATAGTATTTTTCACTTAGTATATTGAATTTATCTAAACCATTAGATCTAATAATTGATGCATCTACTCCGTCCCCTGAAGTTCCACTCATCATTCCTAAGCATGTGTATTCTTTATTCATAATTGTATTTATTTATACTAAATATTGTATAATAGTACCTCAATAACTATTAGAATTATGAAAAGCACTTTTTTGATAGAAATGCAAGAAAGGGGTTTTCTAAATCAGTGTACAGATTTAGGAAAACTAGACTCAATAATTTCGAAAAAATCTATATCAGCGTACATCGGTTTCGATTGTACTGCTAATAGTTTGCATGTTGGAAGTCTTTTACAAATAATGATTTTGAGATTGCTCCAAAAGCATGGTCATAAACCTATAGTTCTTTTAGGTGGTGGGACCACCTTAATTGGTGACCCCTCAGGAAAAGACTCTACAAGAAAAATTTTAAAACAAAAAGATATCAAAAAAAATATTTCTGGTATTAAAAGAATCTTCGAAAAATTACTAACTTTTAAAAACAAAACAACAAAACCAATTTTTGTCGATAATTATACTTGGTTAGGAAAATTAAATTATATTGATTTTTTAAGAAACATCGGTTCTCAATTTACATTAAATAAGATGCTGACTTTCGATAGCGTCAAATCTAGATTAGATAGAGAGCAGTCTTTAAGTTACATGGAATTTAATTATATGATTTTGCAGGCATTTGATTTTTATAAACTTTATGAAAAAGAAAAATGTTTGTTACAACTCGGTGGTTCTGATCAATGGGGTAATATCGTTAGTGGAGTAGATTTAATTAGACGAATTTTAAAAAAAGAAGCTTTCGGATTAACTAGCCCATTAATTACGTTATCTTCAGGCGCCAAAATGGGAAAAACAGAAAAAGGAGCGGTTTGGTTGGATGAAAAATTATTTTCTTCCTACGATTATTGGCAGTTTTGGAGAAATTCTGATGATAGAGATGTTTTAAAGTTTTTAAAATTTTTCACAGATATTGAAATCGGTAAAATACAAAAACTTGAAAAAGAAAAACATATAAACGAATTAAAAATTATCTTAGCTAATGAAACTACTAAAATACTTCATGGAAAAATGAAGTCATCAAAAGCAGAAAAGACTGCATCAGATATTTTTAAACTTGGTAAAATGAGCGAAAATTTGCCTACGAAAAATATTTTAAGAGAAGATATAAGTGCAGGTATTAAACTTTTAGAATTATTAGTAAATTCTAGTATAACAAGTTCAAAAAGTGAGGCGAGAAGAGCAATAAATAATAAAGGTATTAAGATAAATGATTTATTGGTAGTTGATGAAAATAAAATTTTAAATATTTCAGATTTCATAAAAGAAAATATGAAAATTTCTTTTGGTAAAAAAAAACATTTTCTTTTTAAAATTACTTAGGTTTTTTTAAAGCTTTTTGAATAAATCTAGGTGTTAATGTTTTTATAGGATTAACTGTAGTTTTAACTTTTCCGGGAAGACCTTTCATTTTAAAACTAATTCCAAAAAGACCTTCTCCTATTTCTTTGGGTATCAAAATATCTCCTACAATTGGTAATTTGGATAAAAACTTATTTAATGTTTTTGCAGGCACCATTGTGCCTCTAAAACTTATAACTCCGGTTTTTGAGTCTACGTAACCCTCCATTAATATTGAGATACTTGGGCCTATTGCGTACAACTCTTTCAAATTTAAAACTTGATCATTTTTTTCTATAGTCATTTCTAGTTTTTTAAAAGATAAACCTTCACCTGCCATTGCATCAGCCATTCCTCCAAAATCTGCTAGGGATAATAATTTAACTAAACCTGGTGCATCTTTTACTTTAAAATTTTCAACAGTTAAATTTGAATTACTATTTTTTGATTCAAAAGAAGAATATAACAATAACTGCCCTCCAGATAAACCATCAAAAAATTTGTAATTAGATAATATAGGTTTAGGTAGGTCTGAATAAATCTCCAGTATTTTTCTGCTAGAATTTTTTTCTGTACGTAAAGAAATGTCAAGATATTTACCATCTTTAAATTCTCCTTTAGATACTATCTTATTAAATTTTCCTTTGTTTATGTAGCCAATTAGATTGAAATTAGATATTGGATCAGAGGCATTAGTCGAAATTTCTTTAATATTAATTGTAATTTCTTTATTTATATTTTTTAAAAAGTCAGAATTGTTATTTTGTTCTAATAACTTAGTTAAATTGCTTGCATCATATTTAACTCCTTCTATGTTAATAGTCTTTCCTAAACTAAGTTTAAAATCATTATTATATTTACCTTCAAAAAAAGTTTTAACAAATATATTGTCAAGTTTTACCAATTTTTTGCTATTTAAAGATAAATTGTTTATATCAATTTTATTTTTCCCTTCTTTTAAGATTAATTTTTTTAAATTAATCTCATCTTCGTTCATTTCGAACAAAGTATTAATATTTACAGTTTTATTTTTTGAGCTAAAATTAATGAAAGGTATAAATATTTCACCATCAAAATCCCCATTGATTTGAAACTTTTCTAGACTTCTTTCATTCGAATTTTTAAAATTAAATTTTTGTAACAAATTATCATTAGCTCTATAAAAACCTTTAATACTTATTGATTTTTTATTATCTTTACTAAAACCCATTTTAAATTCTGTTTTTTCTAAACTTAGATTATTAATTTCGTTTTTTATAAATAGATATTTTTTTGGTTTTTTAAATTTAATATAAGATTTTTGAATATTCCCAGTTGTATCAACTTTATAATCGATAACTTTTAATGTTTTATCAAAATTTATTTTAAATAAACTTTGTATTTTTCCACTTAATTGAATTTTTTCAAAACTATTTAATATTTCATTTTTGAATGTTTTATTAATATCAATTTTGTTTAAATTTAAATCTGATTCTATATCTCCTTTAATAACTAGGGATTTAGAATTTTCAAATTCGATATTGCCATAATTAATATTTAGACCATTTACATTACCCGTAATATTATCAACTTCGCCATTATTTTGTTTTATTGAATATATAAAACTCATTTTTGTTAAATTTATATTTTGTACATTTGCAAAAAAGTCTTTTACTGTTCCATCAATTTCATAATTTTTTATTTCATTATTTTTTAAATTTAAATCAAGTTTAACTTTTATTTTTCCTTTTTTAACATCATTTAAAAAAAATTTTTTTAAATTTGATGGCTTTTGATATTTAACAATATTCTTAATATCGTTTACCTCTATCTCATTAGAAACGATATTAATTTTTTCAATTTTTGGTTTTCCTATTAAAAGAGATTTAAGATTTATAAAAGCATCTATTTTATTTATATTTATATTATTATTGTGATATTCAATAATAGGTTTTGATGTTGTAACAAAAAAACTTAAATTTTTAATATTAATTTTTACTTTTATTTTATTTAGATTAATTTTTGTATTAGGGACATTTGATATGATTTTTCTTTCAAGAATAGAATTAAATCTATTAGTTTCGTATCCAATAATAGACAAGTAGCCCAATATTAAAATAATGCAAAAAAATAATAAATAAATTGATGATAAAATAATTTTTTTCATTTATTTGTTTAAAACTCCTGCTTCTATGAAAGTGTCTATTTCTCCATTAAGCACTGCATCCGGGTTCGTATTTTCTACTTTGTTTCTCAGATCTTTGACTAATTGGTAAGGTTGTAAAACATATGATCTTATTTGGTGGCCCCATCCTATATCTGTTTTAAGATTAGACTCTTTTAAATTTTCTTTTTCTCTTTTTTGTAATTCGTATTCATAAAGTCTTGCTTTAAGCATTTTAAAACAAGTATCTTTATTTTTATGCTGAGATCTTTCATTTTGACATTGTACGACAATTTTTGTAGGTAGATGAGTAATCCTTACTGCGCTATCAGTTGTATTAACATGTTGTCCTCCTGCTCCGCTTGACCTATAAGTGTCTATTCTTAAATCGTTTTCATTTATCTCAACATTTAAATCATCATCAACTACAGGATAAACCCAGACACTAGCAAAACTTGTGTGTCTTCTTGCTCCGCTATCAAAAGGAGATATTCTTACTAGTCTATGAACACCAGATTCATTTTTCATCAAGCCATATAAATTTATCCCAGAAACTTTTAATGTGGATGATTTTATACCAGCTTCTTCTCCCCTATGTTCGCTTATAATTTCATAAGAAAAATTTTTTTTGTCAAACCATTTTAAATACATTCTCCTTAACATCTCAGCCCAGTCCTGGCTTTCAGTTCCTCCTGCACCAGCATGTATTTCAAGATAAATATCTAAAGAGTCATTTTCTCCAGACAAGAAACAAGTAACTTCTAATTTTTTAACATCTTTTAAAAGTTCATTTAATTTTGATCCGCAGTCTTTTATAATTTCGTCATTCTTTTCTTCGCTTCCTAAAGAATATAAATCTTTAAGATTTTCAATATCTTTTGTTAAATTATTTTGTGATGAAATTAATTGTTCGAAAAATTTTTTTTCTTTTAAAATATTTTTTACTTTTTTTTGGTCTTTCCAAAAATTATCACTTGAGGTTGCTTTTGTAATTAACTTTAGTTTTTTATCAATTTCATTTTTTTCAAAGATACCCCCTTATATTTTTAAGTATCTTATTTATCTGATTTAATGATGTTTCAAACGAGTGCATTAGTAAAATTGCCTAAACTTAATTAATTTATCATAATTGTAATTTGAAATTAATTGCTTATTTTGAAGGCTGTTAATATCTTTTTTCTTAAAGGCTTCAAGGATAAAATTTTTATCATCAAAGTCAGTTTGTTCACCAGTATTATAATTTATTGGAGCAAAATAGATACCATTTGGGACTTTAAATTCTTTAAATTCATCTAAGAATAAAACCCCTTTAATAAAATTTTTAAATATTGGAAGTGCAGCTTTCGATCCGGTTTCATATTTTCCAAGAGTTTTAGGATTATCAAATCCGATATAAACCCCCACAACTAAATTAGAATTGTAACCAATAAACCAAGCGTCAAAATTATTATTAGTCGTGCCTGTTTTTCCAGCTAAAGGAACATTTAGATCTTTAAGTTTTTTTCCAGTTCCTCTTTCAACAACTCCCCTAAGAATAGAAGTAATTTGATAGGCGGTCTGTTCACTTATTACTTGTGAAGAATTTAAATCAATTTTTGGAAAACCCTCTTCTTCCCTATTTTCAGTGTATCTATCGCATCCCTTACATTTAGCAAAATTTGATGAAAAAATAGTTTTTCCTCTCCTGTCTTGAATACGATTAATAAGAATTGGCTTTATTTTTTTTCCTCCATTTACAAATGTTGCATAACCTGAAGTTAAATTAAGTAAAGATGTTTCTACAGAACCTAAAGAAACTGATAATAATTCAGGAATATCATCATAAATTTCTAGTTCTCTAGATAAATTTAAAATTTTATCTACTCCAAGGTTTTTTGCTATTCTCACAGTCATTAAGTTCCGAGAGTATTCAATGCCTTTTCTTAAAGTTGAAGGACCATAAAATTTTTTTCCATAATTTTCTGGTTTCCAGTCTTTTAATCCTATTCCTTGTTCAGCTATAAATGGAGCGTCTAAAACAATTGAATTTGGAGCTAAACCATTTTCGATTGCAGCTGCATATACAAATGGTTTGAACGCTGATCCTGGTTGTCTTTTAGCTTGTGTCACTCTGTTAAATTCACTTGAAACATAACTAAATCCCCCAACTAAAGCTTTTACTTCACCTGTAAAAGGATTTAAAGCTACAATACCACCATTTACATTCGGATATTGTTTGAGTTCCCATTTACTATTATTTTTTTTTACAAATACAAAATCTCCTAGATTAAAAACATCTAAAATATTTTTTTTCTTTAATGCCCATTTTAAATTTGATTTATTAATTTTGATATTGGTGTTTTTTTTTGATCTTAAAATTAAATAGTCCTCTTTAATTTTGGTAATTTCTGCCTTTTCCCATTCTAACGTCGAGTCAATATCTAAATCTTCTAATTTTTTCTCCCAATTAACATCAAAATTTCTATTTGTAATAGCTCCTCTCCATCCAAGACGTTTATCATAAGACTCTATACCATCTCTCAAAGCTTTAATTGCCTCTATTTGAAAATTTATATTTAAAGGTGATTTAATACTTAAACCCTGAGTGTATAATTTCTCGAAACCATATTTATCTTTAATAATTCTTCTAACCTCCTCAGTATAAGAATTTGCCTCGTTTACTATCTCAATTTTTCTTCTTTCAACTTTAATTTTTTTTTCCTTCAACTCTGAATATTCTTTATTATCAATGAAACCATTTTGGAGTAAATTTTTTAATACTAAATCTCTCCTGAATTTAGCTTCTTCAGGGTCTTTAATTGGATTATAACGACTAGGTGCTTTTGGTAACGCGGCAAGTAGCGCTGCCTCTTCATAACCTAAATCTTTTATTGACTTATTAAAATATTCCAAGCTCGCAGCTGCTACACCATATGTTCCTTGTCCAAGGTATATTTGATTAAGATAAAGTTCTAAAATTCTTTTTTTTGAATAGGCTTTTTCAATTCTAAAAGCTAGAATTGCTTCTTTAATTTTTCTTTTTATAGAAACTTCGTTAGTTAGAAGAAAGTTTTTAGCAACTTGTTGTGTTATTGTCGATGCTCCTTCTAACCTTTTGTCACCTAATATATTTTTTATATTGTTTAATGTTGCTCTTAAAATTCCTTTAGCATCTACACCAGGGTGATTAAAAAAATTTTTATCCTCTGCAGAGAGAAATGAGTTTATCACTTTACTTGGAATTGAGTCGTAAGGTACAAATAATCTTTTTTCTAAAGCATATTCTGCGATAAGCTTTCCATCTTTAGAATAAACTCTACTAGATATTGGAGGCTGATAATTTGATAGCTTTTTATAATCTGGTAGTCCTGAGGAAAAATAAAAAAAAGTAGAAAAAATTAATAATAGTACTGAAATGAGTATTATAATTAGGGCTTTTAATGAAAAATTAATAAGTCTAAACATTTAAGTGCTAATTTATATCATTAATTCTGGCTATCTTAAGGCATTTAGATTATAAGTATTAAAAGATTTTAAGTTATTAAGTTATTTAAAGAATAAAAATTATGATTACAAAATCAACTAGCATTTTAAAAGGAATTCAAATTACATGGACAAAAATTTATACATTGATGCATCGCATCCAGAAGAAACAAGAATTGTTCTTAAGTCAAATCTTTATATTGAAGAATACGAATATGAAGACAAAAATAGGGTAAATTTTAAGAACAATATTTATCTCGGCACAATTAGTAGAGTTGAACCGTCTCTCCAAGCTGCATTCGTAGATTTTGGAAGAGTAAAACATGGTTTTTTAGCTTTCAATGATATCCAATCAGATTATTACCAAATCCCATCTGCAGATAAAGAGAAGTTAAAAAATGTTGAGGAAAAAATTCGAGAAGATTTAAAAAATACTAATTTAGATGAAATTAATAATAACCAAGAGGGATCAAATAATAGTGATAAAAACGGGAGCGCTGAAGATCAAAATAAAAATTCCAATGTTGAAATTACAGAAAACAAAAGTAATTATAGAGAAAAACTTAAAAATACTTATGGACTTAAAAAATATAGAATTCAGGAAGTTATAAAGCCTGGACAAGTCATTTTGATTCAGGTTTTAAAAGAGGAAAGAGGACAAAAAGGTGCTGCACTAACTACTTTTATTTCTTTGGCGGGAAAATATATGGTTCTGATGCCTAATACAGCTAAGGGCGGAGGAATATCTAGAAAAATTTATAATTCTAATGATCGGCAAAAAATACGGGAGATTTTAAATAAAATTGAAATACCTAAAAGTATGGGTGTTATAGTTAGGACAGCAGGAGCAAATAAAACAAAAAATGAAATTGAAAAAGATTTCCAAAATACCTTTAAAACTTGGGAGGAGATTAAAGATAAAGCAGTAATTTCAAATGCTCCTTCATTAATTTACGAAGAGGGTGATATTATTAAAAGAGCTTTAAGGGATATTTATGATAATGAAACAAAATATATTTATGTAGATGGTAATGAGGGTTATCAAAAAACAAAAAAATTTATGAAAGAGTTGATGCCCAAAAATGCAAAATATGTAAAGAAATATAGAGGTAAAATTCCTTTATTCCACGATGCTTTAATTGAAAAAGAACTTAATAATATCTTTGAACCAACTGTTAAACTTAAATCTGGAGGATATTTAGTAATTAATCCAACTGAAGCTTTAGTAGCGATTGATATAAATTCTGGACAATCAACTAAACAAAAGAATATAGAAAAGACTGCTTTAAATACAAATTTAGAGGCAGCTGAGGAAATTTGTAGACAAATTAAGTTGAGAGATCTTTCCGGTCTAATCGTAATAGATTTTATTGATATGTTAAATTTTTACAATAAAAGAACAGTTGAAAAAAAAATGAGAGAATGCGTAAGGAAAGATAGAGCCAGAATTCAAATTGGTAGAATTAGTAATTTTGGTTTATTGGAGATGACTAGGCAAAGACTTAGGGAAGGATCTATAAGATGGGAAACAAATTTATCTTTAGCCTCATTTTCACAAAAAATAGTCAAAAAAATAGAAATGTTAGCATTTAATAATAAAATTAAAATTATTAAGTCATATGTGCCAGATAAAGTTAAATTATATATAGATACTAATTTATCCAAAGAATTAAATCATTTTCAAAAAAAATATTCATACAAAATAGATTTTATAGAAAATTCTCAATTAATTATTCCTGAATATAAAATAGAATTACTTAATAAATCTAAAAAAATAATTGATAAAATTGAAAATGTTATTAAAATTGAGAATTTTAATGTAGAAACTAAAAAATATCCAAAAGCTCACAGAACAGATAAAAAAATTCAAAAAATACCTATAAAAAAGATGAAAGACAAAGAGGAGGTAAAGAAAGATAAAAAACCTAGAACTCTTTGGGTGAGAAAAAAAAAAGCTAGCTAATCAAACCTTTTTTGGGAGAGGAAGCACTGGCAAAATTATTTTTTTTCATACGTCCTGATAAAAAAGATTTTCTTCCAGAGATAACAGCATATTTAAAGGCTTCGGCCATTTGAATTGGATTTTTGGCTAGTGCTATAGCTGAATTAATCAATACTCCATCACAACCCATTTCCATTGCAATAGTAGCATCAGACGCAGTTCCTATGCCAGCGTCAATTATTACTGGAATTTTAGATTGTTTAATTATCAAAGAGATATTTAATTTATTATGTATCCCGAGACCTGAACCTATAGGAGCAGCCAATGGCATAATCGCTGAAGCTCCTATATCTTCTAATTTTTTTGCATGTAAAATATCATCAGTGCAGTAAACTAAAACTTTAAACCCTTCCTTGACCAGAACTTTCGTAGTTTTTAATGTTTCAATCATGTCAGGATAAAGGGTTTTTTTATCTCCCAAAATTTCTAACTTTACCATTTTCCAATCACCTATTTCTCTGGCTAGTCTTAAAGTTCTCAATGCATCTTTTGAATTAAAACATCCTGCAGTATTTGGAAGATAAGTAATTTTTTTTGGATTAATATAATCCATTAAAATAGGTTTCTTCTTATCTGAAATATTAACTCTTCTTACAGCTACCGTAACCATATCTGCACCAGATAACTTAATTGCTTTCGCAGTCTCTACAAGATTTTTGTACTTTCCTGTACCTACAATAAGTCTAGATTTAAAAATTTTTTGATCTATTTTAAAAATGTCTTTTTTCATTTTAGCCACCACCAATAAATTGAACTATTTCGATTTTGTCATTGTTTTTTAACTTTTTACTATAGTACTTATTTTGAGGTACTATTTTGCCATTTAGTTCTATTGCAACCTTTTTCTTATTCAATTTATATTTTTTTAATACATCTATTATTGAATAATTTTGGTTTACAGCTGTTTTTCTTCCATTTATTTGAATTTTTGCCATAATTTAGTTATCTATATAAATTAAATCAAACTATGTTTAATATTTTAATAATTAATGGTCCCAATCTTAACCTATTAGGTGAAAGGGAAAAAGAGAAATATGGTAACACCTCTATAGAAAAAATAAAAAAAAAATGTTTATCTTTCTCCAAAGATCACAATATTAACCTATCTTTTTTTCAGTCAAATATTGAAGGCGAAATTGTGAACGAAATACAGAATGCAAGAAATAATCAAAATTGTTTAATAATTAATGCTGGCGGATACACACATACCTCAGTAGCAATACATGATGCGTTAAAAATTTTAAAAATTCCAATAATTGAATTACACATTACTAATATTTATAAACGGGAAGATTTTAGACATAAGTCTTTGATAAGTAATGTAGCTGATGGTATAATTTGTGGATTAGGTGCTGAAGGCTATACTTTGGCCTTAAAAGCTTCTATAGATTTGATAAAAAATGAAAATTGATAAAAAATTAATTAAAGAACTAGTGGACTGTCTTGGCGAGTTTAATATTACTGAAATTGAGTATCAGGACGGGGACAAGAAAATAAAAGTATCTAAAGCTGCGAAAGGTATTTCTGAACAAGTAAGAGCTAGCGCTGTAGTTTCACCTAACAAAAGTGTTTTATCTGACAGTAATGAGCAAAAAGGTACAAGAGTTAAATCACCTATCATAGGGACTGCATACTTAGCTCCTGAACCTGGAGCAAAAAAATTTGTAGAAATAGGTGATAAAATAAAAAAAGGTCAAACTGTAATGATTGTAGAAGCTATGAAAACAATGAACCATGTTCCTTCATCTGCTGATGGAACTGTGAAAAAAATTTTGGTCAATGATGGTCAGCCTGTTGAATTTGGTCAAACTCTAATTATCTTAGATTAAAATAATGTTTAAAAAAGTATTAATAGCAAACAGAGGTGAAATAGCTGTCAGAATTATAAGAGCGTGTAAAGAATGGGGAATAAATACTGTTGCTGTTCATTCAGATGTTGACTCGGAGTCAATGCATGTAAGGTTGGCAGATGAAAGTGTATGTATTGGATCTCATCAACCTCAAAATAGTTATCTAAATATTTCTGCTTTAATGTCAGCTGTAGATTTAACTGGAGCTGAAGCAATACATCCAGGATATGGTTTTTTGTCTGAAAATTCTAAGTTCGCAGATATTGTAACAAAACATGGTATTAAATTTGTAGGACCGAGTTCAAAATTAATAGGGGAAATGGGTGATAAGATACAAGCTAAAAAAATAGCAAAAAAAAATGGCCTACCGGTTATTGAGGGTTCAGATGGATCTGTAAAATCATACGAAGAGGCAAAAAGTTTATGTAAAGAAATTGGTTACCCAGTGCTTATTAAAGCTGCTGCGGGAGGAGGTGGAAAAGGAATGAAAATTGTTGAGAATGAGTCAAATCTTTCTGAACTATTTTCTTTAGCGAAAAATGAAGCTAAAAAGTACTTTGGTAATGATGAATTATATATTGAAAAATATTTTAAAAACCCAAGACACATAGAAGTTCAAATTATGTCAGGTAAAAATAGAACAATTCAATTAGGTGAGAGAGATTGTTCAGTTCAAAGAAGACATCAAAAATTAATTGAAGAAACCCCAAGTCCTGTTCTAAGTGATGAACAAAGATCGGATTTATTAAATAAAACAGTTAAGATGGTAGAAAATATTGGTTATGAAGGTGCTGGAACGGTAGAATTTATTTATGAAAATGGGAAATTTTACTTTCTTGAAATGAACACTAGGGTTCAAGTCGAACATCCAGTAACAGAAGTACAAACTGGCATTGACATAGTTAAAGAGCAACTTTGGATAGCGTTTACAGGAAATACAGCATTAAAACAAGAAGATATAAATCCGAGAGGTCATTCTATCGAATGTAGAATAAATGCTGAAGATCCCTCTAAAAACTTTCAACCTAGCCCGGGAACTATTTCTGTTTGTCATCAACCTTCCGGCTTTAGGACAAGGGTTGATGGTTCCATTTTTCAAGGATGTAAAATTACTCCTTATTATGACAGTTTAATAGCAAAAGTTATATGTAAAGGAAGAAATAGGACTGAAGCCATACAAAGAACTTTAAGGTCTTTAGATGAATTTGTGCTGGAGGGAATTACTACAACAATAGGGCTTCATAAAAAGATTTTGAATCATAAAAAATTTTTAGACTCTTCATTTGATACTAATTGGTTGGGAAAAGAGAAATTTTATTAAGCGTTTTCACATCCAACTAGCCAAACATCATATATTGCATGATCTATAGGAGCTAAAGATGGATTTGAAGAAAAGGTCCACCCATTAAATATAAAAACTTTTTCATTTTGATTTTCTGAAATATCTTTGACTTGTAAGTAAGCTACTGAATTGTTCTTTGACTCAGGGCTATTTGATATCCCGCATTTTAAAGCTTTAATCTCTAATAATCCAAATTTAGCTGTTTCTCCGAGTTTAATTTTTATTGGAATTGTTTTAGCTGTTATTTTATCTAAACCTATTAAATTTACATATTTAATATTGTCTTTTTTTTTATCAATTATATCTCTTTTTTTAATCTTGGTATTTGTGCTTAAAACTGCGTCTTTTTCATTTTCTAAATTCTCATAACTAGGTTCTAAGCTTTCTAGGTTTATTATAGGGGCAGAAATAATTCTGTCTTCTGCATTTACCTTTAAAAATAAGGATAATATAAAAAAAATTAAAATATTACTAATTTTTCCAAGTCTCATAATTTTTAAATTTTATTTTTTTTGATATTTTATTTGGTTTATAGGCACTGTTAGATCCAGATAAATTTTGTACATGACTTTTTTGCCAATCATATTTTTTTTGTGATTTTGATGGTATTTCATTAACAGTATGATGCATCCAAAGAAACCAATCAGAGGTAATTTTTGTTGCCTCTATATCTTTAGCATAAATGACCCATCTATCATCTCTTTTGTTTTTGTAATACTTATTTCCATATTCATCTTTACCTACATATTTTCCAAAAAATAAAGTTTTTAGGAAGGTTCCAATAGTGTTTCTGTTCCACCATGTAAATATTTGTTTAAATCCTATCATACTAAATCCACACAATTTATAATTGTATCATTATATTATAGACACTTACTACAATTTATATATATGTTCAATTATCAGATTCATCCAAAAAAATGAAAA
>MDTB01138537.1_pt1 | contig 14712 bp, 15 predicted proteins | sample 811161 | NCBI WGS metagenome assembly MDTB01 (sample SAMN05326650, study PRJNA326480) | marine metagenome | isolation source: seawater | place: Mediterranean Sea | collected 2009
GTCATCATTAAGGGAATAGCTGGAAACATTAATGCTGCAACTGTGTAATCTATATCCATATCGAATCAAATTGATTATGAAGTTACTGTTTGATATTTACAAGTAATATTTCATGCAACATATAAAAATATTCATTGAACTAACAAGATTAAATAAACCAATAGGGTTTATGCTTTTATTCTGGCCTTGTTCTTGGGGTTTAGCGTATGCTTATTCCATTAATAAAAATTTTGAACTTTTCGTCTATTATCTAATTTTATTTTTTCTTGGTTCTGTTCTCATGCGAAGCGCCGGCTGTATTGTTAACGATATAGTTGATGTAAACTTTGATAAAAAGGTAAAGCGAACAAAGAATCGACCAATTGCTTCAAAGAAAATATCTATTTTTTACTCTTTGCTATATGTAGTGTTTCTTTGTTTTTTGGCATTCTTAATTTTAATTCAATTTAATTTATTAACTATCTGCCTTGGGGTTGGCTCGATGATCCCAGCGTTTCTTTATCCTTATATGAAAAGAATAACTTACTGGCCTCAATTATTTTTAGGTTTTACATTTAATTGGGGAATAATAATGGCTTGGACAGCATCAAATGGATACCTTAGTTATGAGATTGGGGTTCTTTACTTATCAGCCATATTTTGGACATTGGGTTATGACACCATTTATGGAGTGCAAGATATTTACGATGACGAAATAATTGGTTTGAAATCCACTGCTATTAAATTCAAAAAAAATATTAAAGAATTTATAACCATGACATACATGATTACTATTTTAATTTTAATTTACCTTTTTAGAAATAATATGGGTTTTAATATTTTTACATTATTATTTTTTATGTTTTCATTTACTTTATGCTATCAGATTCTAAATTTAAAAAAAAATAAACCAAAAGTATGTTTAGAGCTATTTAAATTCAATAATATATCAGGATCTATATTATTTTTAACTTTATTATCAATAAATTTATAAAATGAAATTTGAGGAAGTAAAAATTTTAGTATTGCGGTTATTTAATGAATATGTAAAAAGGCATTTGCCTAGAATATTTATAGCTCTTATTCTATCAATAATTGTTGCAGGAAGTACATCTGGTATAGCTTGGCTTTTAGATCCAGCAGTAAAAAAAATATTTATTGATCAGGATAAAACTTATGCCTTTCTAATTCCAATTTTAATTATATTTGCATTTTCAAGTAAAGGCTTGTCATTATATTTTGCAAGAAAAAATATTATCACAGTGAGTCAAGAAGTTGCGGGTCAATTACAAAAAAAAATAGCAAAAAATATTTTATTTGCAGATATTCAAACTTTAGAAAATAGGCATTCAGGTAAGTATATCTCAAATGTAATGTTTGACACTCTTCAAGTTCAAAATTTTGTAAGCACTGGAGTTTTGAATATCATGAAAGATAGTTTCACAACGATAGCTTTGGTGTCATTAATGTTTTACCAAAATTGGAAGTTGGCCTTGTTTGCAATATTTATGATACCTTTTGCAGGAACTTTAGCAAAATCTTTAGCAAAAAGGGTGGGGAAAGCTACTGGTAAAGCTGGAGAGTCATCAGGAATTCTTGCATCTTTTTTATCTGAAATTTTAAAAGCTTCAAAAATGATCAGAATTTATCAAAAAGAAGATAAAGAAAATTCTAAAGCAGAAAAAGTTATTGATGATTTAGTAAAAAAAAATATCAAAATTGGTAGTATTATGATTAGAGCAACACCTATTATGGAGACTTTAACTGGATTCATGATTGCAGGCTTTATAATTTTTTCAGGAAAACTTATTTCTTCCGGTGAGCTTGGTGTTAATAACTTCTTTTCTTTTTTAGCTGCAATGATGCTGGCTTATCAACCAATAAGGTCTTTAGCTACTTTAAATATGACTGCTTATCAAGGTGCGGCGGCTTTTAAAAGAATTAGCGCTGTTATTGACAAAAAAATTCATGTTTCAAACAATAAAAATCTTCCTGAATTAATTATTAAAAAATCTGAAATTGAATTTCAAAAAGTAAATTTTAATTATGAAAATACCAATGAAAAAGCTGTTATTGATTTAAATTTAAAAATAATAGGTAATGCTATGACTGCTTTTGTCGGCCATAGTGGAGCAGGTAAAAGTACTATATTTAACCTTTTACCGAGATTTTATGACCCACAAGAAGGATCGATCAAGATAGATGGTCAAGACATTAAAAGTGTCACGCTAAACTCGTTAAGAAAAAATCTTTCACTAGTTAGTCAAGATGTTATTTTATTTGATGATACAATAAAAAATAATATTTCTTACGCTACGGAAAATGCTTCAGAAGAAGAAATTAGAAATGCATGTAAATTTGCTGCTGCAGATGAATTTATCGATAAACTCCCTGAGAAATATGATACATTTATTGGTGAAAATGGAGTTAGGCTTTCTGGTGGACAAAAACAAAGAATATCAATTGCAAGAGCTGTCTTAAAAGAATCTCCTATTATTCTTCTGGATGAAGCAACGTCTTCTTTGGATGCGGACTCTGAGGAAATAATTCAGAACGCAATATTGAATTTAACAAAGAATAAAACAACTTTAGTAATTGCACATCGTATGTCGACAATTCATAATGCTGATAAAATCTTTGTTTTAAATCGAGGAAAAGTGATTAACTCTGGAAACCATGATTATTTAATAAATAATTGTGAAACTTACAAATCATTATATCAAAAACAAATAAAGTAATTAGAATGATTCTTTTTTATAGAGTTACAACAACACTTCTTTATCCAATTTTTATTTTTATTATTTTTTTTAGAAGATTTGTAGGAAAGGAAGATAAAGTGAGATTTAAGGAAAAAATTTTTGTAAAAAACTTTAATGTAGAAAGAAATATTAAAAAGAAACTCATTTGGTTTCACGCTGCTAGTATAGGAGAATTTAAAAGTATATTGCCTGTTATTGAAGAATTAAATAAAGATTATAAAAATATACAATTTCTAATAACCACTGTAACATTAAGCTCGGCTAATTTAGCGAACGATGAGTTAAAAAAATTCAATAACATTACTCATAGATTTTTTCCGGTAGATGTAAAATTTATTATTAAAAAATTTTTAAACCTATGGAAACCAAATGCAATTTTTCTAGTTGACTCTGAAATTTGGCCAAATTTAATATTAACATCTAAAGAAAATAAAATACCTTTGTGTGTTATCAATGCAAGATTAACAAAAAAAAGTTATAAAAGATGGATGCTATTTCCTAATTCAACGAATAAGATTTTTCGCTCAATTGACCTATTTTTAGCCTCAAATTTAGAAACTAAAGAATTTTTAAATAATCTTAAAATAGAAAATGTTATTTTAAATGGCAATATAAAGCTTTTCAGTAAAATTAATACAGATCGAATAATTAACCAGAATGAACAAACTTTATTAAAAAAAAGATTTTGGATTGCTGCAAGCACTCATAACAGTGAAGAGGCTTTTTGTTTAAAAACTCATTTAAAAATTAAACAAAAATTCAAGGATATAGTAACAATTATTTTTCCTAGACATATAAAAAGAGTCAACCAAATTAAAAAGCTCAGTGAAGATTTTAGTTTAAAGTCTCAAATACTTAATAAGGATGAAAGAATTTTAGAAAATAAAGAAGTTATCATTGTTAATACTTTCGGAGAGATGCAAAAATATTTTTATTTTGCAAAAAGTGTTTTTATAGGAAAATCTTTGATTAAAAAACTAGAAAAAGAAGGTGGTCAAAACCCTATCGAGGCTGCTAAATTAGGTTGCAAGATATATCACGGACCTTATGTTTATAATTTTAAAGAAATTTATGACATTTTCGAAAATCAGGGGATCTCAACAAAAGTCAATAATTCAAATGAATTGCATGATTTCCTTTTAAAAGACTTGGAAAATAATACCAAGAGTGAAAATGGTAGGTCAGATTTAATTAATGATTTAGGAGAAAAAGTTTTAAAAGATACAATGAAAAATATTAGTAAAATATTACCAAATGACATTCAATAAACCAGAATTTTGGGATAAAAAAATAAATATTCTGTCCCTAATATTATACCCTTTTTCATTAGTTTTTTTTGTAATTGTTTTACTTAGAAAAAAATTAATATTAAAAAAAAATTTTAATATTCCCATTATCTGTATCGGAAATATCTATTTAGGAGGCACAGGCAAAACACCTGCGAGCATTTATGTCGCCAAAGAATTAACTAGATTAAGAAAAAAGCCAGTGATTTTACGTAAATTTTATGCTGCGCATGAAGATGAGTACCGCTTAATAAAAAAAAAATTTAAGAATCTTATATTAAATAACAATAGACATAGAGGAATACGAGAAGCTGAAAAAAAAAAATTTAATACAATCATTCTAGATGATGGATTTCAAGATTGTAGTATTAAAAAGAATTTAAACATAATTTGTTTTAATCATAATCAACTTGAAGGAAATGGATTAATTTTGCCTGCGGGTCCTTTGAGGGAAAGCTTAAATAGTTTAAAAGAAGTTGATTTGATTTTAATCAATGGGAAAAAAAACGCTAAATTTGAAAAAAAGATTTTAGGAATTAACAAAAAATTAAATATTTTTTACTCAAGTTACAAGCCAATAAACTCAAAACAATTTAGAGGAAAAAAATTAATAGCAATTGCAGGAATAGGAAATCCACACAATTTCTTCAAATTACTTTCAGAGTTAAATATGAGAATCGAAAAAAAATTAATTTTTCCAGACCACTACCAATTTAAAAAAAATGAAATTCTTTCTATATTAAATGAAGCCAAAAGAAATAACTGTGAATTAATTATGACAGAAAAAGATTATTTTAAATTAAAAAAATTTAATTTAAAAAATTTAAATTACTTAAAACTTTCTTTTGAAATAAAAAATAAAAAAAAATTTTTGAATAAAATTTTAAAAGTTTATGATTAAAAAAATTACATATTTAATCCAATCATTATTAATATTTCTTTTTTTTATATTTGGTCGTCTTGTAGGAATTTTCTTAAGTAGAAAGATTTTTTCAATGATTTTTTTAATTTTGGGACCATTATTTAAATCAAAAAAAATATTTGAAAAAAATTTAAATATTTACTCAGAAAACATTTCAGAGCATGAGGCTAATAAAATATTCAAAAATATGTGGAAAAATTATGGAATGACTTTCATCGAGTACATTTTTCTGAACTATTTTAAAAAAAATAATTCACATATTAATATTATAAACGAATCTATTTTAAATAATATTAAGAAAAAAAATAAACCGGTAATTTTTGTTTCAGGTCATTTTGCTAATTATGAGCTAATGACAATGGAAATTACAAAAAAAAATATTAAACTTGCTGCTATTTATAGACCACTAAATAACATTTTCTTAAATCCATTAATGGATTATTTAAGAGAAAAATATGTTTGCAAAAATTATATAAAAAAAGGTTTTGGTGGTGTAAGGAAAGCAATTGAATACATACAAAAAGATTTTAGTGTAGCTTTGATGATTGATCAAAGAGTAAGCGAAGGTGAAAAAATAAAATTTTTTAACAACTTGGCTCTAACTACCACATTGCCAGCCCAGCTTGCATTTAAATATGATTTAGAAATTATTCCTGTTTTTATTAAAAGAATAAACGATGGAAAATTTGATATTGAATTTAATAGTCCAATTAATCCAAAACTTTATGCAAATAAGATAAAACTGACTGAAAAACTAAATACCGTGTTAGAAAAAATGATTATTAGAAATCCAGGACAATGGATTTGGACACATAACAGATGGAAATAAAAACTTTATCTTTTAAGACTCTTAAAACGTTCATTCGCTTCTATCGGTGAAAAATATGCTTCTTGCAAGTCTACATTCCAGTAGTTTAAATTTTGTAAAGGGATCTCTTTACCGGTTATTGAGCAAAGTACATGGTCGCCTTCTTCCACGATTTCAAAATAATTGTGTTTAAAAATAAGTTTAGCTTTTTTTTTTAACATCGATAAATTATACAATATATAAACATAAATGAATATTGGGTTAATTGGTAGTGGTGGAAGGGAACATGCTTTATGTAAAGCATTATATAATTCAAAAAAAATTAATGAAATTTTCTGTTTTCCTGGAAATGCAGGAACATTACAATTCGCAACAAATATAGATGTAGACATTTTAGATTTTAAAAAAATACTTTCTTTAATTAAATCTTATAGAATCGATTTAGTTTTAGTAGGGCCAGAAGAGCCTTTAGTCAAAGGGCTAGTGGATTTCCTAAAGAGAGAAAAAATCAAAGTTTTTGGTCCAAATAGATACGCAGCTAAGTTAGAAGGTTCTAAGGCATTCATGAAAAATCTTTGCTTTAGAAATAATATCCCAACTGCTCGATTCAAGATTTGCAATAATAAAAAACAAGTAAGAGATTTTTTAAATAAATGTGATTTTCCTATTGTTGTTAAAGCAGATGGTTTAGCTGCAGGAAAAGGTGTTACGATTTGCGAGACAAGAAAAAAAGCGATTGATGTTTCTAATGAAATTATAAATGGAAAATTTAAATCATCAAATAAACTTATTCTTGAAGAATTTTTGGATGGTGAGGAGGCAAGTTATTTTTTAGTTGTAGATGATAAAAATTTTAAATTTTTTGGAACTGCTCAAGACCATAAAAGAGTTTTCGAAAAAGATAAAGGTCCCAACACTGGTGGCATGGGGGCGTATTCGCCAGCTCCAATTATAAATAGAGAGCTTGAAAAAAAAATATTATCTAAAATAATCAAACCAACTCTTTTAGCCTTAAAAAAGAAAAAAAGTCCATACAATGGATTTTTATACGTTGGATTAATGATTAAAAATAATGAACCTTATTTAATTGAGTACAATGTAAGAATGGGTGATCCTGAATGTCAGGTAATATTGCCAAGATTAAAGACTGATTTTTTAAAAGTTATAACTAGTGCTATTGAAAATAAACTGCATAAAATAAAAATGGAATGGAAAAAAGATAAAAGTATGACAATAGTAATATGTTCGAAGGGTTATCCTGGTAAATATAAGAAAAATAAAATTATTAAAAATTTAAATAAAATTGATTTATCGCAAAAGGATTTTTTATTTCATGCTGGTACCGAACATAGAGATGGAAAAATTATTTCAAATGGTGGAAGAGTTTTAAATATTACATCTACTGGTAATAATTTTCTTAAAATAAGAAAAAGAATTGTAACTATAATTAAAAAATTAAATTGGAAAGATGGTTTTTATAGAAAAGATATTGGGTGGAAAGTGATAAACAATCAATAATGAGAATTATCAGTGGCTTTTTAAAAGGAAAATCAATTAAATATTTAAAAAATTTAAGAACAAGACCATTGAAGGATGTGGTAAAAGAAAATTTATTTAATATTATTCAACATTCTAATCAACTTAATATAAAAATTGATAATGCCAAAATCTTAGACTTATACTCTGGTATTGGCTCTTTTGGGATAGAATGTATTTCTAGAGGAGCTAAAAAAGTTGTGTTTATAGAAGAAGATAAGAGCGCGGTAAATGTTTTAAAAAAAAATTTAACCGATCACTCCATTCTTAATAAAACAAAAATAATTAATAATAAAATTGAAGATACTTTAGTTATTTTAAAAAAGGAAAAATTTAACATTTTTTTTTTAGATCCTCCTTATGCTGATAAAAAGTATGTTGAAAATCTTAATTTGATTAAAAAGTATAGAATAGTTGAACAAAACCATTTAGTAATAATTCATAGAGAAAATAAATCTTCCGACTCCCTAGATAAATTACTTAAAATAATTTTTATTAAGAAATATGGTAGGGCAAAACTTATATTTGCTTTGTTTACTTGAGATAATTTTTTGTAAAAATTTTAACTTGTTCTACAGCTGGTTGGTCAAAAGGATTAATTTTAGCTAATTTTCCCACTATAATTGTTTCAAAAATAAAATATGAAAATAATTCACCCAGAATAACCTCATTAATTTTTCTTATCTTAAACTCTCTGAACGGTATTTTGTATTTATTGAATGATTTAATTAAAGCATTTTTTTGAGCATTTTTTATAAAACTAAGACTTTTTTTATTCAAATAACTTTTAGAATTAAACTTTTTTTTAATATTAATTTTTTGTTTTACTTGTTCGTCACAGCTAAAAATATAAAAAAGTTTATCCTTTGGTCCGTCTAGATATAATTGTAATAAACTATGATGATCTCTTGGCGCACTTGAAACTACAGGTAGGAAACCTTTGAATTTTTTTCCTAAGCTTTCAGCAATTAATTGCTGGCACCAGAAAAGAAATTTTTCTAATTGTGGAGCGTAATTTAATAAAATTAAACTGTTAAACTGTTTTGAATTTAATAAATTCGTTAATTTTATTGAATTTTCTCGCAGTGGCATTTTATTTTTCTTTAAAACACCTGTAATATTAGATCTAAGTTTATTAACATCTAAGCCCATTAAATAAGCTGGAATTATACCTACTTCCGATAGTACTGAATACCTTCCCCCAATAAAGTGTTTATGTTCAATAAAAAATAAATTTAATTTTTTAGACAGCGCATACAATTGATTATTTTTTTTTTCTGAAATTATTATGACATTTTTTGCATTTTTTTTTAAAATTTCTAATGAAAAAGTATTTGCTAAAGTCTCAATAGTGTTTCCTGATTTTGATATTATCAAAAAAAGCACTTTATTTAAGTTTTCTCTTTTTTTAAAATTTAATAACTTCTTTTCGTTAAGATCATCAAAAAAGTAAAGTTTTTTTCTAATTTTATTTTCAAATATATTATGTATAGCCATTGAGCCAAGAATCGATCCACCCATTCCAATTAAAGCAATTTTTTTAAACTTTTTAAACTTATTAAGTTCTTTTGATTTAAAGCTAAATTTATAGTTTTTGCTAAATAAATTAAAAAAATTTTGTGAGTTGCTAAATTTTTTATCTATTTCAAAAAATGCTTTATCGAATCTTCTTGATAATTTTTTTAAAGAATAATTCTTTAAATTTACAATTTTACTACTTAAAAATAATTTATTTTCTTTCACTTACGAATTTTATTTAGAATTGCTTTTTCTGTTGAACTTGCGTTCTTATTGTTAATATCTTCTGTAGCGGGTGCTTTCAAAATTTTTTTTATTTTTTCATTCTCTGAAAGTTTTTTATCTTCTTTTACCTCAATAGAACCTGGTTCAGGTATTTTGTTATATTCTGGAGGAAGTTCTAATGGTTCTTTTTTTTTAACTAAAAATTCATCTGCTGTTTTTATCTTTTGATTGGTCAAAACTTTTTTTGCGTCTCCCATGCTTTGGCATGAAACAGTAAAAAGAAATAATATTGTTAAAAATAACCTGTTCATTTTTTAAAAACTAAGTCCTTAAGTAAATACACTATAATACCTATGGAAATAAATATATCCGCTATGTTGAAAGTAAACCAGTGAAAATCACCATAATGTATGTCTATAAAATCTGGTACAGCTTTGTATATGATTCGATCATAAAAGTTTCCTATCGCTCCACCCATAATGATAGAATAAATAAATTTATCTAATTTACTCGATATTATTAAAAAATAAATTAGGAATATTATTACTATTCCAATGAGCGTTGTAACAAAGTTGTAAAGTAAAGAAGAATTTGTGCTTAAAAGCCCAAAACCAATTCCTATGTTCCAGACAAGGTCAAAATTAATATAATCATTCACATAATAAGGAGCTTCATCAAGATTATTAATTATCTTCAACTTTGACAGTCTATCTAAAAAAAAAATAATTATTGCAAATATTAAGAAAAATAAATTATCTTTTTTAAATAAATAGTTTTTAAATTCTCTAAAGCTGATTGAAAAATTCATTTTAAATTAGGTCGGAACATCTGGTGCAGCTTTGTTCTAAAATTTTCCAACATCTAGGACATTTATTGCCTTTTGCTTTATTCACCTCAATTTTTATTTCTTCATTTTCTGAAAGAATTTTTTCTGCTTTAGATGTAATAAGATACTCTGCTAGATCTAAATTTTTTAAAAACTCAAATTTATTCACATTTACACTTAACTTAACTTCAGCCTCTAGACTTGATCCGATCTCTTTTGATGATCTTTTTGCTTCTATTGCTATATTAACTTCCTGTTTAATCTTAAACAATTGATCCCATTTATCATTTAATTTTTTATTCTCCCACTTTTTTGGGACATCTACAAAAGAATGCTCATGTATATTTTTTTCGTCTTTATTTACCAAACTATATACTTCGTCGGTTGTAAAAACTAAAATTGGAGCAAACCATTTAAGTAAGCTTTCTAAAATTATATTTAAAATTTTGACACAGTTAATTCTTTTTTTTGAGTCAAGACCATCACAATAAAGAACATCTTTTCTTATATCAAAATAAAAAGATGAAAGATCTAAAGTGCAAAAATTTAATAATTCTTTATATAACTTATGAAAATTATAATTTTTTAAGTTTACTTCTACAGATTTACTTATTTGATAAATTTTATGCAATATATATTGTTCTAACTCATCAAGTTCTTTTAAGTCTATTTTCTCAAAATCTTGTTTTTCATATTTGTCCTTTAAGTTTCCCAACATAAATCTAAAGGTATTTCTTATTTTTCTGTATGACTCTGCATGTTGAGTCAAAATACTTTTATCAATTCTTAAATCTTCCGCATAATCAGAGGAGGCAACCCAAACTCTAAGAATATCAGCGCCATAATTTTTTAAAATATCTTCAGGTGAAATCACGTTACCCGTTGATTTCGACATTTTCATCCCTTTGCCATCCACAACAAAGCCATGCGAAAGTATGCTTTCAAATGGAGCTTTCCCTCTTGTTCCGCAAGACTCTAGTAAAGATGAATGAAACCAACCTCTATGTTGATCAGAACCTTCTAAATACATGTCTGCTGGCCATTTTAAATCTTTTCTTTTTTCTAAAACAAAACTATGTGTTGATCCACTATCAAACCACACTTCAACAATATCATTTAATTTTTCGTAATCGTTTGGGTTATATTCACTGCCTAAAAATATTTTAGGGTCATCTGTAAACCAGCAATCAGATCCTTGTTTTTCATAAATTGAAGCTATTCTATCTATGACTTTTTTGTCTCTCAGAGGTTCTCTCGTTTTTTTATTAATAAAGATCGGTAACGGAACTCCCCAAACTCTTTGACGAGAAACACACCAGTCTGGTCTTCCTTCAACCATTGAAAGCAGTCTCTCTTTTCCTTTATTAGGATAAAAAACTGTATCATTGATAGCTTTAATAGCTTTATTTCTTAGTTCATTTTTTTGCATTGAAATAAACCATTGGGGAGTTGCTCTATAAATCAGAGGTGCTTTAGACCTCCAGGAATGAGGGTAACTATGATTGAGTTTGTCGTTTTTAAGTAATTTATTTTGTTCTTTCAACTTTTCTATTACAATAGGATCTGCCTTAAATATATGAGTGTTTGTAAAATAAGGTATCTCCTTAGTATAAAGACCTGCATTATCAACGGTGTATAAAGAAGGTATGTTATTCTTTAAACATAAATTAAAATCATCTGGACCATGACTTGGAGCACAATGTACAATTCCTGTTCCTTGATCTAAATTTACAAATTGGGCATCTAACATTGGCACATCATAATCATAATTCATCTTAACAAATGGATGGCTACAGATAGTTCCTTTAAATTCAGATCCTTTGAAAGTTTTTAACTCTTTGTAATTTTTTATAGAGCATTCTTTAATGATCGAACTAATAAGATTTTTTGCTACTACAATCTTTTTGTCTTTAAAATGTTCAAGATCTTCGATTTCTAAAACTGAGTATTCTATATCACTATTATAGGCTAGTGCTTTGTTAGCTGGAATTGTCCAAGGCGTTGTAGTCCAAATAATAATGCTAGCATCTTTTAAAAAATCTTTACTTGTGTCTTTAATCTTAAAAGCCACGTATATTGTATTAGAAGTGTGATCTAAATATTCAACTTCTGCATCAGCTAAAGCTGTCTTTTCTACTGTTGACCATAAAACTGGTTTAAAGCCTTGGTATAAACTCCCGTCTAATAGAAATTTACCTAATTCTCTTACTATTTGAGCTTCAGCTTCATAGCTCATAGTGGAATAATAATTTTCAAAATCTCCTACTACACCTAATCGCTTGAACTCTTTTATGTGTACATCAATCCAGCTTTTTGCAAATTCTCTACACTCTTGTCTAAAATCTTTAATTGGAATTTCATCCTTGTTTTTTTTCTTTTTCTTGTATTGTTCCTCAATCTTCCATTCTATAGGCAATCCATGACAATCCCATCCTGGAACATAAACAGAGTCTTTTCCATTCATTTGATGGAAACGAGTTATCATGTCCTTCAAAATTTTATTAAGAGCAGTTCCCATATGTATATGGCCATTTGCATACGGGGGGCCATCATGTAAGACAAATTTTTCTTTACCTATGGAATTTTTTCTTAATTTGTCAAAAATTTTATTTTTTTCCCATTTTTTTAAAATTTCCGGTTCTTTATTCGGCAAGCTAGCTTTCATAGAAAAAGCTGTTTTAGGTAATTGCAAAGTATCTTTGGACATTTTATTTTTTTGCTTGCTTTATATCAAGTTTTATTTGTTTTTTTAAATATTCAAAATTCTTAAATTTTTTTTCTGGTCTTATAAATTTTTTAAAACTTACACTAATTACTTTATTATATAAATTTTTGCTAATTCCAAAGATATTTGTTTCTAATAATAGACTTTGGCCCTTAAATGTCGGTCTATAACCTATATTAGCAATACCTGCTTTGTTAAGATTGTCAAAATTAACTTTTACTGCATATACGCCAAGCTTGGGAATAACATAATCATTTAGAGTCATATTGCATGTAGGAAAACCTATTTTACGTCCCCTTTTTTTTCCTTTAATGACTTTTCCTTCAATACACCAAAAACGATTTAATAATTTATTTATTTCCTCAATTTTACCTGCTCTAATTTTTTTTCTTATGATTGTGGATGAAATAGTTTTTTTATTTTTTTTAAAAGGATTGGTTATTATATTTTTGTAATTGAATTCTTGCTCGAATTTTTTCAAAGTTTTTATATTGCCACGACGTTTAAAGCCAAATTTAAAATTTCTACTAACATATAAATATCTACATTTTGTCTTTTTATTAATAATTTTACTAATAAATTGCTCTGGTGATAAAGATGAAAATTTTTTGTTAAACTTAATTATTATCAAAAAATCTAATTTTAATTTTTTAAGTTGAGACTTTTTTTGTTGAAGTGAATTTATTCTGTGGTCTTTTTTTTTTTTACTAAAAAACATTACAGGTACAGGCTCGAAAGTCATAACACCTAGAGGTAATTTAAATTTTTTAGCTTTTTGTCTTGCTTCTCTTATAACTTTTTGATGACCAATGTGTAATCCATCAAAGTTACCTATAGCTATTACGCCGTTAAGATGTTTGCGACTTAAATTTGCATTATTATAAATTTTCATTACCATTTAAATTCTTTTTGAAAAAAGTTTGCTTTTACTTTATATTTTTCTAGAAGACTTTCTAGCTCTGAAGCACCTTTAAATTCATCTCGATGAACTCCATCTGATATAAATATACAATCTACGTTTAAATTATTAGCTCCTTTAATATCTGTTCTTAAGTTGTCACCTATCGCTAAAACTTTTTCATCTGAATTAAAGCACATTTTGTATATCTCTTTATGAGGTTTTCCAAAATATACTACCTCTCCCCCTAATTCTTCAAAAATTCTTGCTATAGACCCAGCGCATAGTTCTTCTACATTACCTCTGTGAACTGTCAAATCTGGATTTGTGCAGATTAATTTTTTAGAAACATAATTTTTTAAAAGTTTTTTATAATATTCTAGGTCATTTTCGCACTCATCAAATAAACCTGTACATAAAATAAAGTCACATTTTTCAAGATCAGTTTTATTATCTTTTACTTTCTCAAAAACAGAAGTATCTCTCGGTGGACCTAAATGATAAAATGTCTTGCCAAACTGATTTTTATTTATTGCATGCATGGCAGCTTCACCCGAGGTCATAACATTTGAAAGATATTTTTTGTCCATATTCATTTTTAATAAAAACTCGACTACCCTTGAGCTGGGCCTTGGTGCATTTGATAAAAATACAATTTTCTTTGAGTTATTTTTTAATTGCTTAATGACCTCAATTGCTTTTGGATTAAGCATCACACCGTTATGTATCACGCCCCATAAATCTATTACAAAGGTGTCATAGTTTTTGTATATATCTGATAAATGGTTAAGTTCTTTCAATTTGCTTATTCTCTCTTCTTTATGCTCATAAAATAACGTATTTTTAGGTCTTTTTAATGATATTTGCCCCTTGAAATCTTATTAAAACATACCATATCAACACTACATAAAAATTTATAGGAGAAAATGTATATGAAATTTAGACCCCTGCACGATCGTGTGCTTATTAAAGTTCTAGACAGCGAAGAGAAAACTGCTGGTGGTATTATAATCCCTGACACTGCAAAAGAAAAACCCCAAGAAGGTGAGGTTGTAGCTGTAGGACCTGGTGCTAAAAATGAAGAAGGCAAAGTTTCACCAATGGATGTAAAAATTGGTGATATAGTTCTTTTTGGAAAATGGTCTGGAACAGAAGTAAAAATTGACGGTAAAGAATACAGCATTATGAAAGAGTCAGACATAATGGGAATTTCAAAAAGTAAAAAATAAA
>MDTB01145010.1_pt1 | contig 14712 bp, 14 predicted proteins | sample 811161 | NCBI WGS metagenome assembly MDTB01 (sample SAMN05326650, study PRJNA326480) | marine metagenome | isolation source: seawater | place: Mediterranean Sea | collected 2009
AGGCCGGCCAACAAGGTGGCCCAACCGGCACCTTGCAAGAGGGGCGCAGAAAACCAGGGAAACAAATCCCCAAAACTGTAAGCTGCTCCACATGCGGCAAAACAGCCAAAGACAAGAATCTCACGGCTCAACCAAGAGCGACGCAAACCGAGAAATGCACGCCAGGCACCCAAGGGTCGGCCGAGATGAGCAGTGGCCGAGGCCATCCCAAAAAGCAAAGCGGCAAAGGCCAGCCATCGAAGGACAGGCCTGCCCTCCGCGGCGGGAGCCAGCAGCGTGGCCGCGTACAAGCCGGCCGACAGTTGCATGAGCACGAGCATGAAGACCAGGGGAAAATGGGCATGCTGTGGCTTCAGGGCATAATGGTCACCGGGAAGAACCGCCTCGGGCAGCGGCTTGCGGGACTCGTAGCGGGTGGTCGGCAAGGTGTAGGATGGCTCGGGTGCGCCGGGGAGAAAACCGGCTCCTGTGCGGGCGGTTTCGGCATGCGCTTCAGTATTGATGATCGTGACACGAATGGCCTCCGTCGGACAGGCCTGCACACAGGCGGGCGCTTCCCCATCGGCCAAGCGGCTCTGGCATAGATCGCATTTCCTCACGATGCCGAGATCCTCGGAGTACTTGGGCACATCGTAGGGGCATTTCAGAACGCAGTACTGGCAGCCGATACACTGGTCGTCGAGATGATGAACAATGCCGGTTTCAGGATCTTTTTCGTAGGCCAGAACGGGGCAACCGTTGAGGCAACCGGGGTCAATGCAATGATGGCAGGCAGTAGTCACCGTCTGTGAGTAGGCTTGACCGGCGGGGTCAATTCCATGAATCGATCCGATATCGCGCCAAGTCTCCTCCTCTTCCAGTCCGTTGAGGCTGTGGCAGGCAGAGACACAGGCCTTGCAGCCGGTGCAACGGTCGAGATCGACTTCAAAAGCGTACTGCTCGCCTTCGGCGGGCTTGGAAAGCGGAATCAAATCCTTGTAGAAGCGGGCCTGCTCCGGCTCCGCTGCGGGGCTCTCGTGCCGAGCAGAAAACAAGCCGACAGGGGTCTGCAGCGTGGACTGCTCGCGCAGCAGCATATCCAGTGGGGAGTCTTCGACTGTTAATCCGGGCGGCATGGGGTACGGTTAAGCGGCTAGATCAAAGAGGGACTTTAGCGCATTGGGATTGTGTCGACGGGTGAACTGCCAGAAAGTCTCTTTGCCTTGGCGATGCTCGAGGTAGGTTTTAAGAATGTGCAGCAAGAGGGGTTTGAGCGACTCGAAGGCCGTGCCGGCAAAAATCTCGTATGCGATTGCTTGCTGTTCATCGACACCGCCGCCAAGCACGACCGCATAGCCCTCGAGACTTTGGTCGCCGTCCTTGACCTTGGTGGCAATTAGCCCGATGTCGCCGATGTAATGCTGTGCACAGGAGTGATGGCAACCGGTCAGGTGAATGTTGATCGGTTGATCAAGCTGGATATTTTCTTCGAGAAAGCGGGCCAGTTCAAGGGCATGCCCCTTGGTGTTACTGGCGGCATATTTGCACCCGGCGTTTCCGGTACAGGCAACCAGTCCGCCGGAGAGCGTAGTCGACTGGTAATGGAGACCGGATTCAACGATAGCGGACTTCGCCGCCTCCAGATCCTTGTCGTGAATACCGGGCAGGATTAGATTTTGCCAGGGTGTCAGACGGATCTCCCCGTTGCCGTAGCGGCGGGCAACTTCGGCGATGCTGTGCATCTGCGGGGAAAGCATGCGCCCGACCGGCACAACAACACCAATATAATTAAGGCCTTCCTGCGGCTGATCGTAGACACCGATATGACCATGCTTCAAAGTGGCGCTACGGGGCTGGCATTTTTCCAGTGGCAGGTAGGGCAAGTCGAAAGCCAGTTTTTCATTTGTTTGCGCGAGGAATTTTTCGACACCCCAGTCGTCGACCAGGTACTTCAAGCGGGCTTTCTTGCGGTTGGTACGGTCGCCGTGTTCGATAAAGACACGGATCATCGCTGCAGCAACAGGGATGGCCTGGGATGGCTCCAAGAGCAGACCAGTATCCTTGGCAAACTGCTTGTGACCGGTGATGCCGCAAAGCTGCACACGAAAATAGACTCCCGGTTCGACACCCTGCCCTTCGGAGACGTGAACGGCGTAGAAAGCGATGTCGTTGGTATCTGCGCAAACGGAGACGCGTCCGCCATTGTCAAAGGAGATGTTGAACTTACGGGGCAGTCCGTAGAGGTCGCGGTTGTTCAAGATGTAGTGATGCATCGCCTTGGCGTAGGGCAAGACATCGAGGACTTCCTCGGGATCGAATCCGCTAGTCGGACTGGCCGTAATATTGCGCAGGTTGTCAGCCCCGGAGCCGCGTGAAGTGAGCCCGAGTTCGTCCAGCTTGGTCAGACAGGAGACGGTATTTGGCGGCATGATCTCACGGATTTGGAAGTTGCCCCGTGTGGTGATGTCGGCATAGCCGCCACCCCACTGGCCTGCCATTTTTGCCATCCCGTCAAGCTGGTGGGCGAGCAGGACTCCCCCCGCTATGCGGCAACGAAGCATGAAAGAATCCTGCACCGGTGCCACGTGGAAAAGGCCGTAGTACTTGTAACGGAAGACATCGCCCCCTTGGGGAAAACGGTTCGCCTCGGAGTCGGCGACGATTGTATCCCAGATATCAAGCCCGTTACGCTCGAGCTTGATCTGCTCCTCCTTGCATAAGTCATCGACCGGCGTACCGAATACGTGGTCCGCACTGGCTTGCTCCGGCTCACCGGTAAAGCGGCCATTGCTATCCTGCCCAAGAAAGGGCATGCCCGAGCGTTGTTGCACTCCGGAGAAAAAGCCTTCCAGATATTGTTTCTGGGAATTGGTAAAAGCTTGTTCCATGTTAAAAAGTAAAGCCACTTATATGCCACAAGCAAAGGGACTTAGGGATTAATAAAGCATAAACTATTAATTGAAATCATGAGCAGGATTCATAGATCTGCCGGTCTCTCCTGCGGTGACCGTTAGAATGCCTTTTGGGTTGCTTTGAGCATGCGACGTTCTTCTTTTTCCGCTTCACAGTCGTCGAGGAATTTAAGCAAGCGCCTGCGGTAATCGTAAAAGAGATCAGTCTCCACGATGGACTCGCGGTCGCGCGGTCGCTCAAACTCAATCTCCATCAACTCCCCGACCTTGGCATGCGGTCCATTGGTCATCATGCAAATGCGGTCGGACATGTAGATCGCCTCATCGGGATCGTGGGTAATGATCATGGTCGTGATCTTCTCCTTGTCGAGAATGCGCAGAATCACGTCCTGCAACTCCATTCTGGTGAGTGAGTCGAGCCGACCGAGGGGCTCGTCGAGCAAAAGCATACGTGGCTTCAGTGCGATGGCACGGGCGATGCCCACACGCTGCTGCATGCCTCCCGACATTTCCCGGGGATATTTGTGCATGGCATCGGCCAATCCAACCATAGAGAGGGCCGATTCGACCATTGCCTTTCGCTCAGCCCCGGTGGCATGCGAGTAGCTTCGACGAACCCCGAGCATGACATTCTGAAAGGTCGTCATCCAGGGGAGCAGGCAGGGTGCCTGGAAGACCACAGCGCGATCCGGCCCGGGACCGACTATCTCCTTGCCTGCGACAACGATGCCGCCGTCGGAAATGGGGATCAGCCCGGCGATCATATTGAGCACAGTGGACTTGCCGCAGCCAGAGTGCCCGATGATGGAGATGACTTCACCCCTGGGCACCAGAAGCTCAAACCCATCGACGACTTTTACCTCGTCGCCAAAGGGGTTTGGGTAGGCTTTTACCAGTTTAAAGATTTCAACATAACGGTCTTGCAGCATGGTTTCCTCCTATTTGAAAAAAGTTGTCTTCGGGTCGAGTGTTTTAACCAACCGGGATTGCCGTTTACGACGGGGGCCATGTGGCAACGAGGTAAAATCTATCGGCATGATTTCGGGTAGATCGATCGCCGATTGGTTATCTTTAAGGGCCTTGGACTCGTCGTTTAGGGTCACCATGTACTTGGATATATCGTTGCGGAGCCGGCGGAACTCCGGGTTGGTATTGAGCGTGGTGCGGTTGCGCGGGCGCTCAAGATTGACCGGAAAGGGAGTGTCGAGGGTAGCGGCGGGTCCCATGGTGAGCGGGACGATGCGGTCGGCCATGAGAACGGCCTCGTCCACGTCGTTGGTGATCATCACGATCGTGCGCTTGTCATTTTCCCAGATGTGAATGATCTCGTCCTGAATGACGGCCCGGGTCAGCGCGTCGAGGGCCGAGAGCGGCTCATCGAGAAGCAAGACTTCCGGCTGCATGGAAAGCGTCCGGGCCAGCGAAGCACGCTGGCGCATCCCTCCGGACAGCTCAGATGGTCTTTTTTCCAGCGCGGGTAAGAGGTTGACCATGCCCACGTATTTCTCGACGTGCTCCTTCAGCTCGTCTTTTCCGTACTGGGGAAAGACCTGACGCACGGCCAGCGCGACGTTTTCAAAAACGCTGAGCCAGGGAAGAAGCGAATAGTTCTGAAACATGATGCCCAATCGCGGAGATGGCTCTACAATCCTCTTCCCGTCTATCCGGATCTCTCCGGCATCCGGCTGAATCAATCCGGCGAGGAGTGAGATGAGGGTGGACTTGCCGGCACCGGAAAAGCCGACGACCGCAATAAACTCGTTTTTCTCCACGGAGAGGTTCACATCCTGGAGAACCTCACTGCGGTTGTCGTGCGACCCGAAGCCGAGACTGACATTTTCGATTTCAAGAAATGACATGACAGGATAGCAACGGGATTAAAGGGAGGTGCCGGATCCGTCGAAAGAGACCAGGCGCTGGAGAACAATCATCATGCGATCGAGGAAAAAACCGATGATCCCGACGACGAAGCAGGCGTAGATGATGTTGGCGAATGAGAAGGAGGAGCCGTTTTGGTACTCGTCCCAGACAAACTTGCCGAGGCCGTCGGAAGAAGAGAGGGCTTCCGCAGCAATCAAGACCATCCAGCCAACTCCGAGCGAAATGCGTAGTCCGGCGAAGACTAATGGCATGGCTGATGGGATGATGATCTTGGTCAAGCGCTCCCAGAAGTTCAGGCGCAGGACCCGTGCGACATTGATATGGTCGCGGTCAATGGAGGAAACACCAAGGGCCGTATTGACCAGAGCGGGCCAGACGGCACACATGGCAACCGTACAGGCGGAAAAGATGAGTGCCGGATTGACCCCGAGTCCACTGATCCATGGTACCTTTTGAAAGAAGAGGAAGAATGGATGGCTTTCCGGATCGGGAAAAAAAGCTCCGACTACGATCTGGAAGATGAGTAGCCAGACCACTGGAGAGACCGGCTTGAAGATCGAGATAATCGGCGTCATACAGGCCATGGCAATCCGGCTAAGTCCGCAAAGTATACCTAGAGGGATGGCAATACAGGCGGCGGTGACAAAACCGATAAAAACCGTAAAGAGACTGCGCTTGACCTGTAGATAAACGGTCATGGCCTTGGCAAACTTCTGTCCTTCGAGGCGCTCAATGGAGGCCTCGGAACGGACCATCTTTTTTGCTTCAGACAAGGCGACCTTGGCGGTTGTGGCTTGAGCCAGCTTCTCCTCGTAGCCGGCGAGTTTATCCTTCGTCTCAGCGACTTTCACGCTGCGGTTGGACTTCATCAAAATATCAAGACGCTTCTTCAGGAATTGTAGTTCGTCAGCGACCGCGTTGACATCCAGACGCGCTTGCTCGAGCGGCTGGTATTTCTCGGCACGAATCTTCTCAATGGCAGCCTTCAGCACGCCCTCGGATACGCGGGCAGCATCCTTGTCGATCGCTTCCTGACGGATCGCTTCGATTAGTGCGGTGGCAGAGCCTGTGCCTGCCTCGATTTTCGCCGCTTCGGCACCGACTGCCTCTTTGTTGCTCACCTGAATGGCCTTGTTGGCTTCTCTCAGGTCGGCAAGCTCCACTTGGAGCGGAGCCAAACGGCTAGCCAGTTGCTCAGCGTAGTCAGCGTCATGCTTGGACAGCTTTTCCTGCAGCACCGCCAGCACCTCCGCACTGGATGTAATCTCTGCCTCGACTTCGGCAATAGCTTCTTCGCGGGACTCACCCACAAGAAGGAAGTCGGCTTCCTTGGTATCTTCCCGATGGCCGAACTGATGGTTAATGCTGGCCGCGTTCAGGATCTTGTCGGGGGTGGGCACTTCACCGGATTTTGTCTTGTGGTTGGGCGCGACCGACCACCAGACCCACAGGCAGAAGCCGATGAAGGCCAGCGGTGTGAGCAAGAACTTGCCGATGGATTTGACCTGTTTCTTAGGCTCTTCCCTAAAGGCCAACCGAATGATTGGGTCGAAGACGGTAAAACCGGTCACATCGATAAGGCGAAGTATGCGGTACTTCAGTTCGTCAGAGGATTTTTCTGCCATGGTACTGCTTTCGTGTGTCTGTATGTGATGAGCGGAGTGGCCTCCCTCCCCGTTCGGGAGGAAGGCCGGAAAACGCGGGATTTTTCTGCGGTTGTATGCTGTATGTTAGAGGGTGTCTTTGTTGCCGATGACGTGGGAATTCAGGTAGCCGATTGGATCGCGGGCATCGTAGGTGATACCGTCGATGAAGTCGCTGGTGGCCGGTTTGTAGCCATCGGTTTCCCAGGGAATATCCCCCTCTTCGATATGACCTTCCTCCAGCAGATGTCCGGCGGCAGCCAGATAAACATCGGGTAGGTACACTTCTTTTGCGGTCTCGTGGTACCATTCAGCCGACTTGGGCTCGGTGATCTGACCCCAGCGGCGCATTTGGGTGAGGAACCAAATGCCATCGGAGTACCATGGATAGGTAGCTTGGTACTTGAAGAACACATTGAAGTCAGGCATCTCACGCTTGTCGCTTTTCTGGAAGTAGAAATAACCCGTCATGGAGGCCTTGAGGACATCATAGTCTGCCCCCACGTAGTTCTTTTGGGAGAGGATGCGGCAAGCTTCCTCGCGGTTGATCAGGTTACCATCGGAATCGGTTGCATCGAGCCACTTGCCGGCGCGTATGAGTGCCTTGATCACAGCGATGTGGGTGTTCGGATTTTCTTCTGCCCACTTCTTGGTCACACCGAATACCTTCTCCGGGTTATTCTTCCAGATGTCGTAATTCGTTGTTACCGGCACCCCGATTCCCTTGGCCACAGCTTGCTGGTTCCAAGGTTCACCGACGCAGTAGGCGACATTCTTACCCGATTCAAGGGTGGCCGGCATTTGCGGTGGCGGAGTAGTAGACAACTCGATATCGCCACCGGTAAAGCCTTTGATATCGGTTGAGGTATACATGCCCGGATGGATGCCGGCAGCAGCCAGCCAGTAGCGGATTTCGTAGTTGTGCGTGGAAACCGGGAAGACCATGCCCATTGGCAGGAGCTTACCTTCGTCCTTCGCCTCTTCCACGATAGGCTTGAGCGAATCTGCTGTGATTGGATGCGCCGGCGTATCGGTGTCGAGCGCAGGATCATTTTCCTGCATCTTCTTCCAGATGTCGTTGGATACGGTAATCCCGTTGCCATTAAGGTCTAGCGTGTAGGCCGTGACAATGTGTGATTTCGTGCCAAACCCAATGGTCGCCGCGATGGGCTGGCCAGAGAGCATGTGCGCGCCATCCAGTTCCGCATTGATTACGTTATCGAGGAGTTGCTTCCAGTTTGGTTGGGCGATCACCTCGACTTGCAGGCCCTCTTCTTCGAAGTAACCTTTTTCCTTGGCAATCACGATAGGCGCGCAATCCGTCAGTTTGATAAAGCCAAACTTGAGTTCGTCTTTTTCAAGATCGAGAAGTTCAGCGTTGAGAGAACCGGCTACTGTGAGCAAACCGGCAAGCGTGGTTGTTTTGATGAGCTTTCGCATGGTGTTATGTTATGATATGTTATGGAACGACTAAAAATCGGTTTGGCCGGAAAGTGCCTGTTCGTAGAGGTCCTCCCGGTAGGCCTTGGCGATCATCGAGCTGGAGGCGGACCGCGCCTTATCATTTGCCGTGTAGCGGCGGAAATCTTCCCAGACCACTTCAGCCCGCCGTGCATCTGGCCGATTTATATCGGAACCCGAGAAGTGGATGAAAGTGCCGTTGTAATCACGACCTGCACCCAAAGGAAAAGAACCACCTAGTGCATTGGACAAGGCTTCGGAGCTACAGTCCAGATACTGCGAGCTGGAAAGAATCTCGAGCAAGCGGGGACGGTTCGCGGCGTCCGCGCAGAATTCGCAGGCTTTGATCAATACTTGAATCATCCTGTGGTACTCTTGCGGTCGGTAGGCCAGAAAACGCTCGGTAGTGGCGAGTACCTTTTCCGGATAGGGCTCGTAAATTTGAGAACTGGTTGTCGGGCACCAACCGCACTCATCCTCGACCGCGATAGAGTTCCAAGGTTCACCCACGGAAAAGCCGTCGATATTGCCAGAGGCCAGGTTGCGCACCATCTGCTCCGGTGGAAGTACGATGATAACCACATCCTTCTTCGGGTCGATGCCGGCCGACTCGAGCCAGCGGCAAAGCATGAAGTGATGCGATGAATACAGGGAGACCACGCCAAGAGCCAGTTTACGCGGGCGATAGCCATGCCGAATGTAACGGGCCAGGCTTTTGCCGTCCTCAATCCCTTCCTCCAGTAAATCGCTGGACAGGGTAATGGCGTTGCCGTTGCAGCTGAGCACCATGCCGGCGACGACGTCGGTTGGCGCGACACCGATCCCAAGGCGCATGGTAAAAGGAAAGGGACTGAGGGCCTGCACCACATCCAATTCGCCTAGGGCCAGCTTGTCGCGGATCGTGGCCCAGCCGGCCTCGCGACTGAGAGATACATCCAGGTCAGCTTCGCGGAATAATCCGAGACTTTCGGCAACAATCAGAGGTGCGGCGTCGAGTAGGCGAACATAGCCAAGACGGAGCATGGAAGCCCTGCGGAAGGGAGATTTAAAGACGGTTGCAGTAGCAAGCATGCCAAAGAAATAGCATTGACCGTACCGAAACATGCCATAAATGAAACAAACAGAATCATAATTCGAATGAATTCCACTCATGCTTGAAACACTGGATAGCCGACAATTACTTGCCTTCTACACACTTGTACAGACTGGTAGTTTCACAGAAACTGCTCGCAAGCTGAGCCTGACCCAGTCGGCCATCAGCCATTCCATCAAAAACCTTGAGACGGACCTGCGCTGCCAACTGGTCACCCGCAGCGGACGCAAGATAAACATAACGAGCGATGGTGAAAGCCTGTATGAAAGCGCGCAGCACATCATCAGCCAGATGGCCAGCGCGCGCGCCCAGATCCAGAACCGGATCAACTGGGGCCGAGGCCGCTTACGTCTGGGAGCGAGTACAACGGCCTGCCAGTACCTTCTGCCGAATATCCTCCGCGAGTTTAACGAATGCTTTCCGGACTGCATACTCAGCATCATACCGGCAGACACCCCCGAATTGCTGGAACGGCTTCGACGCCACGAAATAGACTTGGCCATCATTATCGACCCCGGTAGCACCACGGATGTCAAGATGTACCCCTTGTTCAAAGATGAACTCGTACTGGTCACCTCGGCAACCCATCCTTTTGCCGGCAAAGCGCGCATCAATTTGAAGTCCATTTCCGAAGAGCGGCTGGTGCTCTACAACAAGAGCAGCCAGACCTTTCTTGAAATCGAACGCTTCCTCCGCGCCCGCAAGCTGGCCTTACACAACTACATCGAACTCGGCAGCATGGAAGCCATCAAGGAACTGGTTAAGATCAACTACGGCGTGAGCATGCTGGCCGACTGGACAATCCAAGAAGAAGTCAGCCAGGGCAGCCTAGCACGTATCTCAACCGGCAAGGAAAAGATTCTCCGCAAATGGTACATTGCCCATTCCAGCGAAAAAAAACTTTCCATCACTGAAGAGACCTTCTTGGGCATCTGCCAGTCAGTGACCACTACAGCTTTTGGAAAGCTGTGTTGAGCCGTGATCTCTCTGTGGCCCGGGAATCAACCTCCGATGTAGGACATCTCAACTTTATTCTGCAGGTCTTTCGACGCTTCTGTGCGCAGATCGGAATAGCGATCAGCGCGGGCGCTCCATAGTCGCAGCAGTAAATCGTTCAGTGCCTCGCGGCTATATTCTGGTGAACGCAGGAAGCCCTTGAGATCAAATCCGCTGGTGGCGAAAAGGCAGGTGTAAAGCTTCCCCTCCGCTGAGATGCGCGCCCGGGTGCACCCGCCACAGAAAGACTGGGTAACAGAAGTGATCAGGCCGAACTCGACCCCGTCGTCGCCATAGCGATAGCGCTTGGCCACTTCCATGGAGGAAGTGATGTCCACTGGTTCGACAGGAAACTCCGAAGCGAGCTGTTGGAGGATTTCCTTACCGGACACCACCCGGTCCAAACTCCAGCCATTGCAATTCCCTACGTCCATGAACTCGATAAAACGAAGTACCAGGCCACGCTCCTTACAGAACCGCGCCATTGGCAGAATTTCGCCGTCATTCACGCCACGTTCCACGACCATGTTGATTTTCACTCCGAGACCCGCATAGAGAGCGGCCTCGATCCCGGTCTGCACAAGGGCCGGCCCGATATCGCGGCCATTCATTACGCGGTAGATTCCAGGATCCAAAGCGTCCATGCTGATGGTGACCCGGTCTAAGCCGACCGTCTTCAATTCAGTCGCCTTCTCCGCCAAGCGCACACCGTTGGTAGTCAAGGCCAGGTCAATCCGGTCCGCATGCCGCGAAAGCCCGGCAATATACTTGGTTAAGCCCGGACGGAGCAGCGGCTCGCCCCCGGTCAACCGAATCTTCCGCACGCCTAGGCGAACAAAGACATCCACTACATCATCCAGCTCCTTGAAACGCAACCACTGCTGCCGACGCAGGAATTCGTAATCCGGCCCGAAGACCTCCTTTGGCATGCAATAGGTGCAACGCAGATTGCATCGATCCGTCAGTGAAATCCTCAGGTCCGTGAGACTGCGCCCTCTTGCATCGGTTGCCATTAAGCCTTTAAAAAAGCATGAGCAGCATTATGCACGTAAAAACAAATGAAAAAGTTGATCTCCCAGGCAGAAGCCCACGCCGCCATTGACCTGCACCTGCTGCCCTTCCCGGCCATTGCCTGCCCAATTGAAAAATGTGCCGGGCGTATTCTCCGCCAACCGATCTGTGCCGACCGGCCCTTTCCGCCCTTTGACCGCGCAATGATGGACGGCTATGCTCTTCGGACCGACGATCTGCAAACCGGCGACACCCTGCAAATCATCGGGCGAATTGACGCGGGATCCCAGCCACCTCCAATCGATTTCATTCCGCATAGTTGCCTTGAAATTATGACCGGGGCTGTTGTGCCCGATTACGTCGATTGCATCGTCCCTGTGGAAGAAACAGAGAAACTAACTGAGAGAGCGATCCGTCTATGCCAGCCGGATACAATCCGCCGCGGTGATTATATCCATCCCTGCGGCAGCGATGAGACAGCGGGCACCCAGTTGCTTGCTCCGGGCAGCCGCCTCGGCAGCCGTGAAATTGCACTCGCTGCCACCTGCGGGCATACCCACATAGAGGTATCGAAAAAACCCTCCCTCTGCCTGATCGGGACGGGAGACGAACTTGTGGAAATCAGCCAGACTCCGCAACCCCATCAAATCCGGCGCTCCAACACGGCCGCCCTCCAGGCCGCTCTAGCCCGCAACCATATTCCCGCCGGCAATCAAGTCCATCTGCCGGATGAACTCGATGGCACCCTGCACATGCTCGACCGCCTGATCGGGCAAAACGATGTCGTCCTGATCACGGGAGGGATCTCCATGGGCCGCAAGGATTTCATCCCGGAGGCACTCGATTCTCTCGGTTGCCAGAATCACTTTCACGGCGTCCGGCAAAAGCCCGGAAAACCCTTCGGCTTCTGGAGCCGAAACGGTTGCGCCGTCTTCGCCCTGCCCGGCAACCCCGTCTCGGCGCTAGTTTGTCTACATCACTTTGTTCTCCCCGCTCTGGGCAAAGCTGCGGGCCGCACAGGAACCGACTTACCGACTCTCGTCACTCTGACATCCGCCGCCGAAGCCCATCCCTATCTCCACCGATTCCTTCCCGTACAGCGCCTGCCGGGAAACCGAGCTTGCGCAAAACCCTTTCAGAACTCCGGAGACATGATTCGCCTTCTTGAAAGCGATGGCTACGTCGTCCTGCCTCCGGATATAAAAAATTCCGATGCAACCGGCACAGAGTTTGCATTTCATACCTGGTACTGATACCACAAATAATCCGTAAAGCACCCTCCCCATGCCAGAAAATTCATTCTCCCATATCGATTCAAAACAGCGCCCCAGCATGGTCGATGTCTCGGAAAAATCTGCCACGCAACGAACCGCGGTGGCGGAGTGCTACGTCCATCTCGGCGAATCAATCCTCCAGTCATTCAGCGAAGCCGGCTGGACGTCCAAAAAAGGCCCGATCATCGATACCGCGGTGATTGCCGGCACCATGGCGGCAAAAAAAACACACGAGCTCATCCCCTTCTGCCATCCGCTCAACCTGAAATCGGTCAAGATTGACATCTCGCCGGCCGACTCTGCACGACTCCGCATCGAGGCACGCGTCAAAGTAATTGACCAGACCGGTGTCGAAATGGAAGCACTCACAGCGGCCAGCGGTGCCGCACTCACTCTCTACGATATGTGCAAGTCCGCATCCAAAGAAATCACCATAGAGGGTCTCCGCCTGATCGAAAAGACCGGCGGCAAGAGTGACCTTCACCTGCGATGAAAGAAAAAGAAATTCATGGCCTGCTCCTCGTCGGCGGACGCAGTCAGCGCATGGGTGCGGACAAGGCGCTCCTCCGCTTCAACGGGAGGGAGCCCCAGATTCAACATGCCGCAGAACTCCTGGGCAGCGTTTGCCCGAAAGTCTTTATCTCCCTTCGCCGGGAGCAAGCATTCCCCATCCCCAAGGGCACCGCTCCGCTGCACGACTCCGTCAACGATGTACACGGTCCGCTCTGCGGCATCCTTTCGGCGATGCAGGCTTATCCCGAAGCGCACTGGCTTGTCTTGGCCTGCGACCTTCCCTTCCTCCGGCGCCCGGCCCTCGAAAAACTGATCCGTGAATTCCACGCCGCTGCACTGCACCCGACCGCCTACCGCAGCGCGCATGACGGCCTGCCCGAACCGCTCTGCGCCCTCTATCCGGCCGGCTTTGCCCAACCACTTGAGGAACTCGCCCGCGATCTCGGCAAACACTGCCCCCGCAAGCTGCTTATTCAGGCAAACGTCCAACTGATCGACCAGGACGATCCACACAGCCTCGACAACATCAACACACCGGAGGAATTCGCTGCCGCATCCCGTGCCTGAGCGAACCCTGACACAATATGGAAATCACCCTACTCTACTTCGCACAACTCGCAGACCTGGCTGGAAAAACAGAAGAAACCCGGCATCTGACAGAGGAATCGACCGATCCGGCGACTCTCTACCAAGCGCTCTGCGAGGAATACAACTTCCCTCTGCGGTTTGAGCAGGTGCAGGTCGCGGTCAACCACCAGCTCGCCCGCCAGGCTACAACTCTCCGCAACGGAGACACCATCGCCTTTCTCCCGCCTATGGCCGGAGGCTGAATCCATCTGTCATGTCTTTTCAACTGACTGAAAACGAAATCGATCCGGCGGCCCTTCGCCGCGCCTTGCTCGCCCCGAACGCAGGGGCTTATTCGAGCTACGAGGGCTGGGTACGCGACCACAACGAGGGCCGTGGCGTGACGGCGCTTCACTACCACGCCTATGCCGAGCTCGCGCCGGCCGTGGGTCGCGCGATCCTGGATGAAGCCACCGGGCAGTTCCATTGCCTTCAAGCTGCGGTTGTCCACCGCGCCGGCTCGCTCCAGCCGGGAGATATCGCGGTCTGGATCGGTGTCACCGCCCACCACCGGGGAGCCGCCTTCCAGGCCTGCCGTTACCTGATCGAGGAGATCAAGCACCGGTTGCCCGTTTGGAAAAAGGAAACCTACGCTAACGGGAGCCATCTCTGGATCGAGAATCACGACTGCGGCGCCCACGCCTGAACTCGCTAAAAGCATTCCTCTCATGTCCATACAGATTCATGCCATCTACATTTCCAGCGGACACGACTTCCGCGGCCGTCACGGCAAAGGCCGACTCGAACACCCGATCGAAAGCGTCCCGGAAGTACACTGTGTCGCCGGTGCCGGAATCGTCGGTGACCGCTACTACAATCACAAGGAAAACTACAAGGGCCAGATCACCTTCTTCGACTGGCATGTCTACCAGCGAATTCAAAAGGATTTCAACCGGCCCGATCTTCCGCCCTGGGTCTTCCGGCGCAACGTCCTCCTCTCCGGTGCAGACCTGAATCAATGGATCGGCAGACGCTTCACACTCCAAGGTGTCGAGTTTGAAGGCACCGAGGAGAGCCGCCCCTGCTACTGGATGGACGAGGCGGTTGCCGCCGGTGTCGAGGACGCCTTGCAGGGCTGCGGGGGTCTCCGCGCCCGCATCCTGAGCGACGGAACGCTTAGAACAACAGTAACTTAACTGAAGCCAGCGCGAGTACGAATCCCAGCGCGACACGCAGCTGCCTGGTCTGCGCGATACGGCTGCCCCAGCGGGCTCCGGTCCAGCCAGCAGCCAAGACCACAGCCAGCAGCCAGGGAAAATCCGGATGCACCACCGGCGGCGCACCCGCCCCGGCCAGACCCGCCAGACCGGCCAGTGAATTCA
>MDTB01173756.1_pt1 | contig 14710 bp, 12 predicted proteins | sample 811161 | NCBI WGS metagenome assembly MDTB01 (sample SAMN05326650, study PRJNA326480) | marine metagenome | isolation source: seawater | place: Mediterranean Sea | collected 2009
AATCTCACTAAAAACTTTAATATTATTTTTTTTTACTTTTATTTTGTCTAATATTTTTTTCGCATTTATCAAATTTACGTCATCATCAAAAATAATTTCAAAATCTCTTGTCATTCTTGGTAAAACTTTTAAAAAATTTATTCCAATCTTATTTAAAAATAAGTGGTGATTTTTTAAACGATAATAGAATTTCACCATACTATATGGTACTTGTCTTAAACCTGTAGAAATGAGTAATTGATTTTTATTTTTAGACAATTTCAGATAATCACCAATTATTTGATCATATACTTCAAGCATATCTTCAATTGGATCAAGTGATGGGTTTAAATACCATTTTGGATTTTTAGGTAAGTTTTTAATATGTTTTGTATTATATAGGTAATGGTGCTGTATATGTGCGCCAGCATTTAAAAAAATTGATGAAAAATTTGGTGATTTTTTTTTTAAAAAATAAAGATGTATCAAATGTATTAGATAATCTAAGACGAGAGATTTTTTCCATGGTTTGATTAAAGATGAAAATATTAATTTTAATAAGAATGAAGTATTCTTGTAGTGCAGAGTCCTAAAAATAACCTCTATTATAGTTAAAATTGAATTAATAGACAAACTTCCTGACGCATTGTCATTTATTGTTTGTTTGAGCATCAAAGATAGTCTTTTAGAAAAACTTGAGCTATCTGAATGAGTGTCAGTCCAAGGATCAGGTACAAAATATGAGGGATCTTTTAATCTATTTTCGGCATTCATGGGTGAGATTGCACCAACTTTAAAACCTCTATCTTCAATTTTTTCAAAAATCTGTTTCTCGTTTGGAAAATTAACTATATCGCCTAGTCTAAATATATTATGTTTGTTAAAATCTTTGCCAAGATTTACTGAAACCCATTGAATCCATGGCTCTAAATTTTCGTATTTATTTTCGGCATAAGTATCAAAAGATTCATAAGTATTTTTAATGACTCTGAGATTGGTAAATTTATTATTTTTTGAAGTTGACAGATATTTATCAACAAGATCAAAGTTGATTTCATTAAGTTGAATAAATAAAAGTTTTAAACTCATTAATAAGTATTTATATTTGTGCTATCTACAATAATTAAAAATAATACTATAATAATCTTATTACAATAAATAATTTTTTTAAGTTGATTTAAAATTTTTGATTAATAAGTCATGATAAATATCAAGATGATTTAGTACAATTTTTTCAATTCTAAATTCTTTTTCTGCCAATTTTCTACCTGCTGCCCCCATGGTAATTCTTTTTGTGGGATGTTCAATTAACCACTGCAATGCATCTGCTAACTTTTGAGAATTTTTTACCGGAACAAGCAAACCTGTTTTATTTGCAATAATAGCATCACGACAACCAGGAACATCAGTGGTTACAACTGCTCGGTTTGCTGCGGCAGCTTCTATAAGTGATTTTGGGAAACCTTCACGGTAAGATGGTAAACAAATTATATGTGACTTTGCATATAATGTTGGGATATCTTTATGATAACCTATAATTTCTACGTATCCCTCGTCTTTTAACTTGTCTAAATCATTAAGATTTAATCCTGTAGGATTGTTACCATCTATATCTCCAGCCAACAAAAATCGAGCTTTTATACCTCGCTCTTTAAGTAACCGAGCTGCAGAAATATATTCATAAACACCTTTATCTCGTAATAAACGAGCGGCAAAGCATACTGTGGGTATTCCAGGGGGCTCATTAAGATTTGTAAAATTTTCTAATTTTACACCAGATCCTCTTAATAATTTGATTTTAGAAAGATTTACAACACCCCAATTCATTAATACTTTTAAATCATCTTTATTTTGTAAAATAATTTTTTGGTTTGAATGATTAAAAGCTATTTTATAAAGAGGATAAAGTAATAAGCGTAATAACTTACTCTTTGTATCTTTGTTAACAAATAAAGTTCCAAGTCCAGAAACTGCAGAGACCAAACTTCTAACCCCAGTTAGGCGTGAAATAATTCCACCATAAAGATAGGGTTTAATAGTGACTAAATGAACAATATCAGGTTTTATTTTCTTAAAAAAAACCCATATAAAATAAAGTGTTTTTAATTCCTTTAATAGATTAAAACCACCAGGTTGCATTGGTACAAGATCAACATTGAAGCCTCTCTGCTCTAATAATTTTGGATCCGCACCTCGAAGCTCACCATATCCAATAAAGACTTTAAATCCTTTAGCCAGTAAAGCTTCAGCAATTGGTAAACGATGTGATAAAAAAAAACTTAAATAATTTACAAGAATTAAAATTTTTTTATCTTTTTTCATAAACTAAATTTTACCTATTATTACATTTTTATTTATTTTTCTCTATTACTATATTTTGAAAGTGTGACTGTATTATATATTTTTTTTGATATGAAATATAATTTATAATCTCAACTCAATTTGATTTTTTGAAAATAAATATTTTAAATCATAAATTACATGATTATTTTTACATAAATTTAAGATGGCTTTAATTCCCATTTTTTTAAATTTTTTGTGTGCTACAGCTATTATAACTCCATCATAAGTGTTTTTGCTTAGTTTTGATTGTAGGGAAATATTGTAAGTTTCTTTGATTTCCTTTCTATCTGCCCATGGATCATAGAGATCTAGATTGCAATTAAATTTTTTTAATTTAGTAATGACATTTTGGATGCCAGAATTACGAATGTCTGCACAATTTTCTTTAAAAGTGAGTCCCATAACTAAAATTTTAGCTCCTTTAATTTTAATGTTTTTTTTTTTTAATTCTTTAATTAAATTAGATACTATATGTTTACCCATGTTATCATTTAGCTTTCTGCCGGCTAAAATAATTTTGGGATGATAACCAATACTTTTGGCCTTATGAGTCAGATAATATGGGTCTACTCCGATGCAATGGCCTCCTACTAGGCCAGGTTTAAATGGTAAAAAATTCCATTTGCTACCTGCTGCATCCAAAACTTCTTCTGTGTCAATATTCATTTTATTAAATAAAATTGACAATTCATTTATTAATGCAATATTTAAATCACGTTGAGTATTTTCAATAACTTTTGCAGCCTCTGCAACTTTAATACTGGAAGCTTTATGAGTACCAACAGTTATAATTTCTTTATATAAATTATCCACTAAATCAGCAATTTTGGGTGTTGAGCCTGAGGTAATTTTTTTAATATTTGAGATAGTATGATTTTTATCTCCAGGATTTATTCTTTCAGGACTATAGCCACAAAAAAAATCCTGGTTAAATTTTAAACCTGAAAATTTTTCCAATATACCTACACATACTTCTTCAACACATCCGGGGTACACAGTAGATTCATAAATAATCAAATCTCCTTTATTAATTATTTTACCAATCATCTCTGAAGCCTTAGATAGTGGCTTTAAATCTGGTTTTTTAGTCTTATCAATAGGTGTTGGAACAGTTACAATGTAACAGTTCGCTGATTTAAGATCTTCTTCATTGCTTGTAAGATTTAAGTGGTTTGAACCCTTAAGTTCATTTTTGCTAAACTCAAAATTTTTATCTATTCCAGAATCTAACTCTTCAATTCTTTTATTATTAATATCAAAACCAATTATTATTCTTTTTTTAGCAAATTCTAAAGCAAGAGGCAAACCAACATATCCCAAACCTATAATTGCTAATTTCAGATCTTTTTTTAAATTTATCATGTTCTAAAATAATTTTTATACCATTTAACAAAGTTGGCTACTCCATCAACAACTGATGTTGAAGGCTTGTAATTAAATTTTTTCTCTAAATCATTTACGTTAGCGTAGGTATCTGGTACATCTCCTGGCTGCAATGGTAAAAAATTTATTTTTGCTTTTTTACCTAAAGCTTTTTCTATAGCTTTAATATAATCCATAAGCAGCACTGGCTTATTATTTCCTATATTGTAAATTTGCCATGGTGCTTTACTGCTAGCTGGATCTGGCTGCTTACTATTCCAATTAATATTGCTTATAGCTGGATTGTCTAGGGTTTTTATAATTCCTTCCACAATATCATCAATATAGGTAAAATCTCTGGTATGCTTTCCATAATTAAACACATCTATAGGTTTGTCATCTATAATGGCTTTAGTGAATTTAAACAAAGCCATATCAGGTCTTCCACATGGCCCATATACTGTAAAAAATCTAAGACCTGTTGTCGGAAGCTGAAAAAGATAACTATATGAGTGTGCCATTAATTCATTAGATTTTTTAGAGGCTGCATAAACAGATAGTGGATGATTAGCACTGTCATGTTCTGAAAAAGGCATTTTTTTATTGGCCCCATACACACTTGAAGTGCTTGCATAAACCAAATGTTCAATTTTATTATTACGGCAATTTTCTAAAATATTAGCAAATCCCACGATATTACTATTAATATAAGCAAGTGGATTTTCAATAGAATATCGAACTCCCGCTTGAGCTGCCAAATTAACTACTTTTTCAAATTTATGAATTTTGAATATTTCAGATAGGTTTTTGTTATCACCTAGATCGGTTTTATAATGCTTGTAGTTTGTAAATTTTATGAGTCGCTTAAGACGAGCTTCTTTAATTTTTGGGTCATAATAATTATTTTGATTATCAACACCAACTACGTCATCACCTCTCTCTAGTAGTTTTATAGAAAGCATTGATCCAATAAAACCAGCAGAGCCTGTTACTAATATCTTCATAGTTTTTTTAAATTCATAAAATTAAATACTTATATAAAAAATTATTTTTGAATGAGTTTTAATAAGAGTTTTAATATAAGTGAAATAATATTTTATTGTAAATTAATTTAATCTAAAGTTGAATTATATAAGGATATATATTGATTTTTAACCTCTTCAATTGAAAATTGATTAATAATTTTTTTTCTAGCAATTTTTCCATATACCCTTAATTGTTTATGACGATTTTTAAGTGCATTATCCAAACAGTTTGCAAGTGATACAGGATCATTCGGTGGAGAAACCCACCCTGTCTCCCCAACAATATCTTTTGCATCACCCACATCAGTAGTCACACATGGTATTCCTGATGACATAGCTTCACCAATCACATTTGGGAAACCTTCGGCTTTAGATGAAAGACAGAGTAGATCAAACATTTTCATAAGATTATGTATATTCGACTGTTGTCCTAAAAAAATTATATTTTTGTTATTTGTTGGATATTTCATTAAATTTCTTCCAACGGTTAATAAAATAATCTTTGAGTGTTTTTTACAAACTTTATCGAACGCCTTAAATAATGTTGGTATATCTTTTTGATCATCACCTCTACCAACATAACCAATTACTTTAGTAGAATTTGATATTCCATATCTTTTTCTTAAATTAATTCTTATTTTTTTATTTGGTCTCCATAATTTAACATCAAACCCATTTGGAATAGAAAAATCTTTCTCTCTATTATAGCCTATAGCGCGGTGCTGCTTAAGAGAACGATTAGAATTATATATTATTAAATCTGGTATTCTTGAGAGGTAAGATCCAAGCTTTATAGCTAAACGAGTTGTTAATTTCATTCTTTTATATATTTCAAGGCTGAGACGTATAGTCCATGAAAGTTTAATCTTTTTATCAACCATAATATAACCTAATAGTGCAGCCAAATTTCCATGATACATCCATCCTTGTATTATATTTGGTTTCTGATCTGTTAAAATTTTTCTTAATTTTTTTGCTGCTGAAAAGTTAATTTGACCTCTACTCATATTAAGACTGAATACTGGAACTTTTTTTTTTTTTAACAACTTTCCATAATAACCTTCTGACATTAGTGAAATTACACTATTGTTAAACTGTCCTTTTAGGCCATTAGAGATAAGGTTATATAAAAATCTTTCAGCACCACCTCTCTCAAGGCCTGTAATTAAATGTATGATTTTAGGGGTTTTGTTATTATATTTTTTTTGTCTTTTAAATTTTATTAACTTTGATTTATTTTTTAAAAATCTATTATTAATTTCACGTAAAAAATTATTGGCAATACGTTTACGTGAAAAACTTAAAACTTCATTTATATTAGATTTATAATTACTAAATAATCCATGACCATAATAAGTTTTATAAATTAAATCCTGTAATTTTTTAATTTCATGTTTCTTAAAAACTACTCCTGCATTAGTCATTTTTAGAACCTTACCAATTTCAAAGTTAGAACTACTACCAATGCAAAGAATTGGTCGTCCTGCTGCCATATATTCAAAAATTTTTCCAGTAAGAACACCCTTTGAAATTTTTTTTGAGCTTGCTAATAAAAGCAATAAATCAGCTTTTTTTTGAACATCTAAGGTTTTAGATCTATCTATATGACCTTTGATATTAATTAAATCTGAATATTTTGAATTTTGAGATAAATTTTTAATATAATCTTGCCTAGATCCATAAAACTCTAAAATAATTGATTTTTTTGGAATTAACTTTTTATTTATAAGGTTAGCTATTGCATCTAATAGAGCTTCTGGTTTCAGATCCTTTGAATAGATTGACCCAGTATATACAATTCTTAGTTTTTTGTTCAATCTATTATGTTTTTTTGTAATATTTTGCTTAACTAAACTATCATTAATATCAAAACCATTTGTAACTTTAATTGTAGGTTTATTGTGTAGTTTTTTAAGTCTATGACAAAAATCATCTGAGATAGAAGTTATTAAATCAGCATATTTTCCTACTATTTGTCTTTCTTTTTTTTTAATTTTTTCTTTTAATTTATTTGATGCAATCTCTAAATTTGGATTATCACTCCAAAGATCTCTATAATCAGCTATCCAATAAATTGATGGATATAATATTTTCATTCTGCAACCAATAACATGTGATACTTCAGGCCCATAAGTACTAATAACTACATCTGACTCTCTTGCCAATTTTGAAATAATTGGAGAAGCAGAAAAAAACCAAGAATTTCTTGGATCATAATCTTCTCCTAAATAATTTAAGATTTTAAATCTTAAAGATTTACCAATTTTTTCAATCGATGGAAATTTTACTATCCAATTGCCAAAAAATTGATAACTATCTTCAATCACCTTAACACCTTTTAATTTAGGTAATTTCAAATCTAGCGGACTATCAAAGGATTGTTTTTTTGCAGTAAGAATTGTTACCTCTGCTCCTTTTTTACTCCAATATTTTGCCCAAGAATAAGGTCTATGAGTACTAATTGAGTTACGTGGTGGCCAGCTATATGTGACGATAGTAATTTTTAAATTTGCCATTCTTTTAATTACTTTTTATTAAACAGTATCTTTAAATATCAAAAAAACCATAACTATTACGTTTAAAGGAATTTAATGTTCCTTCAATTTCATCAAATATATTTCCAGCTGAAGGCCTATCTCCTTTGTATTCATGTACTAGCAAAACTCCCCCTGAACACCTAACTAAAAATTTATTATTAGGAAATATATCCACAACCTCGCCAAGAGATGAGGCTTTGAATAGATGTTGTTCTATATCTGTGTATAAGATTGAAGAACGATAAATAATAATCTCAGCTCCATTTAAATAACTAAAAGCTCCATAAAAAGGGTTTGTCACAGCTCTAATAAGTTTTTCAATATTAAATATATCATCTCTCCAATCAATTGCTCCATCTTTTGGAACTCTTTTTGGGTAAAAGCTTTCCCCAAGAACAGTTGTTTGCACTTGAGCTTCTTTAGTTCCATCGAGTAATGCATTAAGATTTTTTTGAATTAAATAGCACATTGATAGTGTATTTTTATAATGCATTGTCTCTGCTGTATCGCTTGAATTAATACTAAAAGTGCAGGTATCAATAATAGATCCACCGTCTGGACCAGACTGATACTTGAAAAGATTTGTATGGAAGAATTCTCGTCCTTCAATTAATGCCCAATTAATAGGAGAACGACCTTTACCAAATGGAAGGTTTCTAGCACTACCATGCATGCCAAATATACCAACCGTAAAACAGTCAATTATTTCCTTCGGAATTAACCTTTGCCATCCATTACAAAAACCTAATTTAAACTTTTTAGGTTTTTTAAAATATTCTAAATCTTTTTTTGCTTTTAAGTTAAAATTTTCTGAAACATAAATTGATGAGAATAAATCTTTACACAGAGTTAAGTCTGTATAGTTAACTACTTTATTTATTTTAGCTTTAATTGGCGAGATTGTTATTAATTCAATATTAAATCCTGATTTTGATAAAAATCTTGAAACGTGAAGTGTGTTATCTGTACAGCCAAAAAGAACTATATTCATAATTTATCTTTTATAAGATGAAACATTATTAATAATTTCATAAGTAATAAAATCTTTATTTTGTTTACGCCATTTATTAAGAGTTTTTGACGGACTCTTACCTAAATCCATCCACCAGATAGGATGTATTAATAAATGCAATCCTATTTTTCTTGGGTCCTCTAGAAATTTTATTATTTGAGGGTTAACATCTCTACAATTTGAATCTGATATATATTTCATCTTTTTAAAAAATACATCTTGATAAGTGTGAGCTATTCCAGATAATTTTATATTATTATTTCTTAAAAAATATCTTGGTCTATGAATAGAAACAATATCAACTTTCTCTCCAAATATATTTTCAAATAAATTTTTTTCATACTTAAAATAGTTTAAATCTTCATAAACGGAGGGATCAAAATGTAATGATACTTTATGACCCATGCTAGAAATATTTTTAATTAATTTTTGATTATGGGATGATAAAATATTGTAAAAATTAGCACTTATCATGAAAAAAAAGGTTGAACAAATTTTTAATTCTGACTCTACATGTGCTAATCGATAAGCATACTCAATGCTAAAATCAATATCATGACGAATTAAAAGACTATTTTTAGTTAATTTTTTATTCCAAGTTGTTGATGGTTGAAGTCCTGCATTGAGTAACTTTTTAATAAGATTTTTGTATTGTTTAAGATTAAACATATTTTTTTGCCTCTATAAAAAAATTTTCTCCTTGTATCTTACTCTATTATTTTCTACTCATCATTACTTTTAACATTATTTTTTGTAAATATTTTTTTTCTAATAATAAAAAACTAGTACTTACAAATACTAAGAGTAAAACTATTATTTTTACAATAATTGATACAATTTCTATATCATCAAATATTTTTAATACTCCGTAGCCACTAATTAATGTAATCAATAAAGAAAGTAATATTGGTTTTGTATGGTAAGGTATTGGATAATACCTATATGAAAAAATTACATGCAACGAAAATGCACTTACTGCACTTATTAAAGTAGCATATGCTGCACCACTTAAACCATATACTGGTATTAACGTATAGTTCAATATTATATTCATAATGGCGGCACTTACATTGATCATGGCGTGTAGTTTAGTTTTTTTTGCTATTATTATTCCTGGAGCAAAAATATACATATTTGAAAATAAAATAGCCATTACTAAAATGGCTATAAGACTTTCAGAACTATAATAAGCTTTATTGACAAATAACACGACTAATTCTTTTGAAAATAAAATACTTCCTGCAGTCACAAACAAAGCAAAAATAATAAATATATTAAAAATCTTTGATATATCAGATGGAGTTTTTTTTTCTGTATAGTATTTAAAAATTAAAGGTGATAAGGCTTGTTGAAATCCAACCATTACTAAAAAAGCAACAGCTGCAAAACGATATGCTACTCCATAAATACCAAGTTCATCAAATCCAAGTAAATCCTTAATAGCAATTCTATCAACGTATATTGCTATGAAAACTCCAATACTAGATAGGACTAATGGCGTAGAGTATGAAACCATTTTTTTAAACTTACTAGTACAAAAAGTAAATCCATAACTTTTTCTAGCATAAAAAATTGCAACTAAAGAGGCAGTTATATTTCCTGCTACTTGTCCTATAAATACACTCTCAACCTTAAGCTCTTGCACTACCATCAAATACACAGTTATGCTTGCTGTCACAACAACATTTACCAAACTTGATATTACGCTATTTTTTGGCTGTATTTGCCACCTGAGCTGGTTTCGTACAAAAGTGAATATACCATTGGTTGCTATTGCAAAAACTGCAAGTAAAAATATATTTTCTTTATTAGCATCTTCTAAAAGCCACAAAGTAAAAGTATCACGAAAAATAAAAGATAGAGAAACAAACAATAAATAAACTAATACAGTAAACCAAAAAGCACTAGAGGTGTATTCTCTTCTTGCTTTATCATTTTTTGCTTCTTGATAGTATCTGGCTATACCTTGAGATATTTCTAAAGCGATAGTAAGATTTATAACCGCAGCAATAATTATAAATATATCTATGATACCGTATTCAGAGGGCAATAAGTACCTAGTATAAATCGGTAATAAAAATATAGCTAAACAGCTAGTAAGTAAGTGACCTATGCTGAATGTTAGGCTATTTTTGAAAAATGATTGTAGCACTAATTAATTTTATTTTCTTCTAAAACATTATTCAGATATTCACCTAGTGCTTCAATGGTTCGATATTTATATACATAATCATACCCATTATCAGCATAGAATTTTATCTTCTCATGATTATCGAGTAAATATTTTAAATTATCATATACTTCCCAATATCTTGTAATAAGCCATGCATTTTCTGCACCTTTGGTTATGTCTGTATCTATGCTTGGATCAGCGGACATTAAAACTGCACAGTTAGTTGCCATTGCTTCAATGCCAAATAACCCCGGATGCAAAGAATAGAATTGATTTAAGACTATATGTGATGATTTTAAATGCTCAAGGACAATTTGATTTTTTTCATTTTGCAATTCAACATAATCAAAAACGTAACCTTCTATCTGAAGTTTTTTTATTGCAGCTCTTACTAATGGTGTTCCCTTGAACATCATATTTGTAGGAGCATGCAAAATTTTTATTTTAGAAATTGGAAATTTTTTATAATTTTTATTAAAAATTTTTTTATCAAATGGTAACCTCCAAGGATACTGTTTTGATTTTAAATAAGACATATTATCTTTAGGAAAAGAAAAAATTAAATCAGCATAAGTATCAGCTGAAAGAGCTATTTCTTTTTTTTCTTCATCATATTTATCATCAAATGCTTTTATATAATAACTTTCACCAGTATCTAAATTTTTATTTTTCATATAAGCAATCTTTAACTTCAATGATCTAATGTCATTACCACAAAAATAACATATAATTTTTTTATTTCTTGATTTTAAAAATCTAAACTCAAAATTTCTGTTACTTAAAAATCCTTTAGACCAAACATAAAAAAAAAATCAGCTTTGTTAATTAAATAACCAAGCAAAATAGGTCCATAAAATATTAAAAAAAAAAATCGTAAAAATCTATTATTGATACTTATAGAATGATTATATTCTAAATCATATAATTTATGTTTTCTTAAACAAACGGTTATAGAATCATCAAGAACTTTACCTATGTCATTAATATTCTTTGTTGCAATTTCTTCAGTACCAATAACGAACTTTACTTTCGGGATAAAAGACTTGAATAAAAAAAAAAAATAATAAGAAAAATATAAAAGTGGTACTTGCAAAAGTAATATTGAATTATTAACTATTCTTTTCATCACTAGAACTTTATTAGTTTTTTAAACAATAAATAATAAAAATGTTAACAAAGTTATAATCAATTAATATCATTTAATCCCACATTTATCATTAGATACTTATTTTTTTAACTTTTTTTATATAATTACTAAAATCACTCAGCTTCTTTATACAATATGTTCTTTAATTTTTGAAATTACATAAGATATTTGATCATAAGTTAAAAATGGATTCATGGGTAGACTTATCACTTCATTACATGCCTTTTCTGAAATTGGAAAATCACCTTGTTTATAATTTAAATATTGAAAACACTCTTGAAGATGAAGAGGAACTGGATAAAAAACTGACGTTGGAATACCTTTTTTTTTTAATTCTTTTTGAATGTTGTCTCTATTATTAACTCTTACTGTGTATTGTGCCCATACGCTTGATTTATTTGGCTTTACAATTGGTGTTTGTAAAATTTTAGACAAACCATCTGTATAATGGGTTGCAACTATTTTACGGTCTTTTAATTCCTGTGGCAGATACTTTAGTTTTGCTAAAAGTATTGCTGCTTGAATAGTATCCATACGCCCAGTCATGCCAATATATTTGTGGTGGTTACGTTTATTTTGCCCATGTACTCTTAACATCTTAATTTTTTCAGCATAATTATCATTATTCGTAAAAACAGCACCACCATCACCATAACAGCCAAGAGGTTTGGAAGGGAAAAAACTAGTTATTGATATATCACCAAGATTACTATCGGTTTTATTTTTGTAAGTAGAACCAAAACTTTGAGCACCATCAATAATAACTTTTAAATTATATTTATTTGCTATGGTTTGAATGTGATCTATGTCTGGAGGTTGTCCAAAAAGACTAACAGGCACGATAGCTTTAGTGTTTTTAGTAATCACAGTTTCAATCAAGTTTGTATCAATATTAAAAGTGTCAGATTCAATGTCAGCAAATACTGGTCTTGCTTTTAGCAATGCTATAGTCTCTGCAGTAGATACCCAGGTAAAAGGTGTAGTGATAATTTCATCACCAGACTGAATACCCATTGCCATCATAGCAAGTGAAAGAGCATCTGTTCCTGATGAACAGGTAATTGCATGCTTTACGCCTGTAAATTTTGCTAAATTTTTTTCAAGTTTATGAATTTCTTCACCCATGATAAATTTAGAATTTTTTAATACTTTAAAAATAGCATTATCAATACTTTTTTTATAATTTTTATATTGGAGATCTAAATTTGCATAGTCTATTTTCATAAAAAATTTTTTTTCCATAACTCAAATTTATTTAGTACCTCGGCTTGTTGCTCTTCTATCATGGGTTTATTAGCAGATTTGTATTTTAAAAATTTTTTTGATGAAATCTTAACATTATTAGATAAATAATCTTTACATAATTTTTCTAGCTGCTCATATTCAATTAAAGTCATTTTGTAATTTATATCTTCTATTCTATCCTCAATATCTACTTTTACTTCTCTTTGGTATATTTTTTATTATAACTTTTAACTATCAATATTTTTTTGTTTTTTGTTGAAAACTATTTTTGGTATCCATGGTGCAACCATTAAAATTAAAATAATTATAAATTTTGTACGATGACGTAATCCTGTCCCAAAATTTCCTGATGCTAATCCATAAACTATAAGATATGATATTAATATAATAAAAATAATTCTTAAACTTCGGTCACTCCATATTAATTTAAAATTTTTGATAAACAAAATTAATAACACCACATGAACCATACCATCAAATAAACCAAATATATGACTGGCTTTTGTAATATCCCACGGAAATGGAGATAACATAAAGTAGATTATTCTAATCGGAGCTTTATACATAAATTCAAATGTTGTTTTAGGAATTGTCCACTCAGGGTAGGCAGCTGAATTTATGTTTCTATTTATAATTTCTTCTATTACTTTTTCAATACTAAACATTGTGCTTAATGATCCAATTTTTGGAATTGATTCTGAAATAGACGCAAAAAAAATAATACAAATCAATGCAACACTTAATTGAGCTAGTGAACTAATAGGAATTTTTAAAAAATAAAATTTTTTTATAATTTTAATAAAACTAGTTATTAAAAGAATAGCTAAAAAAGTAAAACAACCAATAAACATCGCACCATGGAAAAAAGTTGCTCCAAAAAAACCTATAAAAATAATTAATAATGCTTTGAAACTTCCATCTTTTGACCAACTAACAATACCATATAATGCCATTAATAAAAAAAACCAAACATAAGCCTCTCTTAAAATTAAACATGAGTACAAAACTAAAGTTGGGTATAAAGCTAATATCCATCCAACTTTAATTGAAATTTTTTCACCCCAAATTTTATTTGTAAGACGCGATCCTAACAAAATTGAGCCCATACCAAATAATAAACTAAATGACTGGCCCATTATTACACTTCTGTCTGTTAAAGAATAAACGAATGCTAATAACCAACTTAATAAATAACTTGATCGATCAATTGGAAATTTATAGAAAACTTCAAAAAAACCATCTTGAGACAACTCCCATGCTGTTTGCTCAAGCAAAGTAGCATCACCCCAGCTATCTGGTAAAGTTACTAGAAAGTTTCCTAAAAAAATTAAAACTAGTCTAACACATAGTGCCACATATAAAATTGTAGCAAGAGATTTATAGTGTCTTGAAAAATAAAATGTTATCAGTGCTACAAAAATTATACTCAGAGATCCTTGTAAATCTACATTATAAATAAGTAATAATATTTCAAATAAAACTATAAAAGAAAAAAAAATTAAGTCTTTTTTTTTTATTTTAATACTCATAGGATTGTTAATAAAATATTTGATCATTTTATAATTTCAAGATCTTACTTTTTTTATAAATTTCTTTATACAGGGTAAGTATTTTAAAATTGTTCATATATTTCTTTTATTCCTTTAAAATAACTTTTAATCGAAAACCTTTCTTTAACATGTTGATATAATTTGAGTCCATATTTAAGTCGTAACTTTTTATTTTTAGATAAAAATAAAATAGAATTTGATAATATTTTGGGATCTAATTGTTTTGGCTTTATTAACTTATAATTAATTGGGTTAATAACAAAATCTGGTAATGGTGGTTGACCTTGATATTCTTTTAAATTAATTTTTTTTGTTGGATTTATCAAAATTCCACTGT
>MDTB01078057.1_pt1 | contig 14708 bp, 17 predicted proteins | sample 811161 | NCBI WGS metagenome assembly MDTB01 (sample SAMN05326650, study PRJNA326480) | marine metagenome | isolation source: seawater | place: Mediterranean Sea | collected 2009
AGTACTAGCAACACTATCAACTATCTTTTTAGGTGAATATATTGATGCTACAAGATAATTAAGAACAGCACTTGGCATTGAACATTGTATTAGTAAAACACCAGCAGCAAATCCCTCTAGTTTAAAGTACAAGATCAATAAATATCCAATTATAGGTCCAATAATCACTCGTCCTATAGAAGAAAATATTGCTTTATTAAGTGAAAAAACTTTTAGTCTTGTTAGTGCTATACCCAAAGACATCAAAATAAGAAATATTGTTGCATACATAAGTAAGAATGTAGTATTTTCAACAAAGCCAGGTAATTCTAAATCAAAATAAAGTAAGATTACCGCAACTATTATTGCATAGAACGGTGGGCTTTTAAGTATAACGTTTAAACTAAATTTTCTGTCAGCTAAGAATACTCCTAATGTAAAGTGGCATAGTATAATTAGTGCAGATATTGCTGCTGACACGCCAAGACCTTGTGAACCATAAGCAAATAAACATATTGGCAAACCCATATTACCTGTATTAGGCATTGTTAATGGTGGCAACTCTCGAATAATATCTTTAGTATTTAAAAAATATAATATAATAACTCCTGTAATCATAAATCCACCTATTGCTATTGCGTAATACCAAAAATAATTGAGAAAAATATTGAATGATATATTTACAGGATTTAATGCATAAATAATCATTGCTGGAGTACCTACGTTCGCAGCAAAATTAGTAATAAAAGTTGTATCTATTTTTGGATTTTTCTTGCCTAAATAATAACCAATACCAACAATAAAAAATACAGGGAATAAAACCTCAAATAATTTTAAATAAATAGCCATTAATTATAAAGTCTAATTAATGTTGGAAATTTAAGAATATTCTTATTATTCTTAAATATAGATAAGCAATTTTTTACATTAATTTCTGTTGTTTTATGAGTAATTATAACAATAGTTGCCTTTTTATTTTTCTTATCTGGCGTCTGAATTATTCTTTTTACTGAAATTTTATATTTAGCTAATCGATTAGTAATTAATGAAAGAACACCCTGTTTATCTCTTACTTCAAATCTGAGATATAAAGAATTTGTGTAATTGTCATTATTAAATGCTTTAATTGACTTTCTTTTTGATGATGAGATTCCAAATGGATATTTAATGTTACCTCTTAAAATTGATAATAGATCAGATAATAAAGATGAAGATGTAGGTCCAGGTCCAGCCCCCTCACCTTGTAAAACGCTTTCTCCCACAGGCTTACCCTCTGTGATAACGGCATTCATTACACCATTTACATTTCCTATATAAGTGTTTTTGCTTACTAAACATGGATGAACTGTTTCAAACAATTGTCCATTAATAATTTGAGAAATACCCAATAATTTAACTCTAAGACCTAAATGACTAGCAATTTTGATATCCTCTAGTTTAATATTTTGAATTCCTTCCATTATACATTTAGCTTTTGAAATTTTTATATTAAAAGAAAGTGCTGATAGAATTCTTATTTTCGCAAAAGCATCAAAGCCATTCAAATCTAGTTTTGGATTACCAGGCTCAGCATAGCCAAGTTTTTGAGCTTTATGTAGCACCTTATCAAATGTTTCATTACTATTTTCCATTTCAGATAATATATAATTAGTTGTTCCATTCAATATTCCATAAACTTTATGTATTTTGTTTGTTGCCAAACCCTCTTTTATTGTTCTAAGAATAGGAATCCCTCCAGCAACTGATGCTTCAAATTCTAAATTAACTTTGTTATTTTCTGCAAGTTTAGCAAGCTCCTCACCATGTTTTGCTATTAGAGCTTTATTTGGAGTAATTACATTAACTTTGTTCCTTAAAGCATATTCAACGACTTTTTTTGAAATACCGTCAGATTGTCCAATAGATTCAAATAAAATATCAATTTTCTTATCTTTAAAAATATTTAATGGATTAGTATAAAAAATACTTTTATTAATCTTAAACCTTCTTTTCTTATTTTTATTTTTTGCAGAAATAGCTACAATATTAATTTTTTTTCCAGTTTTTATTTCAATATCTTTTCTTTTATTATTCAATTCATTATACAAATAAATCCCCACCTGACCCAAACCAACTATTGCTATATTTACATTTTCTTTCATTTTTCTATATTTGGATATTTACTTTTTTTTGTATAATCATCTATATATATTTTATATTCTTCTATTGTCATAAGAGTTATATCTTCAGATTTTTTAAGAATTTTATTTAATTTTTTTTCTAAAATAATTCTTTGATTATTATGTTCATTCCAGTAATTAGAATTTTCATTAAATGAACAAGCAGTTAATAAAAATGCAAAGATAAATATACTAATTAATTTCATATTAAACCTGTCTTAATTGGAAAACCAAACTTTAAATTCATATTTTGGACACCCTGCCCTGAACCACCCTTAATTAGATTATCAATTGATGATAAAATGATAAATTTATTTTTACTTTTAGTTTTACAAATTGAAATATTACACTTATTAGTATTTAAAACATCATTAGTACTAATGAAAGAATTGTTTTTTAATACATTTACAAAAAAATGTTTTTTATAATATTTAGATAAAACATCCTTAATTTTATTTTGAGAAATACCATTTTTAACTTCAATATAAATTGTGCTTAAAATTCCTTTAAACATAGGAGTTAAATGAGGTGTAAAAATAAAATTTAATTTATTTTTAGAGTATTTTTTAAGCATTTGTTCTATTTCTGAATTATGTCTATGAAAACCAACACCATAAGCGCTTAAAGACTCGTATAGATTTTTATCTTTATATTTTTTATGAACTCCTCGTCCTGCGCCTGAATATCCTGATTTTGAATCAATTATGATATTTTCTAATTTGATTAATCCTTTTTTTATTAATGGTATTAAAGGTAATAAAATTGATGTTGGATAACATCCAGGACATGAAATAATTTGAAAATTTTTTAATTTGTCACCGTTAATTTCAGGTAGAGAATATATACTTTTTCTAATATTTTTAATGGACATGTGTTTTTGTTTATACCATTTTAGATAATCTGAGCTTTTTTCGAGTCTGAAATCTGCTGCTAAGTCTATTAAAGTGTTATGTTTATATAAATGATTAGAAATAATTTGAGCTTCACCATTTGGAAGAGCGGTAAATATTATATCTACTTCACTCAAATATTTTTTATCAAACTTTACAATTTTAGGTAATTTTTGCTTTGATAAAGTTTTATCATATAAGGAAATTTTTTTCCCAACAGAAGAGTTTCCACAAAGATATTTTATTTCAATATATTTATGTTTAACTAACAACTTGATTAGTTGAACTCCAATATATCCAGTGGATCCAGCAATTAATACTTTAAGCTTAGCCATTTTTTATTATAACAGTTAAAAATTAAAAGAAAATTATCTTTTAGAAAACTGAAAGCTTCTTCTAGCTTTTCTTCTTCCAGGTTTCTTTCTCTCAACAGCTCGAGAGTCTCTTGTGGTCAATTTTTCAGTTTTAAGAGTAGATTTTAAATTTTCATCAAATAAAACAAGTGCTTTTGAAATTCCATGAACCATAGCACCTGCTTGACCAGTAGGACCACCACCTTTTACACTACATCTTACGTCGTAGGCTGTAGCTTGATTAATTAATTCAAATGGTCTTGTTATTTGCATTTTGTGATTATCACTTGAAAAATACTCATTATATAACTTTCCATTTACATATATTTTTCCTGATCCTTTTTTTACCCAAACTTTAGCAACAGATGTTTTTCTTCGACCAGTAGCATATTTACTGTCTTTAAAATCTAATTTGATCTTAGACGTTTTAATATTTGTTTCTGTATTTTCCATATTAATTTCTTACTATATTTTTACTGTTAAGTTTATTTAGTTCAATCACTTTTGGATTTTGAACTGAATGAGGATGTTCATTTCCAATATATATTTTTAATTTATTTAATTGTTTTCTTCCTAAAACACCTCCAGGTAACATTCTTTTAACTGCAAGCTTAAGTGCTTCTTCAGGTTTTTTTTCATGTAATTTTTCTGGAGTAGTTTCTTTAATTCCTCCAGGGTGACCAGTATGTTTATAGTATTTTTTATTTTGAAATTTTTTTCCTGTAAATTTGATTTGTTCAATATTTTTTACGACAACAAAATCACCATCATCCATATGAGGTGTGTAAGTAGTTTTATTTTTTCCTCTAATTATTTTAGAAATTATAGTTGCTAATCTTCCTACAACTGCATTTTTAGCATCAATTTCATACCAAGATGAAGTTATTTGGTCTTTTTTCATGAATTTTGACATTGTGCGTGGATTAATACTATTTATAACTTTAAAGTCAAATTGATATTTCTGTTGTATTACCTTAATTATTTGATATAAATCTATTTGCCGATTTGTACCTTATTGCTGGCATTAAATAGCTAAAAAGGTTTATCCAACATTATCGGTAGGTATTTGAACTATATTGTACACCTTGCATAAGCTAAAGTACTAAAAAAGGAGCAAAATGAGTAAAAAAAGAAACAACCCTGAAACAATAGCCATTCATGGTGGTGATTATAGAAGTGATCCAGCTACAAATGCAGTAGCAGTACCAATATACCGTACAACTTCATATCAATTTCAAAGTACAGAACATGCCGCTAATCTCTTTGCATTAAAAGAATTTGGTAACATTTACACTAGGATTATGAATCCTACAAATGATGTACTTGAAAAAAGAATTGCAGCTTTAGAAGGTGGACTTGCGTGTTTGACCGTTTCATCTGGTCAAACTGCTTCAACTTTTGCAATTCTTAATGTTGCTCAAGCTGGTGATAATATTGTAAGCTCTACAGATCTTTATGGTGGAACAGTATCTTTATTTACACATACATTAAGTAAACTTGGTATTGAAATTAGATATGCTGATCCAGCTGATCCTAATAACTTTGAGAAATTAATAGATGACAAAACTAGAGCTTTTTATGGTGAAACTTTACCAAATCCATATTTAAGAGTTTTTCCAATTAAAGAAGTTTCTGATATAGGAAGAAAATATAATATACCATTAATTATGGATAACACTGCATCTCCTGTTATTTGTAAGCCCATTGAACACGGTGCAGCAATAGTTATTCATTCTTTAACAAAATATATCGGCGGCCATGGAACAGCTGTAGCAGGAAGTTTGGTAGATAGTGGAAATTTTGATTGGACCGCAGATCCAAAAAGGCAACCGTTGTTTAATCAACCTGATGCGAGTTATGGAGGAGTGATTTGGGGTAAGGCAGTTCCTGAACTTACTGGTGCAAATATTCCCTTTGCCGTACGAGCAAGAGTATGTTTATTAAGAGATCTGGGGTCAGCTTTAGCCCCTGATAATGCTTTTGCTATTATACAAGGTCTTGAAACTGTTGCTTTAAGAATGAAACAACATTGTGAAAATGCTGAAAAAGTAATTAACTTTTTAAAAAAACATAAAGAAATTACAAAAGTTATATACTCAACAGAACATGAAAAACATATAGCTGATAGAGCTAAAAAATATCTTAAAGGTGGTAACGGTCCAATGATCGGAATAGAACTAAAAGGTGGTATTGAAGCAGGTAAAAGATTTATTGAGTCATTAAAAATGTTTTATCATGTAGCTAATATAGGTGATGCTAGAAGTCTCGCTATACATCCAGCAAGTACTACACATAGTCAACTAAATGAAAAAGAATTAGCCGCATCAGGTGTTACACAAAGTTATGTAAGATTGTGTATTGGGATTGAACACATAGATGATATTATTGAAGATTTAGATCAAGCCTTAAATAAATCATCAAAAGGAAATCTTAAAGCTGTCAGCTAAATTATTTTTCTGAATTTAGATATATAAAGAAGATAAATTGTTGATAATATTATAAATACTGAATTTACTTGGTGTAAAGATGCATAAATAATTTTTACACCAGATAAAATCGTGAGCACTCCTAGAAAAATTTGAATAAATAATATAAAGCCTATTATTAAAATTGGTTTATAAAAGAATTTATTTCTATTTTTTAGAATCAGAAATAAAAGATAAAAATAATAAAAAATGATAATATAAGCTAAATTTCTATGGGTAAATTGCATTATTGATGGATCATTAAAAAAATTTATTTCAAAAAATTCTGTAAATTTACTGTCATTTGGAAAATATGTTGCTCCCATTAGAGGCCAAGTATTGTATATTGTACCTGCGTCCATACCTGAAACAAATGCTCCAAAGATCAATTGTAAAAATAGCAATAAAAGAAAAATTTTAATCAAAACTAATTTTATTGGAATTTCCTTAGTTCCAATATTAGTTAATTCAAGAAATTTCCAAAATATTATGGATAAAATTAAAAATGCGGTTGTTAAATGTATTGATAATCTATAATGACTTACATCTACTCTTTCCACAAGTCCACTTGAAACCATATACCAACCAATAAATCCCTGTAAACAAACTAAGATAAAAATTAACCCATACTTTTTTATTATCCATTGACCATATTTGTAAGAAAAAAATAACATTGGCAATAATGAGACAAGTCCAATCAATCTTCCTAATTGACGATGAACCCACTCCCACCAAAAAATAATTTTGAATTCATTTAAAGTCATATTAAAATTCTGTTCTTTAAATTCAGGAATTTTTTTGTATAGATTAAAATATTCTATCCAATCATTATTATTTAAGGGAGGTAAAAAACCAACAAATAATTCCCAATTTGTAATTGATAAACCAGAATCAGTTAATCTGGTTAATCCTCCAATTAAGATTATTAAAATAGTTAATGATAACAATGATAATAGCCAAACTTTTAATAAATAAATCGAATGATATTTCTGACTGTACATGTCATGATAAATATATTAATTATAAATTAATCCAATTAATTTAATGTCGCCTACTAACAAAAAAAAACTTAATAAAATTAGAAATCAGCTGGATAAAATAGATAATTCTTTAATAAAAATAATAAAAAAAAGAACTATTTTGGTAAAAAAAGTATTGGCCTTAAAAGAAAACAAAAGTGAAATAGTTGACAATAAAAGAATTAACAAGATTCTCAAAAGAATAAAAAGCAAATCAATTAAGAATAAAATTGACACCAAAATTACGCGAAGAATTTGGATTAATATGATTTATGCTTATATAGACTACGAAAGAAGAAATTTTAAAAAAAAATAATCACTTACTATGTGGTGGTAATTTCTTTTCAATAAAAACTTCATGTTTTCTAGTGACAGGATTATACTTTTTCGCTTTTAATTTTATTTTAGCTTTCTCACCACCTGCAGGTTTTTTTACATAATAGAAAAATGCACTGTCGGGTTTGTTTTCTGGAACAAGTCTTACCTTAACATGTGTTTTTTTTGCCATAAATTATTTCTTTAATTCTTTTAATAAATTAGATATTTTTTTTAATTTCATTACTAAATTATTTGCTTTTATAGATTTATTTGAAACTTCGTCAAGTTTTAAAGAATCATTGTTATTTAGGATTTTTTTAACACCCTTGATGGTCATACCTTCTTGTTTTAATAAAAATTTAATCTTAATTAATAAATTTATGTTTTTTCTATCATAATATCTTCTATTACCTCTCAAAATTTTTGGTTTAATTTGTTTAAATTCTTTTTCCCAATATCTTAAAGTGTGTGTGGGTAATTGACCTTTTTTTTTGGATTTTAGATCTAATATTTTAACAACTTCACTAATTGTTTTATAAGCATTTTCTGATTTAGACATTTTCTTTATTTTTTTCTATTTTGTTAATTAATATGCCTATATTATTAATCTTATCACCTAAATTTAAATAATCGTGTTGAGCAATTGAATCTAAATTTATTTGATCTTCTTTAATATTAAATATTTTTAAAGCCTTTAAAGAGATTTCTGGAATAATTGGATATAACATAAAGCTGATTTTTCTTATAATTTCTAAAGTAGTATAAATAATCGTGTTTAATCTGATTGGATCATCTTTTTTTTTCCAAGGTTCTTGATCATTAAAATATTTATTTGCTGCAAATAGAGAATTAACAATAAAATCTATATAATAATTTATATTTTGATTATCAATTTGGGACCTAATATTATCAATATTTGAAGTAAAGTTATCTAAAATCAATCTATCTTCATCTATAAAATTTATTTCTTTAGGAATTCTATTTTCACAATTTTTCGTAGCAAAAGAAATTGTTCTTTGACAAAGATTTCCATAATTATTAGCTAAATCGCTGTTAATACAATCTTCAAGACGTTCTTTAGAAATATTTCCATCATTTCCAAAGGAAACTTCTTTTATTAAATAATATCTCAATGGATCTAGACCATATTTTTGAATTATTTCTAAAGGATCAAGAATATTGCCTTTCGATTTAGACATCTTTTCATCATCACTTAAAATCCATCCATGACCATAGATTTTTTTTGGTAATTCAATTCCAGCTGCTAATAAAAAAGCTGGCCAATAAATTGCGTGAAATCTTAAGATATCTTTACCAATTAAATGTATAGATGCAGGCCAAAATTTTTTGAATAATTCACTATTAGTATCTGGATAACCTAGTGCACTTATATAATTGGTTAATGCATCTAACCAAACATATATTACATGATTATCATTATTTGGAACTTTGATTCCCCAAGAAAAACTTTTTCTACTAATTGACAGATCTTTAAGACCACTTTCTACGAAACTAATCACCTCATTTTTTCTAGCATTAGGTTGAATGAAATTTGGATTTTCCTTATAATATTTTAGAAGAGATTTTTCCCATTTAGATAATCTAAAAAAAAAAGACTCTTCATCCATCCATTCAACTGGAGACTTTGATGATTTGGCAAGTTTTTTTCCATTTTCTTCTACTATTTCATCTTCGTTATAAAAAGCTTCATCAGAAACTGAATACCAGCCTGAGTATTTTGAAAAATAAATATCATCATTTTGTTCTAATTTATTCCATAGTTTTTGAACAGAATTTTTATGTCTTTCTTCAGTCGTTCTAATAAAATCTGTATTTGAAAGATTTAAAGTTTTTGAAAGATCCTTAAATGTTTGACTTATTTCATTACAAAATTTTAAAGGTTCAACATTTTTTTTTTCTGCAGCACGTTGAATCTTTAATCCATGTTCGTCAGTACCAGTTAAAAAATAAACGTCATACCCATCAATTTTTTTAAATCTAGCAAAAAAATCCGCTATGATACTTGAATAAGCATGACCCATATGCGGTTTTGCAGAAGGATAATAAATAGGTGTTGTTATATAAAAATTTTTATCCATTTAGTAATTTACTATCAAATTCAATGAAAAAAGACTCTTCATCTAAATTATATTTTTTAACATGATTCATTTTTTTTAGATAGTAATTAGTATAATCAGAGTAAATTAAATGAGGTGTATTTCTTAAAAAAGATTCTATCAATTCGTAAAAAAAACTTTTGGAAACATTATCTTTTTTATAAGTATTTTCATTAATAATTTTTTTTAATAACTTTTTTAATGTAAGTTTTTTAAGATCAAATTCATGACTTTTAGAAAATTCTAATAGTTTATAAATCTTGCCTGGCGAAAGATAATAGTGCATCAAGTCACTATTTATTTCATTTTTTACATCAATATTTGTAAGTTTATTTGCAATATCAATAGCTTCATAATTTGAAAAAAAAAATTTAAAATTAATACATCTTGATTTTAAAGTTGGTAAAATTTTTGTATTATTATGTATTAGAATAAAGCATATATTATCATTTGGCTCTTCCAAAAATTTAAGTAATGAATTAATTGAACTTAAATTTAAAAATTCAATATTATCTATTAAGATAAATCTTAATTTGTCATTAAATGAAGATTTATTCATCAAATTAATTAGGCTTCTAATTTGTTGAATGTCTATATTTTTTTTATCCGGTAAAACATCAATCAAATTGAAATTTGGATTAGAACCATTTTGTGTAAGTAAATAAGATCTATTATTAGAATTAATTTCAAAATTTTCTATATCATATTCATAATCTTCACCTTTAGATAAAATACAATTAATCAAATGATAAGCTAAGGTAGATTTTCCAATGCCCTTTTGTCCTGAAAATAAAATTTTATTTGGAAGAATTGATTGACTGTATAAATTATTAAACGTACTTAAAATATTACCATATCCATATAATTTACATTGATTTACAGGATTTAGATTCATTTTATAAGTTGTTCAATTTTTTTAATTATTATGTTCTTATTAGCATTAATATTTAAATTTGAGTCAATTATCATATATCTTTTTGTTTTATTTTTAGATAACTTTATAAATCCATTTTGAACATTTTTGTAAAAATTTTTTTTAAATTGATCGTATCTATTAATTTTTTTTCTTTTTTTTAATCTTAAAACCATGTTTTTTTCATTAACTATGTTTAAAAATGTAAAGTCTATTTTAAATTTTTTTAATAAATGATTATTAATAATTTTAATAAGCGGTAAATTTACACCTAGACCATAATGCTGATAAGCAATAGTAGAATCAACAAATCTATCAATTAATATTATCTTTTTTTTATAATTTTTTTTTAATTCCGGTATATTTTCACTTCTTGCTGACAAATATAATAGTAAATCTGTCTCTTTATTAAATTTATTTTTACTATTTAAAATTAATCTTCTTATTTTTTCTGAATTTTTACTTCCTCCTGGCTCACGAATTTTAATATGATCTATTTTTCTTTTTTTTAAATATTTTGTAACCTCATTTATATGAAAACTTTTTCCACTACACTCTATACCTTCAAAAACTATAACAGGTTTTTTAGACATCACCCCAAATGAGATAATTGATGGATTTTAATAATCTTGAGAAAATATTGACTTTTCTTATATCTTTTGATGCTAGTAAATCATATTCACCTAAAAGGTTTTGATCATAGACAACTTTTAACTTTCCTATCTTTTGATTTTTTGTAATCGGTGCTTCAATAGGACCATCATAACTCATTGTGACTTTTAGAAGTCTTTTTTGACCCTTTTTAATTGTTTTGTAGATATCTTTATCAACATAAACATCAACTTCATTTTCTTTACCAAGCCATACGTCAATTTTATCTATTGGATTTTCTGATTTTGCTATTTCAATTAAATCAAAATTTGTTAACCCGTAAACTAAAAGTTTAGAACTTTCTCTAGATCTTGAGTTTTTTGTCTCAAAACCACTTCCAACAGCTATCAATCTTCTTCCTTTTCGAATTATTGAGGATGCAAGTGAATATTTTTCAACTGCTAAGTAACCAGTTTTAATTCCATCAGCACCAATATTTTTATATAAAAGTGGATTACGATTTCCTTGAGTAATAGGATCTCCTCCAGTTCTATCCCATGTAAATTCTTTTTCCTTAAACCATTTATAATAATCTGGATAATTTTTAATTAGATAATTAGACATAATTAATATATCTCTCACAGTAGAATAGTTATCTGGATCATTAATTCCTGAGGAATTTGCAAAATTAGTATTCTCCATCCCAAGTTCTTTAGCTTTCATCGTCATCATAATAGCAAACTCCTCTTCAGTCCCCGCAATACCTTCAGCAAGTGCAATACAAGCATCATTACCTGATGCTACAATTATTCCCATTAAAAGATCTTCAACAGAAACTTCATCACCAACCATCACAAACATAGAAGAAAATCCAGCTGTGGATAGTCTCCATGCTTTTTCTGAAATTAAAAATTTATCATCTAAACTTAAATCTCCAGTTCTAATTAAATCGAAAGCAATTATTGAAGTCATTATTTTAGTCATAGATGCTGGATAGATTGATCTATCGGGTTCTTTTTCATAAAGAATTTCACCAGATAAAAAGTCTTGAAGTATTGCAGTTCGTGCTTTTATATCAATATTAGCATTACTAAATTGGACTAAAAAAAAACTTACTAAATTTATAATAATAATCTTTTTAAACATTTTTTAAAATTTCAACATTTTCAAAGTTAAGAGGTTTTATTTTTTCAAAAGACTCCTTTAGCGAATTTATATCATTAAAAGGTCCTATTAATACCCTATATTTTGTTTTAGAAAGTTTAATTATTTTATGATTTTTTAATGAAGTTTCTTTATTAATTCTGTCGACCACTAATTGAGCTGAATCTTTATAATAAAAATCGGCTAATTTTATTGAATATGAAAAAACATTTTTTTTAATTTTATTAGTTTTTTCTTTTTTAAAATTTAAATCACTTATTTGAATACCATCAATTGGTGCTGTTTCTGCAACTTTTTTTTCTTCTTCAAAAGTTTTAGTTTTTTTAGCTATAAATGTAGAATTTTTAGAAAGCAAAGTTATTTCAATATAAGGTTCGGTTAAATCCAATTCTAAGTCTTCTGCTATTCTTGGAGAAATAATGGAATTATAAAAGTCAGAAAATTTAATTCTATTTGATTTAACATGTGCAATTAAAGATTTTTTATTTTTTAGATTTGTAATTTTAACAATTGATTTTCGTTTCAAACTTTTATGATAAATATTTAAAGATCTTTCATCTATTTTTTTAATCTTTTTTAGATTTTCATTATAAACTAATGTAAAACCTAAATTGCTATATTTTTTTTCAATCTTAACGTTCTTTTTTAAAGAAGTTGTATTTAAAGACTGGTCGCAACTAATTAAAAAAATACTTATAAATAATATTAATAAAAATTTAGAGTTCATTCTTAATTTTCTCTTTTAGAGTACAAACTGCAAGTGCAAATCTTAAAGACCTATTCCATTTTAAAATAATTTCATAATTATCAAAAACGACATATGAAGGATTTAATTTATCTGCGCCAGGTATAATATCTTTATCAGGTGTAATTATTGCTACTCTAGATGAGCCATCATATTTAGCAATTTCATCTACATTTTTAATATATTTTCTAAAATATTTTAATTTATTTTTATTTTGTAATTTTTTTGCAGATACGTTTAAATATTTTTTTGGAATACTATCTTTAAGATCTATTTTAAGAAAGCATGGTGAGTTTGTTTTCCAGCCCATATTGTTAAGATAATTAGCTGCAGATGCAAAAGAGTCCTTCGTGTTTTTTAAATCTATATAATCATCTTTATTGAAATCTATTGCATGATTTTTAATAGTAGAGGGCATGAATTGAAAAAAACCAAAAGCTCCAGCCCATGATCCATAAAGTGTTTTATAATCAATCTGATTTTCATCTACAAGTTTAAGTAAAATTAAAAGTTCTTTAGTAAAAAATTCTGATCTTCTTTTGTCAAAACTTAAAGTAGATAAAGAGGATAATATATCCATTTTACCTACATATTTTCCATAATTAGTTTCTATACCCATTAATGCTAATAATAATTCTTTTTCGATATTAAATTTTTTTTCAACAGAATGAATTAATTCATTTTCTTTTGAATAAATATTCAGACCCTCATTTACTTTTTTTGAAGAGGTTCTTTTGGATATATAAGTTTTCGTATCTTCATAAAATTCTGGTTGGTATCTATCGTATTTAATTACATTAGGTAGAAATTTTACATTTGACATCGTTTTTTCAAATGTTTCTTCTGAAATATTATTTTTTAATGCTCTAATTTTGAAATTTTTTTTCCATTCTCTAAATTCATTATCAATATTAGCGTGTAAACTTGTGGTAAAAAATAAAATTATCGAAATGAGAATATTAATTTTTTTCATAAAGATCTTTTAGATATATGATTACAGCAATCCAAATAATAATAAAACTCAGAAATTTTAAAGAAGAAAAAGGCTCATCATAATAAAAAAAGCCTAATAAAAACTGTAATGTAGGGGTGATATAAAAAATCATTCCAGTTGGTCCCAAACCAATTAATTCAACCCCTCTTACGTATAAAAATAAAGGAATCACTGTCATTGGTCCGGCTACAATTAAAAAAATACTTAATCCAGGATTTGATATAGAAAAATAATTTAGACCATTTTTGGAAATAATATAAAAAACAATTAAAGAAAATGGGAGTATATATAAACTCTCAATTAATAATCCTACATCAGTATCAACATTAATTTTTTTTCTAATTAGATTATAAAAAGCCCAACTTAACGCAACAATTATTCCAACCCAAGGTAAATTTTTGAGATTAAAAAGAATTAATATTATTATTGCTAGTATTACTAATGAGATTGAAAAAATTTTTTTTTTATTCAAATTCTCTTTGAAAAAAATATATCCTAGTAAAACACTAATTATTGGCATAATAAAATAACCAAAACTAGCATCGATAATTCTATCTGTTGCTACTGCATAAATCCATACTGACCAATTAATTAAAATTAAAAATGCAGAAAAAAAAAGACCAATTAAGTTTTTCTTTTTACTGCAAATTTTGGAAAAGATATTCCATTTTGATAAAAATGTTGTTGTGATAATCAACATAACTGCTGTCCATATACATCTATGTACAGCTAATTCTGTATAGCCGATAAAGGATACATACTCGAAATATATAACACCAATAAAACCCCACCAAAAAGAACCTAATGATGTTAAAAGCAAACCTTTATTAAATTGCTGATTCATATTTGAAAATAACCTGTAATGATTTATTAGACTATTTTATAGTTGAATTAAATAATTATAATTATAAAACCTTGCTAACGGAGAGATGGCTGAGCGGTTGAAAGCACCGGTCTTGAAAACCGGCAAAGGGGCAACTCTTTCCTGGGTTCGAATCCCA
>MDTB01108081.1_pt1 | contig 14708 bp, 10 predicted proteins | sample 811161 | NCBI WGS metagenome assembly MDTB01 (sample SAMN05326650, study PRJNA326480) | marine metagenome | isolation source: seawater | place: Mediterranean Sea | collected 2009
TGATCCGATTGATCACTGTCCGGGCGTGCTTTTGCTACCTCTACATGTGTCGGCGATACGCCCTGATCAAAAATTTGGGTCCAGCGGAAACTGAACCATCCATTACGTACTACAACTACTTTTTGGTTTCTAGCAAATTGTCTAGCGACAGCCTCCATGCCAAAGGTCCCACCGCCCGGGATCAATACGCAGGATGATGCGTTATAGACAGATGTAAGCCCCTCATGTAGTCCACGCATGGTGTCCTGAAAGGCTAGGGACATGTGATTTATCGAACGATCGCTGAATACAACCGAATATTCGAGTAGTCCGTCTGGATCGATTTTTGGATATAGTGTCGACAACGTTGCCATCCTATGTTCTGCACGAATCAACAGGCCGTGTAGGAAAACCTATTCGGAGTGGCTCGTCAACTTACACGAGTACGCGGGAATCTTATGACAGCCGTTGAATTTACAAACGATGATGTGTGTTGGATGAGGCAGGCACTCGACTTGGCACAACACGCCGCATCACTTGAAGAAGTGCCAGTCGGCGCTGTTTTGGTTCGGGACGGAATCTTGCTTGGCGAGGGTTGGAATGCTCCGATTTCGAGTTGTGACGCCAGTCATCACGCCGAAATCGCAGCAATTCGGGATGCCAATCGTTTGGTTAATAATTATCGGCTACCGGGCTCCACACTTTATGTCACCCTTGAGCCCTGTACCATGTGTTTTGGCGCGCTCATCCATGCGCGCGTTGAACGAGTTTTTTATGCAACAGAAGAGCAGAGGGCAGGTGTTTTGGTCTCTCAACTACAGCTCGCAAATACTGATTTTTACAACCATCAGATTCAAGTGGCTGGTGGCCTTTTAGCGGATGAATCGGCTGCACTGCTCAGGCAATTTTTTCGATCGCGGCGAGTCTCAAATCGGATCGCTTCGGAGTAAAAAAAATCCACGGAAAACTCCGGCGTAGGCGCTGGCTCTGCTAGACTATTGCCTTCATTTTTCAATCGTATCAAGGACCGATTGACATGCTCATTCTGCAGGGAGGTCGTGCTCTCTCCTCGTTTCGTATTCAGTCACTTATATCGACCGCTCAGGCCGCTGGAATCCAGATTAGGGGTTTGACTTGCACCTACCTATTCTTCGTTATGGGTGAGATCCGTGATTCCGAAAAACTGAAGCAACTCCTTGACGCAGATTCCTTGAATGTGGGTTCGGGCAGTGTCGTAATACCGCGCTCGGGGACGACCTCCCCCTGGAGCTCTAAGGCCACTGAAATTGCAAAAAATTGTGGGTTTGAGGGCGTTTCGAGGATTGAACGTGGCATGCATGTGGTGATCGAAGGTGACTATGGAGAAGTTGATCGGGGTCTCTTAAACCGACTAATTTCTGATCCGATGATGGAGGACGTCCTTGACTCACTACCTGTTGATACCTTCTTTACTCCTGGTCCACCAGAGCCTCTTGGTATTGTCAGTCTCGAAGCCGATCCTTCGAGGACCCTCAACGCAGCTGATCAAAAATATGGACTGGCACTGTCTCAGGATGAGATTGACTACCTAGCACAAGCGTACAAGAAACTTGGTCGCGATCCGACCGACGTAGAGTTAATGATGTTTGCACAAGCAAACTCAGAGCACTGCCGTCACAAAATTTTCAATGCATCTTGGACGCTTGACGGTGAGGATCAACCGAAGACTTTATTTCAGTGGATTAGGCATACCCATGAAATTTCTCCCGGTGGTGTCTTGTCTGCCTACACCGACAACGCCGCCGTTGTAGAGGGGCCTTTGGCTGAAAGATTCCACGTCAATCCGCTCGCGAATAGTTATGAATCAGTCCTCGAGCCGGTTCATCTGGTTATGAAAGTGGAAACTCACAACCATCCGACAGCGGTGTCTCCGAATCCGGGTGCAGCAACGGGCGCCGGTGGCGAGATTCGGGATGAGGGTGCAACCGGTCGTGGCGCCAAGCCCAAGGCGGGTCTTATCGGATTTAGTGTGAATTATCTCAGGATCCCAGAACTTGAAATGCCGTGGGAGCATGATCTTCCGATGCCCTGTCGTCTGGCCTCTTCCTTGCAGATCATGCTGGAGGCACCAATCGGTGGCGCCGCCTTCAATAACGAGTTTGGCCGACCGAACCTGAATGGGTACTTTAGAGCTTATGAGGCCTCTGAGCTTACACGGTCAGGAACCCGGCGCCGTGGTTATGTGAAACCAATCATGATTGCAGGTGGTATTGGGTCCATTACGGATGGTCAAGTTGACAAAAAGCCATTTTCTGCCGGCACACCTTTGGTCGTCTTAGGCGGACCAGCTATGCTTATCGGATTGGGTGGGGGAGCAGCTAGTTCCGTCGGTGAAGGCACCTCCGGGAGTGACTTGGACTACGCTTCTGTTCAGCGTGCGAATCCAGAGATGGAACGACGTTGCCAGGAGGTGATCGATCGCTGCTGGTTACGAGGATCGGACAATCCGATTGTTTTTATTCATGATGTTGGGGCCGGCGGCCTGTCGAACGCTTTACCCGAATTGGTTAAAGACGGGGGCGTGGGCGCTAATTTCTCGATGGATTGGATTCCATCGGCCGATTCATCGTTATCCCCACTAGCGTTGTGGTGTAACGAATCTCAAGAACGCTATGTTCTCGCGATTGACCTAAACAAGCTGGATATATTTGAGTCTATTTGTGTGCGTGAACGGTGTCCCTACGCGATTGTCGGTTACGCGCACGATAAACCGCATCTATCAGTCGAAAAAACAGGGGAAAAAAACGCGCCAGTTGACCTTCCAGTTGACGTGCTATTTGGTAAGCCACCCAAAATGCACCGTGATGCGTTGACGATCCCAGTTGAGCCTTTACCCGCTGATTTTTCTGAGATTACATTTCTTGAGCTCGCACATTGCGTTCTCAGGCACCCGACGGTGGCATCTAAGAACTTCCTCATAACCATTGGTGACCGGACAGTATCTGGCTTGGTTCATCGGGATCAGATGATTGGACCCTGGCAGTTACCAGTAGCAGACTGCGCAGTCACTCACTCTGCAATCGGTTCCGTAACCGGCGAGGCGATGGCAATGGGTGAGAGGACCCCATTGGCCCTTGTTAACGCTGCAGCATCTGCTCGGATGGCTGTGGCAGAGACCGTTTTAAATATGGCCGGTGCTGCAATTGGTGATTTGGGTCAGATTAAACTCTCTGCTAACTGGATGTGTGCAGCAGGCATAGAGGGTGAGGATGCCAGGCTTTATGATGCGGTAAGGGCTGTAGGCGGTGAGTTCTGTCCCGCACTCGGGATTTGTATTCCTGTGGGTAAGGATTCAATGTCGATGAAAACAGGTTGGAGCGATTCTGACGGCGTCCACGAGGTAGTTAGCCCGATGTCTCTGATTTGCTCCGGCTTCGCGCCCGTTACAGACATCGAAAAGACAAAAATCCCACTGCTACGGGGCTTCGATTCAGCATTGATTGCGATTGATCTGGGCCACTATCGTTTGGCCGCTTCAATCGCATGTGAGGTGACGTCTCAGTTAGGTGATCTATCACCGGACGTTGCTCCTGATGAATTAAGAGCATGTTTCGAGCTGCTGCAACGATTGAATTCCGACGGTCGATTGTTGGCCTATCACGACCGCTCAGATGGTGGTCTATTCGCGACCGTTGCAGAGATGCTATTTGCATCTCGTATGGGTCTGAAGGCGCAAACTCCCGTCGGACTAGATCCGATAGCTTTCTGGTTTAACGAAGAAGCGGGGTGTGTTTTCGAGGTCGCAAACGCAGACGTTGAGGCAGTCCTTGACCAGTGTGCAGACATAGCTATGCGTGCGCATGTGTTGGGTGAGGCCGACCAAACACAAACCTTGACGATAATTTCCAAGGGCTCGGTTATTTTTGAGGAGAGCCGCATAGCGCTGGAGCGGTCTTGGAGTGAGGTCAGCTTCGCGATGGCTGGATTGCGCGATAATCCGAGTTGCGTAAAGGAAGAGTCTCTGAAAATCGAGAAGGAGACAAAAGGCCTAGCAGCCTCAGTGATTCCCGAGAAGATAGAGATCCCTGATAGACGTCGAAGTAAGGCCCAGATGCCTCGTGTTGCAATATTGCGTGAACAAGGGGTCAATGGTCAGATTGAAATGGCCTATGCATTCGATCACTGCGGATTTGAGGCCATCGATGTGCATATGTCGGACCTGATGAGTGGTCGACAGACCTTGGAGTCTTTTGATGCCTTGGCTGCCTGTGGCGGATTTAGCTACGGTGACGTCCTTGGGGCTGGATCCGGATGGGCTCGCTCAATCCTTTTCAACGACGAATTGTCGAGGATGTTCTCCGATTTCTTCGATCGAGAAAATACCGTATCACTTGGTATCTGTAATGGATGCCAGATGATGGCCCAGTTGGCGCCGTTGATACCCGGTGCGAACCACTTTAAGCCTCTGCTAGCAAACAAGTCTCAGCAATTTGAGGCGCGTCTGACACTGGCGGCTCTGCCACAGAGCCGGTCAGTATTACTCACGGATTTAACGGGTACACGTTTCCCGATTGCTGTTGCGCATGGAGAAGGCCGATTTGCACATGATGTTCAAGAGGTGCAGGCATTGGCTGAGTCTGGACTCACAAGTCTGGTGTATACCGACGATAGTGGACACCCGGAAACGAGCTATCCCGGTAATCCGAACGGATCTGCGGCAGGGCTAGCTGGTCTTTGTAACGAGGACGGGCGAGTTACCATTATGATGCCCCACCCGGAACGGGTCGTGTTACGTTCACAGCTATCCTTCGTGCCAGCAGGCACGTCACGGATCACGCCTTGGATGGGGCTGTTTGATAATGCCTGGCGCTTCATCATGGGAATCTGAGTTGGCGATGGGTTGGGTTGGTGTCGATCCACACTGTCAAGTGTTGAGTCGAGATGCAGCGATGGCTCAGATTCACTGGCTAAGTATTCATTGGCAGGTCGATGTTCCAGATTCCGGGCATTATCTCTGGTGGGACGACCAAGGCCTATCCCTAAAGTCAGCGGCGTTTGATTTCCGTTCCAGTGTTCGTGTAGATTTTGTTGAGGGTACACAGGCGCGCCGTATCAAGGCTGTAACGGGTGAACCACTGACTCGTGCGATGGGTTGCCAGAAAGGATTACGCCCCGCAATTTTTGACGCAACCGCGGGTCTAGGTGGTGATTTGAGTGTTCTTGCAAATATCGGGTGTGCGGTGTGTGCGGTCGAGCGGCAACCGGTTGTGGCTGCTTTGCTGAGAGACGCGTTGCGTCGTGCCGAAGACAGCGATGCTGACTGGTGTGAGCGTGTGCAACTCCAGTGTGCGGACAGTCTTGATCTGATGTCGCACGTTTCGCATGGAGTCGTTTATATTGATCCAATGTTTCCAAAAGACCGTAAATCAGCTCCCTCATTGTCAATGCAGGTTTTGCACAGCCTCGGAGGGACAACAGAACAACCCGAACGACTGATTGATGCTGCTCTGGATTCGGGTGCGGCCCGAGTTGTCGTAAAGCGGCCAATCAAGGCTGATTTTTTGGCCGGTCGCGTACCTTCATCGCAAGTAATGGGTAAAACAGTTCGTTTCGACCTGTACCCCCGACGGAAGCTAACGGATGAAGATGCGTATCCACATCAGGGACTAATTGACGGATGATGGATTGGAATACATTGCTTTCAACCGCCCGCATGGAGCGCGACCATGTTTGGGCGCCACAGCGGCCAGAAGATGAGCGCAGTCAGTGGCAACGTGATCATGATCGTCTAATTTTTTCTGGCGCTTTCCGGCGATTGGCAGTTAAAACGCAGGTGCATTCATTATCGGATAATGACCACGTGCATACCCGTCTCTCTCACTCCTTGGAGGTTGCATCGGTCGGTCGGTCGTTGGGCGTACGGCTCGGTCGTTGGATGCAAGAGCAAGGATTACTGTCTGACCAGCATTCCGATCTAGGGATTGGAGCGTTGGTTCAGGCTGCATGCTTGGCGCATGATATTGGTAACCCACCTTTTGGTCATGCCGGGGAGCAGGCTATACGTCAATTCTTTGAATTTAGCCCCGAGTATTTGGATGGATTAACACGCGCTGAGCGCTCAGATCTCTTGGGTTTCGAGGGAAACGCACAGGGATTTCGGGTGATTTCTTGTCTCGAGCGGCACTGGTTCGATGGGGGAATGCGTTTGACAGCCGCCACGCTTGGTACCTTTCTAAAATACCCATTTACTGCCGATTCTGTGTTTGGTCAGACCAAGGGTAAACACGGAGTTAATCAAGCGGAACTTCCATTGATGCGGGAGCTTGCATCTCACCTAGGTCTTGTGGAGAAGATACCTGATTTTTGGGCTCGTCATCCGCTTGTGTATGTCGTCGAGGCTGCTGACGACATTTGTTATGCACTGATTGATCTGGAAGATGCGGTCGAGCTCGGACATCTCGATTACCAAGAGGTCTCTTCGATCATGAAAGAGCTCGTTGACCGCGGCGCGAGACGAAATCTATATGAACAACTGCTCGACGACTCGGAAGCAAAGCTTGAGCTTTTGCGATCTGCAGCGATCGATGCCCTAGTCAATGAAGCACAAGCAAGATTTCAATTGCACTATGACGATATCTTAAAAGGTGTCTTTCACGAAGACTTACTCGATTGGCGGCGGGCGTCCGCCGGCGAGGTTATTCAGCGAGCGAAATCTTTGGCCCGCGAGCGGATTTATGTCGATCTAACGAAACAATCTGATGAGGGTCGGTGTGATCACCTATTAGGTGGCGTGTTGTCACATTTAATTGACGGCGTAGAGGCTTTTTCTAGCTCCAATGGTGGGACCAATGTCGGCTCGAAAGCACACGACGCATTGATCCGTCTTGGTAAATTCAGACCCCAACCGGGTGACTCAAAATATCAGCGCTTGTTGAGAGTGACGGATTATGTTTCTGCCATGACGGACCGGTATCTGATCCGATTGGCTGATGATCTGACCCGTTTGAATTATCTTGACATTGATTCCTGAAGGAATCGACCAACGTATTCAGCAATGATAGGTTGTGCATCCGCCGTTGGGTGTAGTCCGTCATCCTGAAAAAGACTCCTATCAAGCGCCACGGGTTCTAAAAAAAACGGCAAATAGGATACACCGGTCTCTTCGGCGACCGAGTCCTGAGCATCTCGAAATGCACGCGTGAAGGGGCCGCCATAATTTCGTGGTAATTCAACACCGGCATATAGAACTTGAGCCCCCCTTGCTTCCACCATAGCGAACATGGATTTTAAGTTTTCTTGCATTGTCTCTAACGGCAGACCCCGCAACCCGTCATTCGCCCCCAGCACAACGAGAACTGAAGTGGGTTGGTGGCGATCCAACAAACCAGGAAGACGTGAGAGACCACCGGTAGTAGTCTCGCCTGAAATCGAAGCATTTAAAACCTGTACATCTGTCCCCAATATTCGCTTTGTATCCGAGACTAGGATATCAACCCAACTACTGCCTTGATCAAGTCTATAACCCGCACTCAAACTGTCACCAACGACCAGCAACGTCGGTGCGGCAAAGGCAGATGAGATCAAAGCTAACCAAAGGAAAACGACGCGTAATGTCTGCACAATCTGTCCTTCATGTTCGCAATATGTCACACGGGTTCGAGGACCAAACCGGTCATCGTCTGTCTGTTTTAGAGTCTCTCGAACTGAAGATCAACCCTGGAGACAGTGTAGCAATTGTTGGCCCATCGGGCTCTGGAAAGAGCACGCTACTGTCTCTGTTGGCCGGTCTGGATGTACCGGGATCTGGTGATATTTTGTTTAACGGAGAGACGTTTAGTGGTCTGACTGAAGATCAGCGTGCGAGTATTCGCCGCGGTCGTATTGGGTTCGTGTTTCAAAGTTTCCAACTTTTGCAGGGTCTAACGGCTCTAGAAAACGTGATGTTACCACTCGAATTGATGGGCCTATCGGTAAACGAATCGAAACAACGTTCGACCAGTTGGCTTGATCGAGTGGGTCTCGAGGCCCGCATCCATCATCGACCGAGGATGTTATCAGGTGGTGAGCAACAACGTGTCGCTGTCGCCCGGGCATTTGTCAATGAACCCGCTCTTTTATTTGCCGACGAACCGACCGGTAATCTCGATCGTAAAACTGGTGAGTCTATAACTGAACTATTGTTTAAACTTAACCGAGAGACCGGTACAACTCTGATTCTGGTCACCCACGACGAGCGTCTGGCTGATCAGTGTCGACGTATACTGCATCTGGAAGATGGACAATTGAATGAGGTCGCTGGGTGATTGCATTACGGCTCTTGTGGCGCGAATTTTCGAGCGGCCAACTGACACTGTTGGCAGTGGCGATTGTTGTATCCGTCGCTGCGATGACCACCACCGAGGTACTTACCGATCGCATAGATCGGGCTATGCGTGCGGATGCGGCCGCTTTACTCGGTGGTGACCTAAAGCTGAGGGCCCCCCGTCCGATTGAGACCGAGTGGTTGGCTCAGGCCAAATCAAGGGGGGTTCTCGTGACGGAGACCATTGAATTCCCTTCAGTTATCGGCAGTGGTTCCACCTTTGAGCTAACGGGCATCAAAATTATTTCCGATGGGTACCCACTGAAGGGGCAGCTCGAAATTGCTGACAGTCGAGCGGGGATTGGCTATCCGACCTCGAGAATCCCGGACCCGGGTACCGCTTGGGCTGACCCTCAATTGGTATCGAAACTCAATATCGATGTCGGAGATCGAGTTTCTGTTGGTGAGATCGAGCTTGAAATCACCAAGATCCTTATTTTTGAGCCAGACCGGGGTGGTTCGTTTGTGTCACTGACACCAAGACTGCTCATGAACCGAGTCGATTTGGAGTCCTCCCAACTCATTCAGCCAGGTAGTCGTGTGCTCTATGTCACGCTATTTGCCGACGGCGATATTCAGGGTTTTCAAGCCTACGTCGAACCGAAACTCGATATCAGTCAGCGGTTACGTGGGGTGGTGGATGGTCGCCCCGAGGTTGGTAATGCACTTACACGAGCAACAACATATTTGTCGCTGGCGGGACTCTTGACGGTTCTGTTGTCTGGGGCCGCAATTGCTATGACCGCCAATCGGTGGGCCTCGGATCACGTCACTGATAGTGCATTATTTCGAACATTCGGGCTGAGCGGTCGTGAGACGTTCAAGATTTTCTCCGCCGAGCTTGTGGTCCTTGGCGTTGTGGCAAGTAGTTTTGGTGTGATTATCGGCTACGTCCTGCAGATCGTTCTCGTTGATTCCATCGCGGGGCTCTTGACAATCAGCTTGCCTGAACCCAGCGGTCGGCCGGCCTTACTAGGTCTACTGACTGGCTTTGTTACCCTGTTCGGGTTTGCGGCACCGGCATTAATTCTGCTCTCGAATGTACCACCAATCCGTGTTTTTAAGCGCGATTACCCGGTCGCTGTTATGGGACAACTTGGTCGGTATCTGTTCGCACTTTTTTCGGTCGGGGCACTCGGTTATCTCTACAGTAACGACTTGCGTCTAACTGGGTGGGTTTTGTTAGCTGTTATTATCCTCGTCACTGCCGTTACTCTGATTGGTCGTATCATCATCCGAGGACTCAGCCCGCTGGAGCGGCTGAGTCCTGCATGGCGGTTTGGCATACAGCAGTTGCTTCGAGATCCTGCATCCTCAGGCGCGCAATTGATGGCGTTTTCTCTCACCGCACTCGCCGTTGCAATGGTTGCGCTAATTCGATTCGATCTGATTTCTACCTGGGAAACACAAGTGCCAAACGACGCCCCTAATACCTTTGCCTTAAATATAACTCATCAGGATCAAGCCAATTTTATTCAGGCAGTGACCTCGAAAGGTGGTGATTTGGCACCCTTGTATCCGATTGTCCGTGGGCGTTTGGAGACGGTGAATGGAACGCCGTTGGTCGAGCATCTAGGGGGGATGGATCCGCCCGGATCGGTTAGACGTGAGTTGAGCTTGACAGAATCAGGTGTTCTTGGTCGTGACAATTTTATTGATCGCGGACGTTTTTTCACGTCCACGGATGGCCCCGGGCTTGTCACTGTTGAGTCAAAGCTATTCGATGAACTGGGCTTGGAAATAGGGGATTTCATTGTTTACACCATTGGCCCAGATCGTGTCTCGGCTGAGGTCATTGGTACCCGCAAGGTGCAGTGGGAATCTATGCTTCCAAACTTTTTTATGATTTTTTCACCTGGGACTCTTGAGCCATTTCAGTCGACACGATTGACTAGCATGCGGCTCCCGAATCCGTCGGCGCAAACGGCTGAGATCAGTAGGGAGTTCCGACAGGTAACCTTACTATCGGTGGACGCAATTTTGAATCAGATACGCGGTATTCTCGCTCGTGTCTCTCAGGCTGTTAGCGTAGTCCTCTACTTCGTTTTGGTAGGTGGTATTCTGGTACTGGCTGCAAGTATTCAAACATCACTTCCTGAGCGCCGTAAGGAGTCAGCGATCCTCAGGAGCCTTGGTGGCTCTGATGATTTATTGTCGCAGTCGCAGTGGGCCGAATTTCTAAGTTTGGGGGTTGTCAGCGGCCTTCTGGCAGCGCTTGGAACTGATTTTCTAAGTTGGTTCGTCTACTCAAAAGTCTTCAACCTTGAGTGGTCATCGAAGTGGCAGGTCTGGGTACTTGCGCCGTTAATAACAGGTGCTATTGTTGGAGTGATCGGTCGTTGGTCAGCGAGGCAGGCGCGACAAATGCCGCCAGCCTATTTATTAAAAATTGCAGATACCTAAAGAGGTGGGTCCATTGAAGCGTTATGCACCATTAGTTGCCGCATGTCTGTTAGCAGGATTGGTTGCGTTTCCATTCCTGCGCAACTTGGCTACCGGTGAGCGCGGAATGCCCGGTGCGCAGATTGGCGGGCACTTTACACTTCAGACATCCGCTGGTTCTTTAGACACAGCATCCTTAGGAACAGAATTAATCATGATTTATTTTGGTTATACCTACTGTCCTGATGTTTGCCCGACTGAGCTTGCACGGATGGCACAAGTGTATAAGGGGCTTGGCGGCGATAAGACTCGTGTCTCTGGGCTGTTTGTTACTGTTGATCCTGAACGTGATACGGTTACAGCCGTCACCGAGTACGCGCAGGTATTTGAACCCACCTTTAGGGGCCTATCCGGAGACCGCGTAAGGATCGAGCAGGTTATGCGTCGTTATCAGGTGTATGCTCAGAGGGTCGGGGAGGATCCCAGTAACTACACGGTCGATCACTCATCACGGATCTACCTCATGAACCAAGACGCCAAGCTGATGGCCCTTTTTTCAATGGATACCGACATCCCCACAATGATCGACCAAGTGAAGACCTTTCTTTGATTATTATGTTTTGATTTAGTTCCTTCGAGACGATTGTCGTATTGGGAGTTTTTCGTTAAAGGTTGAAAATTTGACCATCAAATATGTTATCGAGGAGTGTTCATGACCGATTCCAAGTTGTATCCGGTTGATCCTGCGCTTTCGGCGAGTGCTTGGGTAGACGAGAGGACCTATGAAGCGATGTATCGGCAATCCATCGAAGATCCGGACACATTCTGGGCTGAGCAGGCTAAGCGTCTCGATTGGATTCAGTTTCCGACCAAAATCAAAAATACCTCGTTCGCTCCCGGCGATATTGACATCCGCTGGTATGAAGACGGTATTTTGAACGTCTCATATAACTGCCTTGATCGTCATCTTCAGGGTCGTGGCGATCAAACAGCAATCATCTGGGAAGGGGACGATCCAAGCTCTGATGAAAAAGTGACTTATCGAGACTTGTACGAGCGTGTGTGTCGTTTTGCAAATGGTCTACGCGCTCAGGGTGTGAAGAAGGGTGATGTCGTCACTCTCTACATGCCGATGATTCCTGAAGCGGCCGTGGCGATGCTTGCGTGTACCCGGATTGGTGCTGTTCACTCGATTGTTTTTGGTGGGTTCTCTCCGGATGCTCTGGCTGTGCGCGTTGAGGAATCGGGCTCCAAGATCATTATTACTGCTGACGAGGGTCGTCGGGGCGGTCGTGCTGTTGCATTGAAGGCCAACGTTGATAAGGCGATGGATCGTGAATCATGCAAAGGCGTTGAAAAAGTCTTCGTTGTGAAGTGCACGGGTGGTGATGTAGCCATGGGTCCGAAGGATATGTGGTACCACGATGTATGCGCCGACCAATCGAAGGACTGTGATCCAGAGCCAATGAACGCGGAGGACCCGTTGTTCATACTCTACACTTCAGGCTCAACAGGCAAGCCAAAGGGTCTGAAACATACCACTGGCGGCTATCTCGTTTATGCTTCGCTGACCCACGAGTATGTGTTTGACTACAAGGATGGTGATATTTACTGGTGCACGGCCGATGTGGGTTGGATTACAGGCCACTCGTATATCGTGTACGGGCCGCTTGCCAATGGGGCAACCACCTTGATGTTCGAGGGTGTGCCAACCTATCCCGATACTTCTCGTGTTGGTCGTGTTATTGAAAAGCATAGGGTCAACCAGTTCTATACAGCGCCCACAGCTATTCGGTCGTTAATGGTCAAAGGGGAGGGTGTGCTTGGTGATTCTGATCTTTCATCACTCCGTCTCTTGGGCTCTGTCGGGGAACCAATTAATCCAGGGGCTTGGGAATGGTATCGCCGTGTTTTCGGGGAAGGACGATGTCCGATCGTTGACACATGGTGGCAGACAGAGACCGGTGGCATCATGATAGTGCCGTTGCCGGGGGCAACCGCGGCCAAGCCCGGTTCGGCGACGCTACCATTCTTCGGCGTGCAGCCAGCACTAGTTGATAATGACGGAAACATCCTTGAGGGTGCTGCGGATGGTAACCTGGTGATACTTGACTCCTGGCCATCGTCAGGCCGCAGTTGCTGGGGGGATCATGAGCGGTTTGAACAGACCTACTTCTCTTCATTTGCTAACCGCTATTTTACGGGTGACGGTGCGCGTCGTGATGAGGACGGATATTATTGGATTACCGGCCGCGTCGATGATGTATTGAACGTTTCGGGTCATCGGATGGGTACCGCAGAAATTGAGTCAGCGATGGTTGCCCATAGCGCGGTCGCCGAAGCAGCGACAGTGGGTTATCCGCATGACATTAAGGGCGAGGGTATCTATGTTTATGTGACCCTGCAGCAAGGCGTCGAGCCGACGGAGGAGCTCCGTACCGAACTCAAGAATCAAGTGCGTTCTGAGATAGGGCCTATCGCATCACCTGACTTCATCCAGTGGGCACCAAGTCTGCCCAAGACCCGGTCGGGTAAGATTATGCGACGTATTCTGCGGAAAATTGCCGCTAACGACTATGGTGCGTTGGGTGATACATCAACGCTCGCCGATCCATCAGTTGTTGATGAATTGATAGATAATCGGATGAATCGCTGATTTATGACCACGCGTTAGAATACCCGCAAGGTTAGAACTATTGCGGATATTTTTTAACTAAAAGGCGCACAAATTCGCGGTTGTTTTCGCTTATTTCTAAAATTTTGGTATCTTTGGTGACCCGGAGAGTAGCGGATTTACGTTATGCATCATTGCAAGATTGTGATCGCGGATGATCACCCCTTATTTCGAGCGGCTTTAAAGCAAGCTGTATCCAAGGTAGCCAAACAGGTGGATATCGTTGAGGTGTCTTCAATGGCTGAGTTGCAAGATGCAGCATCGGAGCATAATGATGCAGATTTGGTGCTTTTGGATTTAACGATGCCTGGGGCTAGTGGTTTTTCGAGCCTTGTTTATTTGAAGGGTCAGAGCCCAGAAATGCCGGTGGTCGTAGTGTCTGGAAGCGAAGATCATGCAGTTATTCGTCGCTCGGTTGAGTATGGTGCCCTTGGATTTATTCCGAAGAGCGTTGCTCTGGAAACGATCGTCGAGGCGGTTCAGGCGGCGCTAGAAGGTGAGGCATGGATACCTGACGATGTGAATCTGGATGCGCCTGTTGTCGATGATAAAGAAGCAAAAGTCGCTGAAGGGATTGCGTCGCTTACGCCACAGCAGTTCCGTGTTCTGGTGATGTTGATGCAGGGGCTCTTGAATAAGCAAATCGCTTACGAGTTGGATGTCAGTGAGGCAACTGTCAAGGCCCATGTCACGGCTATTCTGAGAAAACTTAAAGTACACTCACGAACGCAAGCCGTGATTGCGGCCCGATCATTGGATATTGAGTCACTGGCCACCTGAGTCTTCGTTCGGGTTCCACCCACCGAGGTCGCGCCATCGATTGACGATTTCGCAAAACAGTTGTGCGGTTAAGTCTGCGTCGTAGCGAGCCGAGTGCGCTTCTTCATGATTAAATTTCAAACCAGCCGCATCGCAAGCTCTTGCGAGCACGGTTTGACCATATGCGAGCCCACCAAGCGTCGCGGTATCAAAACATGAGAATGGGTGAAAGGGTGCGCGCTTTACCCTTGACCGCCCGATCGCCTGATTAAGAAACCCAAGATCAAAGTGAGCATTGTGGCCCACCAATACGGCGCGATTACATCCGTGATGCGTGATGGCGTCACGAATTGGTTTAAACATGCGACTGAGCGCCTCTTTTTCAGTCTCAGCCATGCGCAGGGGGTGATAGGGATCGATGCCCGTAAACTCGAGTGCTGCGGGCTCTAGGTTAGCACCCTCAAATGGCTGAATATGGGCGTGTACCTGATCATGAATGAAAATCGTACCGTCTTCATCCATATTCAATATCACCATAGCGACCTCAAGTAATGCGTCGGTTTCGGCATGGAA
>MDTB01037265.1_pt1 | contig 14707 bp, 17 predicted proteins | sample 811161 | NCBI WGS metagenome assembly MDTB01 (sample SAMN05326650, study PRJNA326480) | marine metagenome | isolation source: seawater | place: Mediterranean Sea | collected 2009
AAAAAGGTGAAAACTATGGTTGGAAAATATTAGGTTGGGGAGGAAAAAATTATACTGGAACTAAAATTGGACCTAAATGGAAGCCAGGTTTTACCAAAGCAATTCAATATTGGGTACCCTCTATTGCTACTAGTGCAATCACTATTTATAAAGGTGATGAATTTAAAGAATGGAACAGCCACGCTTTAATTACATCTCTTAAAGATAAATCATTAAGAAAATTAATATTTGATGATAAATCAAACGTAAAAGAAGAAATTATTTTTAAAGACAAAATTGGAAGAATAAGAGATATACAAATCCATCCAAATAATGGAAAAATTTATTTTTTAGCGGGAGATAATTTGTGGTTAATGGAAAAAAGTTTATAGGAATTTTATGTATTTTAATTGGAATAACTTCATATAATTGTATTGGAATAACAATGGAAAAAAAACCTTATCATCATCTACCAGATGGTACTTTTAGGAACCCTGAGGGGTCACCTAAGAGAGATCCTAATATTAAATGGTCCTATAAAATTTTTAACAAAGAAAAAAAGAAACTTGATATGACAGTTCCCAAGGGACATGTTGTAGAAAAAGAAAAGGTTTTACTAGATCTTAAAAATTATCAAAAAGATGACTATGTGGCTTGGATAGGCCATGCCACTTTTTTAATAAAACTTGGTGAAACAACAATTATCACTGATCCTGTTTTTTCCAAAAATGCAGGACCTTTAATATTTGGTCCAAAAAGATTTACTGAACCTGCTTTAACACTTAAAGAAATTCCAAAAATAGATTTATTTTTATTAACTCACAATCATTACGATCACCAAGACATGTCTACTATTAGGAAATTTCCTTATAAAAATGCAAAAGTTTTACTTCCACTAAAACTTGGAAAATATTTTAAAAGATATAGAGATGTTAATGAAATGGATTGGTATGATGAAATTAAGATTAATAATAATTTAAAGATTACACTTCTACCGGCTGTACATTGGTCAAAGAGAAGTCTAACAGACACAAATAAAACTTTGTGGGGAAACTTTTTAATCGAGTATAATAAAAAAAAAATTTTATTTGCATGTGATACTGGAATTGGAGATATTTATAAAGATATAGGAGAAAAATACGGCCCAATTGATCTAACATTTATAAATATAGGTGCATATAATTTTTATCCCATAATGCCCTACAAAGATAAATCAGTTTATCACACTAACCCTGAAGAAGCTTTAAAGGTTGCTCAAAATTTGAAAAGTAAAAAAGTTATTGGGATGCATTGGGGAACTTTTGTTCTTTCTTTAGAACCTATTATGGAACCTCCGGTAAGATTTAAAGCAAGTGCAGAAAAATATGGTTTTAGAAATGAGGATGTTATTACATATAGAATAGGTGAGTTTGGATCACTAAAAAAATTACTTAACTATAATTAATTATCTAAAAGCTTTTTTTTTGCTTTTTCAAATTCTTCTTGAGTTAAAATACCATCTTTAAGAAGATTATTTAATTTTTCAATTTCTCCACTAAGTTTATTCTCATCACTTAAAGATTCATGATTGTTTTCGTCCTGAATATCTTCATCTATTTTATTCGAGCTTTTAGCATTGAAACCTTTCATTATAGCTGTCGCTCCTAAATATAAAACAAACCCTAGAATTGGGATTACTAAACCAAAAAAAATTATCTTTTCCATAAATTAATCCTCATCCTCTTCTCTCCAATTTTTTTCGTACATTAACCAAGCTGCAAATATTACTGAAAAAGTACCAACAATCATACCATAATCAAATCCAGTTTGCTGATCATAAAGATACCAACCTAATTGCGTTGCGCCAATAGGAGGAACTGTAAGTATAGCCATAATGATAGCAATCCTATATGGATATTTAGGTTTTTTCATATTTCTACTTTATCAATATTGATTATGTAGTTAAGCCTTAGATTTAAAGATGTGACTAAATACACCTGACCAAACTAATTCGTATTTATAATTTATTAAATATTTAAAAATCTCACTTTCATTTATTTCCTTCTCATGAATTTCAACACAGATCAACTCTGGTTTAAATTTTTCTAAAGAAAAACCTTCCAAAACTTTTAAATCTGCACCCTCAACATCTATATCTAATAAATCTATTTTTATATTATCTAATTTTGTTTTTTTTAAAACTGAGTCTAAAGTCAAAGAATTGATTTTTGATTTTTTGATATTACCTTGAAAAACTTTTTCGGCCTGAAATTTCTCTATTGTACTAATTTGACTCAATTCTTTTTGATAATACATATCTATAATTTCATCTTTATTTGATACAGCCAAATTATAATTTAAATCTTTTGGTCTTAAATAATTAAATAAATCTATAGAAAACTTATGTATATCAATATTTATCCCTTTCCATCCATTTTTATGAAGTAAAAAAGTATTATTTCTATGAATAGGATGATAGCAACCAACATCAATATAGAAACCATTTTTCTTTTTTTTAAAAAAATCGTTTATAAATAAATCTTCACCATCCATCGAATAAGATTTTTTTTTAAAAAGATATTTATGCTTTATATATATGTTGTGAAATATATGAATTTTTTTTTTTATTTTTCCGATCATAAAAAATATAAACTTTTATTTTTGAGATCTTTTGAAACACTCAATAGTATTTTTTAATAAACATGCAATAGTCATCGGCCCAACACCTCCAGGAACTGGAGTTAATGCTTTTGCATTTTTTGATACTTCATCAAATGCTACATCACCTACAATACCTTTTTCGGTCTTATTTATTCCAACATCAATCACAATTGCATTTTTTTTAACCCAATCACCTTTTACAAGCTCTGGAATGCCAACTGCAGCAATAATGATATCAGCCTCTAAACACTCAGATTTTAAATTTTTTGTTTTTGAGTGAGTTATTGTTACAGTGCAATTTTCTTTTAAAAGAAGTTGTGTCATTGGTTTCCCATTTAAATTAGATCTTCCAACTACGACTGCTTTTTTTCCACTTAAATTAGGTTCAATTTTTTTTATTAATAAATAGCATCCTAATGGGGTACATGGAACAGAAGTTTCATAACCAGAGGAAAGATTACCAACATTCATTGGATGAAACCCATCTACATCTTTTGAGGGATCAATAGTTTCAATTACTTTTTGTTTATCAATATGTTTTGGTAAAGGTAACTGAACTAAAATTCCTGAAACAGAATTATCTTTATTTAAATCATTAATTTTTTCTAAAACATCTTTTTCCTCTACTGTATCAGGATATCTTATTACATCAGATTTTAATCCAACCTCATTAGCAGATTTTTCTTTATTTTTTACATAGATTTGACTTGGTGTAAGATTACCGATCAGGATAACAGTTAGTCCCGGGACTTTATTATATTTGTCCTTGAGAATTGATACTTCTTGCTTAAGTTCTTCTCTAAGCTCTGCTGCTGCTTTTTTGCCATCGATTAAAATCATATTATTAGAAAATCATTGGTGCGATGTAGAGCTTCATACACATTTCTATAAACCAAATCAATAGAAGTAAAATTATTGGTGATATATCTAAGCTTCCTAAATTTGGTAAAAAACGCCTTATTTTATTTAGTACTGGATCTGTAAGACGATAAGTAAACTCCAAAATAGAAAACACAAACCTATTTTGTGTATTTAATATATTAAAAGCTATTAGCCAGCTCACTATTACATTAGCTATTACCACATATGAATAAAGTTTTAATATTTGTAAAATCAAATAAAAAATGGCTATCATTTTTTTTCAATGTAAATTGAGGAACTTGGGAATGCAAATGACGCTTTATTTTTTTCAACAATTTGTTTAATTTGAATAGCAAGTCGTTCTTTTACTGATAACCACTCATTCCAACTACTAGATTTTGTAAAACAACGAACATACATATCAATCGAACTGTCTGAAAACTTATCAACTCTTACAGCAATACCTACGCTAATATTAAAATCTTCACTTTTCATAATATGATCTTCAATTTGATCTCTAATTATTTTAAGTTGATCAACTGTCGTGTCATATTGAAGAGTAATAATCCAACTTATCAACCAATTAGAAGTTTCACTAACATTTACAACTGCATTTTCTGCAAATTGAAAATTTGGAATAATAGCTAATGATTTATCAAATTTCCTAATTGTAGTTGATCTAAAACCAATCTTTTCGACAATGCCTTCAATAATTCCATCTACTAATATCCAGTCCCCAATTTTAAATCTTTTTTCAACGAGAACTAAAATTCCTGAAATCAAATTTTTGAATAAATCTTGCGCACCTAGTGCAACTGCTACACCGAATAAACCCAATCCTGCTATTATTGGTCCAATTTTTATCCCCCATAATTCTAGTACTGCAGCAAGACCTAATATAAAGATGAGAATCTTTAAAGATTTTATGATCCAGCCAATTAACTCTCTAGTTAGGAGTTTATCAAGTCCGCTCAAAATGTAAGAGACAGGTTCAATTATTTGGTGAATGACCCAAAAAATTAATATTGTTATTAAAGTTCTATTAATTGTATCAACAACTTCCCTACTATCAGCTGAGAAAGTCATATAATAACTGGCTATAAAAAAACCTAAAACAATTGGTAAAAATCTTGCTGGTCCAATTAATGATGAAACAAAAGTGTCATCTAATTTATTAGTAGTTCTTTTTGAAATAATTTCTAATTTTTTTATAATCAATTTACTAATTATCCCCCTAAAAATTAAAAATATAAGGAAAATTCCAATACCAATTAAAATTTGAAAGATATCTACTCCAAGAATTCCTTTATTCCATACTGATAGAAATATTTCGCTAAAGTTTTTTAATAATTCCATATTTAAATTTTATATAATAAAAACTCCTCTTCTCCAGGGTTAAAAAGAAATATTTTCTTCCATTTGATTTCGTTTAATATAGCTGATGTTTTTTCACCTATACACATTAAATTGGTATTCATCCAAAGAGTCTCAAATTGATAAATCTTAATAAAATTCAGAAAACTAAGGGCACTATTTTGAGAATATACATAAACTATATCTGGTATATTTAATTTTAAGTTTTTAACAAATTTTGAGTCAAATTTTTCATTTTGAATAGCTTTATAATTTACTATTCTTTTAATAAAATAACCTTCATTCATAAGTTCTATATCCAAATTGATTGAAATATTTTCTCCACTTACATAGATTAACTTTCCAGATTTTTTATCAAAATTTTGTAAAATTAATTCTTTTAAATTTAAAACATTTCCATTAGCAGTAATAATATTTTGAAATCCCACATCCCTTGCTTTTTTTTCTGTTGCGTCACCTACACAAAAACATAAAATTTTTTTTTCAATTTTTTTCAGATTCAAAAATCTAATAGCATTTGCACTGGTAAAAATAATTCCCTTATAGTCTAAAAAAATATCATTTTGATAATCTACTTTTTCTACTCTTAGCAGAGGTAAATGTGAAACTTGATTTCCTAATGATTTAAATTTGAATATCATTTCTGAACAATCTTCTAATGGTCTAGTTAATAAAATATGCATATTATTTTTTATAAGAATTTTTAGATTTTTTTTTTAATATTTTGCCAATTTCTATACCAAGTTCTTTAGCTTTCTCTACACTTGAAATTTTTCTCTCATAATATCTTTTACCATCTAAAGAAAAAAGTTCAGCTTCTATAATTATCTTACCGTTATTTATTTCTGCATGTGCCCCAATTGCAGTTTCACAATCCCCCTCTAAAACTTTTAAAATATTTCTTTCTGCTTGGGCCATAGTATAGGTTTCATGGTCATTAATATTTTTTAATAATGAAATTATTTCCTTATCATTTTGACGACATTGAAGAGCAATTATTCCTTGTCCAGCACTTGGAATAATTTCATTGACAGAAAAAATTTCAGAAATTTCTTTATCTATATTTAAAGATTTTATCCCTGCGTAAGACAACATTATTGCATCATATATACCTTCATTAAGTTTTTTTATTCTTGTGTCAACATTTCCTCTTATCAATTTAAATTCTAAATCAGCTCTAATTTTTTTAATCTGAAATTCTCTTCTGTAAGATGACGTCCCAATAATTGCATTGTTCTGTAATTCTTTTAATTTTTGATTTTTATTAGTCAACAAAACTTCTCTAGGATCATTTCTTTTTAAAAACGCGTCTGTTAATAAATCTTTTGTATCCTTAGCTGGCATATCTTTTAGAGCATGAACTGCAATATCAATTTTTTTCTCTTTAAGCTCATTTTCAATATTTGTTGAGAATAAACCTTTGCCTCCTATTTCAGATATTCTAATATCATGTACTTGATCACCTTTAGTTTTAATTTTTTTAATAACAATATCTTGATCATCTAAATTAGTGTTTTGTACAATTTTATCCTTAGTTTTTTGAGCATAGACTAATGCTAACTTACTGCCTCTGGATCCAATAATAATCTTTTTCATAAATAAATTTATTTCTTACTTGTAATGAGATTGTACAATTAATAAAAACTATTTGAATGAGTAAAAAACCCTTAATTCTAGGAATTGAAACGAGTTGTGATGAAACAGCTGCATCTTTAATAACTGAGGATGAGCAAGGATTCCCAATAATTCTATCAAATATTGTTTCAAGTCAAATTGATGTACATAAGGAATTTGGAGGGGTTGTTCCGGAACTCGCAGCACGATCACATATTGAAAAGATTGATTGGATTGTTCAAAAAGCAGTTAACGATGGAGGAGTAAAAATTAGTGAGGTTGATGCCATTGCCTCAACTGCTGGTCCAGGTTTAGTTGTATGTTTATCAGTAGGTTTAAGTTTTGGAAAAGCTCTTGCAACTTCTTTAAAAAAAACCTTTTATTGCAATTAATCACTTGGAAGGGCACGCTTTAAGTCCAAGGCTTAATTCAAAATTAGATTTTCCATATTTACTTTTATTAATCTCTGGAGGCCATTCACAATTTTTAAATGTTCAAGGTCTAGGAAAATATAAAAGGCTAGGAACGACCATAGACGATGCATTGGGTGAAGCTTTTGATAAAACAGCCAAACTTTTAGGTATTGAGTTTCCTGGGGGACCTCAAATAGAAATTTTAGCTGAAAAAGGTAATCCAGATAAATTTGATTTACCTAAACCAATTCTAAACAAAGGAGGTTGTAACTTATCTTTTGCTGGACTTAAAACTGCAGTACTAAAAATATCAAAAGAGATTAAGACCGAGAAAGAAAAATTTGATCTTGCTGCCTCTTTTCAAAAAACAATTGAAGAAATACTCTATAAGAAAACTAAAATTGCATTTTTAGAATTTGAAAAACAAAATAAACTAAATAAAAAAGTTTTTGTCGTAGCTGGTGGGGTAGCAGCAAATAAAAAAATAAGAGCAAAAATGACTAGTCTTTGTATAGAAGAAAATTATCAGAGTATATTTCCACCTATAAAATTATGTGGTGATAATGCTGCAATGATTGGATTAGTTGGACTAGAAAAATTTAAAAAAAATAAGTTTGATAATATAGAATTTCCAGCTAAACCACGATGGCCACTTGATGAAAAAGCTCTTTTTTTAAAAGGGGCAGGTGTAAGATTATAATCAAATGTATTTAAAAAAAAAAATTTCAAACCTTTTTTTTTACTTTTTAATTCTATCATTTGGATACTATTTTACACTATTAAAAGGTTATGGCAGTGATGGTGATACATTTGGTTTAATTAATACTTTTGTCAATTTTATTGAAAATGATAATTATTCACCCTCTAGAGGATATGGTCACCCAATAGCAGAACTTATCATTGGTTTATTAAGTTTTAACTTTGGTGCAACCGTAAGTACTTTTTTATCTTTTATTGTTTTTTTTTTATCACTAATTTTATTTTATTTTTCATTTGATGAATTTTTTTCAGAAGATAAACTAAAAGTATTTATCATTCTTTGCCTATCAAATTCTTTACTACTGTTTGATAATATCAATTCAAGTGATTTTCCATGGTCATTATTTTTCTTTTCATTGGGGTTTTTTTTAATGAGGAAAGAACAATATTTCTTTTGTTGTATGTTCTTTGCTTTATCTGTTGGTTGTCGATACAATTTTATTATTTTTGTATATGCTGCAATTTTTTCACATTGGGTTATCAATTTAGGCCATCTAAATTTCCAAAAATTTGGAATCATTTCTTTAGGAACTTTTTTTGGAATTTTAATAATTTTTCTCCCACTATACTTTTTTTATTCAGAAGGAATTAGTTTTTCTTTTCATGATAGAGTAGCAGTGCCTGGACAGGGATATAATATAGAGTCATTATTTCCAAGATTTATATATAAAAACTTTAAACTGTTCGGTGTTTATACAAGCTTTGCTATTTTATTTTTTATTTTAAAAGAATTTTTTTACAATAAAAAAAAAATTTTAAACTCAATAATTTTTAAATATTCAATATTAATAATTTTAGCAAATTTAATAATTTTTTTTATTTTTCCAGCTAAGATTTCATATTTGCATTCAGGTATAATTTTGATTTATTTAATTTTAGTTTTTATTTTAAAAAAAAAATATTTATACTTACTAATAGTTTTAAATTTTTTGCAATGGTTTGTTTCTTACGATCTAATTAAAATTACTTATAAACACCAAGATATATGTAAACCAATTCATGCAATATCTGCAAAAATTGATCCTCATTATAAACTAGGAGAATATTTCAGTATGCTTGAAAAAACCTCTATAAAAGATTGTTTCTCTGAAAGTTTTAGTAAAGGTTTGCCAATTAAACTAGATTATTAGCTTATATTTTTTTTTTAATTTTGTAAAAAAAACTTCTAAAAAAATCAAATTGAAAAAACATCATCACAATTTTTGTTATAATTGGAAATTTTAATTTTATATTCCCGTATTTTGAAAACTGTGAAATCATAATATTCTTATGGAGTTTCCTTAATTTAAATAAATTATTTTCACTTAATTTTTCTTCTTTTTCAAAATAATTAAATTCATCTTCCCCTCTTACTAGAGTAGCATGATTATAATAAAACTTTTCTTGAACTTTATTGTCTGTAGTCAAAAATCTCATCGTGAACAACATTCTGTGCGAAGATGATTTATTTTCATGAGAACCATGAACAATATTTCCATGAAATATACAACATTCACCACTTTCTAATTCAATGTTTTTAAGTTCTTCTTTTTTATAATCATCATTAGAAATGGACTGTCCTCTAGCTAATATATTATAATTACTTGAGTAATCCTTATGCACTAAATTTTTTTTATGAGAGTAAGGAATAAGTTTTAAGCAACCGTTCTCTATAGTTGAATTGGATATTGCAAGTTGAACTGATAATGCTTTATCGTGAATTATACCCCAGTAATTTTGGTCTTGATGCATTGATACAAAATATTTCGATTGGGGATATTTATGGAAAATTAATGAGTTCCAACAATAAAAATTAGGACCAATAATTTTTTCGACTTGATTTAATATTTTTTCATCGTGAATAATTTTATTAGCCCAAGGAAAAAAAAGGTGGGTTTTTGACTTATGTTCAACTAATTTTGCCCGATTTTGTTTTGAATTAAGAAAATTGATATAATCGTTATAAATCTTATCTGTATAACTTTTATCAAATATCTTAATTTTAGATACAAAACCCTTTTCAAAAAATTCTTTTTTTAAATCAGTCACAACATTAATATATTAATTAATATGATAATGTATAATTATTAAAATGAAAAAAACAATATGTTGTATAGGATCAAGCGGTTTTATTGGAAGACATATATATTCTGAACTCAAAAAAAATAGTAATTATGAAGTATTTAGGTACTCCTCAAAGAATAATAAATTCATTGATAAATGTGAATTAGATAAATTTGATTACTTAATTTTTTCAGCCGGTATTCATAATGAGAGTGAAAATGATGAAAAAAATATATTTATTGAAACAAAAAAGATACTAAGAAATACAAAAGATTTATTCTTAAAATCAAGCTCAATAATCTTTATATCTTCATTTAAAACATCATTTAATACCAATGAAAAAATTGTAAAAAGTACTAATAAATATAATTATTTTAAATTTGATAATTACTATGGAAAATCTAAAATTATATTTGAAAAAATCTTTATTAAATTTTGTAAAAATTTTAAAAAAAAATATATTATCATTTCTCCATCGCATGTAATTGGTCCGGAAGATCATAATCTTTCTGCTAATGGTAAATTTTTCAAAAATATTTTAAACAAAAAATTAATATTCATTCCAAACTGTAAAATTTCAATTGTTGATGTAAGAAATTTATCTAATAAAATAGTTGAATTAATATTAAAGGATGAATTTAACAATATTAAATTAATCATAAATGATTTCTCAATTTTATTAGAGGAATATGTAAAAATGATTAAATCTAATCAAAATCATTTCTTTGTTTTCAAGATTAATTTTTTTCTAGTAAAGACGGTTTTTGTTATAAATAAATTTCTCTTAGATTTTAAATTAACAAGGAAAACAATTATTTCAAAAAATAGATTAAAGTATATTCACTTAAATCCAACAACAGAAATAATAGATAAAAATAAGAAATTTTCAGTTGAAGAAACCATTAATGATACAAAATTATTTTTTAAATAGATTGAATTTTATTATTTCAAAAATAGTTGAAAAAAACATATTAATTCCAACATATAAGATATTTTTTTTTTCCAAAATAATACATGCTTTTCATTTTTGAAGTATGTTCGTTATATTTCACGTCTGCTTCAAATTCTTTACACAAAAATTTTCTTTTTGTAATAATTTGATTCATCACAATATCAAAAGAATAATTATTTGGTAAATTTTCAATTAAATCATCGAATTTTTTTACTTTGTATGTTTTAAAACCTGACAATACGTCCTGAATTTTCGAGCCCCAAAAAACCTTAGCCATTTTTGAGTAAAAAAGATTCCCGATTTTTCTATGATAAGGTAGTAATTCAATTTTTTTAAACTTTGAACCTGAAATTAAATCATAATCATTGTTTTCGGCTAAATCTATCATAAATAATACGTCATCAATAGCTCTCTGATAATCACCTGGAAAAATACAAAAATATTCAAAGTTTTTTTTTTTTGCAAATTCAAATGCACTTTTAACAGCCCCACCGTAGCCTAAATTTTTATTATGCTCTATTATTGTTAAGTTATTTTTCTTCAATATCGATATTGTTTTATCTGATGAGTTGTCATCAATAAATATTTTTTCAATTTTATTTAATTTTTCTGATTTGATTAAGTCATCAATTAAATTTTGGATAATTTTCTCATTGTTAAAACATAATACCGCACACAAAAAATTCTTATTCATCTTTTTTAACAATTAAAATTACTTTTTATTCCTTTATTATTTTGGTATCATCTATTAAAATTTATTAAACAAATATATTCTAAAGTTATCAAAATCTATTAAATTAATGAAATATTGGTTACTCAAATCTGAACCAGATGTTTGGTCTTTAAATCAGCAAATAAAAGCTGGAAGCAAAGGAGCGCCTTGGGATGGGGTAAGAAATTATCAAGCAGCTAAAAATTTGAAAAATATGAAAAAAGGAGATTTGTGTTTTTTTTATCATTCAAATATTGGTAAAGAGATTGTTGGAATTGTTGAAGTAATTAAAGAGCACTACTTAGATAAAACGGACCAATCTGGTCGTTTTGTTGCTGTAACTGTTAAATTTTTAGAGAAATTAAATAAAGCTGTAACCTTAGAACAAATTAAGAAAAGCAAGGAATTAAGCCATTTATCCTTAATAAAACAAAGTCGTTTGTCGGTAATGCCTATAGACTCTAAAAGCTGGAAAATATTAAATAAGATGGGTAAAGTTTAAATAAAAAATATTTATGCCAAAGAAAAAGAAAAAATCAAAATCTAAAAGAAAAAAAAACAAAAAAAAAAGATCATCTAAAAAAAGGAAAGTTTTAAAAAGAAAAAAAAGAGATCTTAGTAAGAGCCTAAAAAAAAGAATATCCAAACAAACAAAAGATGATCCTTCAGCTCAAGGATTAGTTTTTAAAACTAAACCTGAATGGGTAAAAAGTGGTTTAGCAAATAAATCTCAGTATCAAAATAAGTATAATGAATCATTAAAGAATAATAACACTTTTTGGAAAAAGGAAGGAAAAAGAATTACTTGGATAAAACCATATAAGAAAATTAAAGATGTTAAATATAGCAAGGAAGAAGTAAGAATTAAGTGGTTTGAAGATGGTACACTTAATGCATCTGCAAACTGTATTGACAGACACTTAAAAGATAAAAAAGATAAAACAGCAATAATTTGGGTTGGTGATGATCCAAAAGATACACAAAAAATTTCCTATAAACAACTTCATCAAAAAGTTTCTAAAGCTGCTAATGGACTAAAAAAAATAGGAATCAAAAAAGGTGATAGAGTAACAATATATTTAACTATGATACCTGAGCTAGCAATTTTAATGCTAGCCTGCGCAAGAATAGGTGCTGTTCACTCAATCATCTTTGGTGGTTTTTCTGCAGAGTCGATTTCGGGTAGAGTGAATGACTGTGAGTCTGAATATATAATTACAGCTGATGAAGGTGTGAGGGGTGGAAAAACAATTCCCTTAAAAGCAACAACTGATGAAGCTTTAACAAATTGTCCTAATGTAAAAAAATGCATTGTTGTAAAAAGAACTGGAAATTATGTTTTTTGGAATAACGACAGAGATATCTGGTATCATGATTTAATTAAAGATGTATCAAATCATTGTGAACCTGAAGAGATGAATGCGGAAGATCCATTATTTATTCTCTACACATCTGGATCAACAGGTAAACCAAAGGGTGTTTTACATACTACTGGTGGATATATGGTTTACGCATCAATGACCCATCAATATATTTTTAATTATAAACCTAAAGATATTTATTGGTGTACAGCTGATATAGGGTGGGTTACAGGTCATAGTTATATTATTTATGGTCCACTTTCAAATGGAGCAACAACTATTATGTTTGAGGGTGTGCCTAACTATCCTGATACATCAAGATGGTGGCAGATTGTAGATAAGTTCAAAGTAAATACTTTTTATACCGCTCCTACTGCAATAAGAGCTCTAATGAGAGAGGGAGATGGTCCTGTTAATAAAACTTCAAGAAAATCACTGAAATTATTAGGAACAGTAGGAGAACCGATAAATCCAGAAGCTTGGATGTGGTATTTTAAAACTGTAGGAAACTCTAAATGTCCTATTGTTGACACATGGTGGCAGACTGAAACTGGAGGAATTTTAATTGCTCCACAAACAGGAGCCATTCCTCTAAAGCCTGGCTCAGCAACTAAACCTTTTTATGGTATTAAACCAGTTTTAGTAGATAAAGATGGAAAAGAAATTAAGGGTGCAGGTGAAGGAAGACTTTGCATTTCCCAATCTTGGCCAGGACAAATGAGGACAGTTTACGGTGACCATAAAAGATTTATAGATACTTATTTTTCTCAATTTGATGGAAAATATTTTACTGGTGATGGATGTAGAAGAGATAAAGATGGGTATTATTGGATCACAGGAAGAGTAGATGATGTAATTATTGTTTCAGGTCATAATCTTGGAACAGCAGAAATTGAAAGTGCATTTGTTGCACATCCAAAAGTAGCTGAAGCTGCTGTAGTTGGGTACCCACATGATATAAAAGGAAATGGTTTATATTGCTATGTTACATTAAATGCTGGCGAATCTGAAACTGGTGAGCTGGAGAGGGATTTAAAACTGTGGGTCAGAAAACAAATTGGTCCCCTTGCCACTCCAGATCTGATTCACTTCTCACCTGGTCTTCCTAAAACAAGATCTGGAAAAATTATGAGAAGAATTTTAAGAAAGATTGCTGCTAACGAGCACGATCAACTGGGAGATACAACTACTTTAGCCGATCCAGGAGTTGTTAAAAGTTTAGTTGAAAACAGAAAAAACACCTAAAACTTTAAGCGCTCACTAAATTCTTTTTTTACCACGTTCCATTTTAAAATCACAGAATTAAGAACAATCTTTCTATCCAAAGTTTTTAATTCCTCTGCAATAGGAGCCCACTCATACAATGATAGTGCACTAGAATTGAAGGGTAAATCACTATGATGAGTTTCCCAATTTATTTTATCAAGTCTTTCTTGAAAATTTTTTTTTGATATTTCCACTATGTCTAAAGGCATCTTGTTTGTAATTTCATCATCTAAAATTTTTAAAAAAATTTCTTTAGCTTTATCTAAATCTTGATAATTAAATTTTACTTTTAAATATGAGAATGTAAAAAAAGTTAGATCTTGGAGTGCTACTGAGTAAATATTCCACTTAGCCAGGTTTACAGATTTCATAAATTCATCATTTTCAAAATGCAAAACATATCTTGTTCCCATTCTAGTTTTTAAATATCCGTAAAGAGTAACCTGAGTAACCCATGCTGATTTTGTTTGGATAAATTTCTCTAAATCATCTAAATTGCTTATTTTACTTTTCGGTATAAAAGCTTTGAAAAGAGCAAAGAGGTAAATCTTAAAATCCCGCCAGGATAAGTCTCTCCATGTTAATTTGTATTTTGGCATAAAAGTAAGTATTTTTCTCATTTATACCTCAAAAAGCCACTTTTTTTGTACAATTTTAACACTTTAAATCTCTTTCATAATGGTTATGGTTTTCGCCAGTTATAACTAAAAAGAGAGAGGTATAAATGTCAAAA
>MDTB01123798.1_pt1 | contig 14706 bp, 16 predicted proteins | sample 811161 | NCBI WGS metagenome assembly MDTB01 (sample SAMN05326650, study PRJNA326480) | marine metagenome | isolation source: seawater | place: Mediterranean Sea | collected 2009
AATCAAAAGAAAATAATACTTCCTGAAAAGGATAATTTACATGGTCAATCTTTTGATATGGTATATAAATATCATCGGGATCATTATGGTGAGGGATCATTATTTAAATGGGACGGGAATGAATATATCGTTAATACTTATATTGAAGAAATTCCAGTATCTAAATATGATGATTTGCATTTTTCTGATGCTTTTAAAGAGGCAAGACAAGACAAGGGTATATGTTCTAAATTTAATTGGCGAGGAAATAAATATAGTTCATGTAAACATGGTGAAAAATTAGAAATTATTACAAATAATGATAAAGAAAGAGTAGAAAGTAAAAATAAAGAACGTATAACTAAAAATGAAGAACAAACATTAGCAAATAAATAGTTGAAAATAAAGAGTAAAAAAGCTTTATTGTTAATAAAGCTTTTTTACTTTTGAAAATATTAATCATATCTACTTTTTATATTCAATTTTTTTCCATCTATTTTCAGAAACTAATTTGAAAGCACCTATAAAATTTTGATTCCATTGATTAGGGTCAATTAAAGACAAAAAGTTTTGAGGTTTACTTTCGTAGAGATAATATATCTTACCAATAATTGGTATAAATTCAAATTTTGCATTATATACTAATTTATTTAACTCATATTCTTTTATTAATTTTAAATAATTATCTTTAACCTCTTCATATCTTTCATTAAAATATTTGTTAAGATTTTCAGATTTATTTTCTTTCCATCTATTTAAATTATTTGGCTCTATTTTAGGTGCTCCAATATTACTTGCATAGGGTAGTATTCCAGGCTTATCTGTGATATTATCTAATTTTTTATTTGACGAACTCATTTCATAATCTCATTTATGTTTTCTGGATGTCTATTAGCGTAAATAAAGAATGATTTTGATAGATTTGATGAGAAAAGCCCATAGCCATTATTAATATTTGAATCTGGTAGAATAAATTGATTTTGTTGACTATTAAATACAAATGGATCTCCTGTAAAATATTCATAATAAGCTTCATCAACTACTTGTACATTGATGAGTTGCAATCCATAATAATTAAAGTATAGCCACATCATAGGTATAGGAGATGTATCTGCTAGCCAGACAAATGGGTTAGTGAATCTTAATCTATTTTCTTCATCAAAAGTTATATCATCTTTCCATATTTTGAAAATATCAAACGTTGCATCATATTGACATGCATAGTCGTAAAATAAATTTTGGTAATAACCAGCACTATTTCCCTCTCCTCTTATGTCGTTACAATTCAGGTCGATACCTGTTTCATTATTTCCTTGTTCAAAAGTATTTTTTATTCTTTCAGATTCCAAAGCAGTATTAATAATATTTATAGATGTATTACTATTAGACTCAAAATTAATTCTAAAATAGGGGTAAGATGCAAAACTACCAATATAGCAATTCCCATTATCTCTTAAATCAATACTACTTAACAAAGAATCATCTAAATTTTCAATAAATTCTTGATATTTTGTATAATTTAGACTGTCTAAATTATTTATTAAATCAAATGGATTTAGTTCGTTAATATTATCAAAACTGATTATACCTTCATTGAAAAAAAATGAGATTAATGATTCAAATACAGGTAAAAAGTTATCGGTATTTACTGTTTTAACTGGAAGTTCATCACCATCACATAAATAGGGACTACTATCATTAGAGCTTATAATAATATCATTTGGTAGTTTTGTTTTTGCTGTAATTTCATAATCTTGATAAGAGACTTGTAAGTGAATAGTATCTCCTAAGTTTGGATTTATTGGTGGTCCATTCTTTATAATATAGCCATTCTGATCTTCATTATATTCAAAGCATATATAATTAGATGATTCAGTACAGTTATTAATAACTACATCTTGATTTTGACTATTTAAATACATCATTGATATATTTGCATTTTTGATATATAAAGAATCTTTCTGTATATCCTGATTTAATCCTGCTGTCAAAGATATGTATATAGTTCCAATATTCATTATTAAAGAATCTGTTTTTAATTGCTGTATTTCAATATTAGAAAAAACAGTTAATTTTTCTTCATATGAATTATTAGTACTAGGAAGTTCAAGGTTACATGAACAAAATATTAATATAGTTAAAGTGAATATAAAATTTGTTTTCATAGTTCTATCCTTATTCCAAAGCTAGGTAAAAATGGAAAAATTGAAATTTCTGTCCTTTGTAGTTTTGTTTCATCAGGGTCTAAATAGTCAAAATTAGGTTCACCTAAATTTGGAACCCCATCTCCATTTAAATCATCTGTATCTGGATTCCAATCACCATCATCATCTATACCATTATCAGCATAACCTAAAGAATATTGATATCTAAATATATTTTTTCTATTATATAAATTAATTACTTGAAAGAAAAATTCAGCTTTTTTATTCATAATTTTAAATTGTTTTTGCCATGAAACATCTAAACGATGAAATGAGGGATATCTTCCCGAGTTTCTTTCACCAGGTATAGTATGAAAGGTACCTTGTTCGTAAGCAGGTAAATTTTGAAGATAATATCCTAAAATAGGTGTATAGGCTTGACCGGATTGTATAGTCCAATTCCAAGAAATAGAAGAATTTTTCAAGAATCTGATTTTATCAAAGCTATAATTTCCTACAATTGTCATTGCATGACGTCTATCCCAATTAGTATAATACAAATTATCATTCATCACTTTTGTTGCAAAGCTGAATGTGTATGATAACCAACCTGTTAATTTACCAGACTGTTTTTGTAAAAATATTTCCGCGCCGTATGCTTCACCTGAATTAGGAGTTAAAATATCAATTAAATTTTCATCAGAAACCTCTTCATCTGTCGTCGCTCTTTTTTCCTCAAATGTTAGTAAATTATCTATAGTTTTGTAGTAAAATTCTGTTTGTAGTTTATATCCATTTGAATTATTGTGCTCATATCCTATGTTAAAATGGGTTGAAGCACCAGCAGAAACAGAAGAATCAATTGAAACCCAATTGTCTAGAAGTGATGGATTAAAGTCATCTTGAAAGGTTAATATATATTGATTATAATTTCCAGTAGAAAATGTTATGAAATTATTTAAATCAAATAAATATTTTATTCCAAGTCTATAATTAGGAAAAGCATTATTATTACTTTTATTATAATATTCATACCTATAACCAGGTTCTATGATTAATTGTGGAATAGGCTTATAAGTCCCTTTAATATAAAAGGCCATTTCAATGGGTTCTTCATCAATTTCGAATTGTATTGAGTCTCCAAATGAGCTTAAATAATTAAATTGCAGTTTTTTATACAATAAACCATATTTAATTTTAAACCCCTTGTTTAATATATTATTGAAGTCCAATTTCAATGTATTGTCTGAAATTAAGTTATCATTGTTGATTCCTGATTCACCACCTAAATTAAAATTGGTGAAGAACTTACTATTTGCTAGCATAGCATTACCAATAAAGCCGACATCAAACACTTTTCTGTAGTGCACACTATTTGTATTATTTCCCCAAAGAGCATTTAAACCTAATCCTGAAAACTTAAAATCATCTTTACCAGAATAATGACTTAAACTTATTCTATCAGTTTCATTTAAATCCGTATATATGTGTGCTTGTATATCATAGAAGTAATATGGAGGAATTGCATCACTTTTAATAAACCATTCATTAACTTTATCAAAATACGTTCTTCTTGCAGAGATTATATAGGCTCCATTTGGTGATGGTCCTTCTAAAGTTGCCTGTGAAGATAGGAGAGAAGTAGACATCTTTAATTTTGTTTCTTTACTATTACCTTCGCGACTTACTACGTTTAAAACAGATGAGAGTCTTCCACCATAATCAGCATTATAACCACCTTTAGTTAGTTCGGCTTCTTTTATTCCATCAACTATAAAGTTAGAAAATACTCCACCTACATGAGATGGATTATATACTGTTATTCCATCAAGTAGTATAAGGTTTTGATCAGTATTTCCACCTCTAACAATCAACCCAGTGCTAAATTCTGATTGTGTAAGAACACCAGGTAATGCTTGTATTGTTCTAAATATATCAGGCTCTGCCACCCCAGGTTGATTACGAAATTGAGTTGCATTCAATTTAATTTTACTATAATCAATTCTTTTTGACTTTTTTATTTGTTCTGCACTAACCTCTATATCATCGAATTGAATTTGACTTGGACTTAATTCTATATTTAATACATCAGATTTAAGTTCAGATAAATTGATTTTATATATTTCATATCCTATATAAGAAATAATTAATGTAGAGTCTTCATCTTTAAGGATGTCTACTAAAGCATAATAACCATTTATATCTGTACTAGTACCAAGATTGGAGTCCTGTAAAAATATATTTGCTCCAATTAGAATTTCTCCAGTTTTTTTATCTGATATAAATCCACTTATGTTTATATTTTCGTTTTGAGATAAAACTAATTGGAATAAAAATATAAATTTTATAATTGTATTATTAAATATTTTTTTAGTTTTTAGCATGATTTCTAATTTTTTAAATATCCTAATGATTTGGAATTAAATTCTATTGGTTCAATATCAAATTCATTGAAGTAATTTTTTTCTACTATATTTCCTTCCATGAGCATACTTATTTGATCTTTAGTAATTGGAAAAAACTTATATTTCTCAAATAAAGATGCAATTAACTTTACAAATATTACAGGAGCTGGAATCATTAATTTATTTTTACCACAAGCATTTGATATAATTTTTATAATCTCTTTCCATGAGTATGTTTCCAGTCCACCAAGTTCATAAATTTTATTCATGGTATTGGTGTCTCTGATTGATTTAACAAAAAATGATGCTACATTTTCAACGTGTATAGGTGTCAATTCAAATAAACCTGATTTAATTGGAAGTATACCTTCATGAAATAGGGGAGCAGGAATTGGAAGCATAATCATATCTCTTTTCAATTGAGAGCAAAATTCTGGTTGGCTTTTATGCATTGGTTTACCAAATATTAAAGAAGGTCTAAATATAGTCCAATTAATCCCACTATTAATTAGTTCTTGTTCAGCTTTCCATTTTGTTACTTGATATTTCGTACCATCTGAACAAACACCATTTGCACTCATCAGTATTATTCTATCTATTGATTCATTTTTTGATGCTTCTAAAACTCTTTTAAAACCTTCGAAATGTAAATTATCAAACGTAATGTTTTGATTTTTGAACTCTCTAATAATACCAATATTATATATGATAATATTGGTATTATTTATAGTTTCTTTTATTGATGAGTAATTATCTATATCACCTTTTACCAGCTTTATTTTAGCTGAATTAGAAAGTTTTGATACTGAATTTTTACGTACTAATGCTTTTACATTATAATCATTATCAGTGAGAGTTTTTATTATATAATTTCCTACAAAGCCTGTGGCTCCAAAAATTGATATATTCATTTCATTACCTTTTTGAATTATTATTTTTTAGAAAGCTATTTCTATGAATCTTTTGCAAGTTTATTTACTTCTTTCATTGATTTGATAATGGTGAAATTAGATAGAGTTTTATTTGAATTTAATTTATCTGATGCACCTGCAATAAATAACTTTGCCCTTATTTTTTTATTTAACTTTTTTAATTCCTTAATTTCACTGAGAGTTTCATCTTCATCTTTTATGTATGTTGCTGAAATTAATATAATATTTGGATTTCTGGTTTCTATTAATTCTTTTAATGAAAAGACAGGAGTATTTGCACTACAGTTTATAACTTTATGTCCATATGTTAAGAAAATTTGTTCTGTCATTTGTAATGGTAGACTATGATTATTATTTTTTACGCCAAAAAGAAGAACTATTACAGGAGATTCATTTTTTTCATTTATTATTAAATAATTTAAATTATTTATTGCTTTATTTAAAGTATTTGATGCTAAGTGCTCACTAGCTATTGTTATTTCACCATTATACCATGAGATGCCAATTTTACTTAGTGTTGGATTAACCAAATTATCATATATTTCATGTAACGGAATTGATTTTAGGTATAATGCCTCTAAAATAGAAGTTATTCTACTTGTTTCACCTTTTAATAAAATATCAAAAAAATAAATTCTCAATTGATTATAATCAAGGCTTTCAATATGACTACACAGTATTTCATTCAGTGAGTCTGAAATTTTATATATATTTATTTGATGTTTTTTCTTACTTCTTTTTAAAAATTCATTTATATGGTAAAGGGTGAATTTTCTATGACCACCAGCTGTCTGTGTGCAATCTAACTTTTTTGCATCAGTCCATCTTTTAATTGTTGAAACGTTAACATTCATTATTTCGGCTGCTTGATATGAATTGAAATGTTTAATCATAATTATGCTCTTTTCTTAAAAAAATTAGGAATTAATTTCGGTGTATTATTAAAATAGTTTATGTAATCTTTATCTTGGCCCCATTTAACTTTAGCATTTTCTTCAAGTAGGTTTATACCACTAACTTTTGTAAGTAATAGATAAACAAAAAGGGGAGAAACAAGAGTAAAAAATTGTATTTTGAACAAGCTACCTAGTGAAATAATAGAGATTCCTATCCACATTGTAATTTCACCAAAATAGTTTGGATGTTGTGAATATGACCAAATGCCTGTTTCTATAAATTTATTTTTATTACTTTCTTTATTTTTGAATTTAAACTTTTGATAATCAGCTATAAATTCAATTATAAAACCAACTAACCATAATATTATACCAGTTGTTAATAATGTAATATTTATTTGTTTTTGATTATTTATTATTAAGGTGGTAGCATTTAAAGTGGTAAGGAATACCCATAATGATGATATCATCCAAAATCTTAAGTATTTAAAAAAAGATTTCTTCGCTTCATCGAATCTTACATCATTTTTGAATTTTAATATTCTAAAATATAAAAATAATCCCAACCTTAATGCCCAAATTAATACTATTGTTGATACTAATTTCGATTGAAAGGATAGTTCTATATTGTTTGAATGAAATTCATAATTTATAAACAGGATAATGGATAAATATGCTATCGTACCTGTGATATCAAAATATTTTTCTGTTTTTAAAATATATGATGGTATGAATAAAATCAAATGAATAATAAAAACTATACCAACTATATAAATCAGTATATTTCTATCGATACCATTGGTATTAACGGGAATAATACTAGCTATAGATAAACATATTAAAAGGCATAATACTGAAATGATTAGTTCAATTTTATTCATTTAATAATCCTGAGTTTTTTTAAAAAAAATAATATTAAATATCCAAAGTCTACTTCGAACCATTTTATTGAAAAATCTGGGTTATTAGGGCTTTTATGATGGTTATTTTGATATAGCTCTCCTAACATTAAAAAATCAATAAATAATGTATTTCTTGAATTGTCAGATAAGTTGAAGTTTCTATAGCCTACTTTATGACCGTACCAATTAACAATAAAACCATGTATTGGACCCATGAAAAAATGAATAGGCAATAGTAGGAAATACCAAAAGGATGGTGAATAAATTATATATACTGATGTATAAATAATTGCAAAACTTATTCTAGTAATCCATGAATCACTTAGTTTTTCTATTAATTCCCAGCGAGGTAAATCAGATGATTTAATATCGCTTGCATTTACCTTATTAATGTATTTTCTATATTCATTAAAGGTCTTAAGATTAAATTTAATTTTACTTGTGAATGATTGAGGTGAATGTGGATCATCTACAGTATCAGAGTATTTATGATGATCCCTATGCATTAAGGCATACCCTGCTGGATTTAGGAATGATGTACCCTGAGAAATGAATGTCAAGAAAAAACATATTTTTTCAGTAAATTTATTCATTTTAAACATTCTATGGGATGCATATCTGTGTAGGAAAAATGTCTGAAAAAATAGAGATATATACCAGTGAAATATTAAGAATAATAAGATTAACATGAATTAGTTTACTGACTTTCTTTTTTTAAATAAATAATGTGATACACCCCAATCATTTCCTCTATTGTAACCAAATAACTCTTCACATGACATAAAAAATATTCTCCATCTTTGAAACCATTTTGTGGAATTTTTCACACCATAAATTTTTTCAAACAATTCTTTTATATATTTTTTATTTTTATCCATATTTTTGAGCCAATATTTCGATGTTTTAGAGTAATGCAATCCTGAAATACGCCACATTTCTTCTATAATTAAATCATCTTGGAAATGTAAAAATAAATTATGAGAAGGCATTTGTCCTCCACTAAAAAATTCTCTAGCCATCCAGTCTCCGGGACCCTCATTTAGGAATGGATATGTATTTATTTTATGAGAAAAAATATGAACAAATAGTTTTCCATTATCTAAAAGTAAATTATTTATTTTATTAAGTAATTTTTGATAATTTCTCATGTGTTCAAACATTTCTATAGAAATTACTCTATCAAATTTTTCTTTTGTATTAAAATTATTTATATCAACTGTTTCAACCACAACATTTGAAATATTATCATGTTTGCACTTATCATCGATAAATTGTTTTTGGTCTTTAGAATTACTTATTGCTAATATAGTAGAAGCAGGGAAATTTTTAGCAATATGAAGGGTTAATGAACCCCAACCACATCCTAATTCTAAAATTTTCATTCCATCATTAATCTGGGCTTTGTTTACAGTTTTTTGTAGCATTAAAATTTCAGATTCATCAATATTTTTTGTGTTTGAATCCCAATATCCAGAACTATATTTCATATTACTACCCAAAACTTTTTCGAAAAATTTAGGTGGTACTTCATAATGTTGTTCATTAGCTTTTTCGGGTACAATAGCAATTGGACTATTTTTTAATTTTTTAATCCAATCCATACTATTCTTATCATCTAATTCACAATCGTGTGTATTTAATAAGTTTAATCTTTCTTTACATAATTTTCGTATGCCATATCTTATAAATTGATCTGGTAAGAGGCCTTTTTCAGCTAAATTTATTAAATTAAATATCATTAATATTTCACCTCAACATTTTTTAATCCGCTCTTACTAAAAATGAATTGATAATCTCCAATATTTCTTTCAAGAAACCCAGCCTCACAATAAACGAGGTAGAATTCCCATAAATTTATAAATTCATCTGAAAATCCTAATTTTTTTATTTCATTTTTTTTCGTCAAAAAGTTTTTTCTCCAAATATTAAGAGTTTTAGCATAGTGATGTGTAATATCTTCTAAATGGGAAATTGATAAATCAGTATATTTTTTTATAATTTCAGTTATATGATTAATAGATATTAGGCATGATCCAGGGAAAATATATTTTTGTATGAAGTCTACAGATTTTCTATACTGAATAAAATTTTGGTCATTATACGTGATGCCCTGCATAGCAAACTGACCATTTTCCGTTAATAAAGATGATATTTTTTTAAAATAAGTTGGGATATACTTATATCCAACAGCCTCAATCATCTCGATAGATATAATTTTATTAAATTTACCATCAAGATCTCTATAATCTTTTTTTACTAAGTTAATTTTATTTGAAATATTTTCTTTTTTTATTATTGATTTAACATATTGATACTGCGCATTTGAGATTGTCGTCGTGGTAATATTACAGCCATAATTTTTTGCAGCATGGATTGCAAAACTACCCCATCCGGTACCTATTTCAAGGATATTATCATCTTTGGAAAGATTAATTTTTCTGCATAAACGATCTATTTTTTCATAAGAAGCATCTTCCATAGTTGAATTGCTATTAGTGAAAATTCCGCAGGAATATGTCATAGTTTTATCAAGCCACAATTGGTAAAAATCATTACTTAAATCATAATGAGCAACGATATTTTTTTTACTACCTATTAAAGAGTTTTCTCTTTTTTTATGTATTAAGGAATTAAGGGGTTTTACAAAATTAGAAAATGAAGAGTCCATTGATTGCATTGTTTCTTTATTTCTAAAAATAATTTGAATTAATTTAACTATATCATCTGACTTCCAATATCCAAGAGTGTAAGCTTCTGAAGCTCCAATTAATCCGTTCGTTCCGATATATGAGTAAAATTTATCATTTAAGATAGTTACATTTACTGATAATTTATCATTTGAGTTTCCAAATTCAAATTTTCTATCTTTCTCTTCCACGGTAATTTTACCATAAATCAAATTATTGAATTTTTTTAATATTTGTTTTCTAAAAAGATTTATTAATATTGAATTTTTATTTTCAGATTTTAATTTATCTACTAAGTAATTTATTTTCATTTGAATTATACTTTGATTTTTTTTGGATGTGTATGAAAAGTAGCTCCTTTTATCCACAATATAATTGCTTGCCAATGAATTCTTAGAAAGATTTTTATTGTGATAAAAGGAAACTTAATAATTTGGAATAACAAATTTTTTAAATTTAAAGTTTTTCTTTCTAAATTTAATGAAGCATCAAAAACTTTTATATTTTCCTTATAATTTTTCATATTAACAGCAATTTTTCTATTCGGTATAGTAAATACCCAGTCATAAATATGGTTCATATCCCAGAAAGGACTTACATGAAATTTTTTATTCATTACTGATTTTAAATTGTTATTTGAATCAAAATCAGAAATGAAGTATGTATATCTTTCATTCCAAGGTGTATTGGTCACTTCAGCCATTACTGATTCAACTCTTTTATCTTCTTTATCAAAGCAATAATAAAAGCTAACAGGATTAAAGCAATAACCAAAATATCTTAAATGAGTTAATAATCTTATGGGACCTTTGGCAATATATTGATATTTATTTTGAAGAGTTTTTCTGACAGCTTTATCTAAGCATTCTAATTTATTTCCATGATAATCTTTTCTATAAAAAGATATAATAGAAGGTTTATTAATTCTGAAAAAAATAGATTTCCCTTCAGATAATCGTTTAATATTAGAAATATCAAAATACATCATAAAAATAGGATATTTAAAAAAATGTTCGAAAGGAGTAAATCTTCTGTGTCTTATATAGCCTTCATATATATAATTTTCTGTAGAAATCATTAAAATTTTATTCCAAAATCTTTGCAGACTTCTAATGCACTGACTACACCATCTTCATGAAATCCATTTCCCCAGTATGCTCCACAATAATATGTATTATTTTTTCCATTTATTTCATTTTTTCTAGTTTGTGCTTTTGAGGACTCAATGTTAAGAAGTGGGTGTTCATACTTTAATTTTTTTAGAATTGATTTATCATTTACCAGTTCACTATTATTTAAGGTCACACAGTAGGTTGATTTAGATTTTAAATTCTGTAAAATATTCATGTTGTAAGTCATCGCCATAGGTGAGTTAGAATCTTGGTCAAGATTGTAATTCCAGCTTGACCAGGCTGTTCTTCTAGTTGGTAAGACAGAAGTATCAGTATGCAAGACTGCTGAGTTATCCTGATATGGTATACTACTCAGAATTTCGGTTTCTAAAGCACTTGGATCTTCTAATAATTCTAACGCCTGATTACTATGAGATGCAATTATCACTTTATCATATAATTCAGGGTCTTGATTTAAAGTTTTAATCTCAACCTGATTGTTTAATCTTCTTATGTTTGTTACCATAGAATTTAGAAGAATATTAGACTCAAATTGATTAATCATCTTTTTTACATATTGGTTGGATCCACCCTTAATAACATACCATTGGCTTCGATTTAAAATTTTTAATAAACTATGATTTTTAAAAAAATTTATAAAAAAGACTGCAGACATATCTTTTACGAATTCTGATTTTGTCGACCATATTGATGCTCCCATTGGATAGATATAGTCTTCTTTAAAACTTAGGGAAAAATTTTTTGAATTCAGGTAATTTTCTAAACTAATATTCGAATCAAGATTTTTTAGATCTTTTTGAGAAACTTTGTTGAATTTTATTATATCTGATAACATTTTCCAAAATGTTATCCTAAAAAGATTGGATTTCTGAGCAAAGATAGAATTAAATGAATTCCCGGCATATTCTAAGTTTTTTTTAGTTGATTTTACGCTGAAGCCCATGGAGGTTTTTTCTACTTCTACATCAAGAGCTTTCAATAATTTAATAAAATTAGGATAAGTATCCTCATTAAAAACTATAAAACCAGAATCTATATTATATATTTTATTATCTTCTTTAATAGAATGTGTATGAGTATGTCCACCAATATAATTATTTTTTTCGTAAACATATACATCATGCTCTTTATTTAAAAAATATGCAGATGTTAATCCTGAAATACCTGAACCTATTATTGCGATTTTCATGATTTAATAATTACCATATTTGAGGAACTCTTATTATTTTTTCAATATCAAAATCTAAATTTTTTAATTTATTCATCATATCAGAATATACTGAATCTCTAACTTTTGGTTCTCTTGACATAATCCATAAATAATTTTTATTCGGTACAGTTACAATGGTTGTTGAATAGTCTTTAGATAAATCAATAATTAAATATTTTGATTTAAATAGCCCCCCAAAAAATTGCATTTCCCATTCAGAATTATTCTTTTCATTTAATATAATAGCTTTACTTTTATATGTTTTTACCGGATTTAGAACACTTTTTTTACGAAAACTAAACGTAGTTTCTATCTCATTATTTTCATTTAATGAATAATTCTCAATTGCGTTAACTATATTCTTTTCTAAAATTGTTGGTATACATGCAATGACGTACCAATTCCCCATAAATTTATTTAAATTAACATTACTTATTGTTTCTAGTTCTAATTTAGAACTGTTGTTAAAACACGATAAAAATAAAATATAAATTACTAGATAAGATTTTTTTAACATATTAAAGTTTTTCCTCAGCGTGAGTAAAAACATCACGGAATAGGGTAATCATACTATTTTTGTTTAATAAATCTATAATAAATGGAGGTAAATAGCCTTCGGGATCTAAGTACAATATATATTGTACTAAATTATTGTATTCATCTATTGGCCTGTATTTCCAAATTCCCGCTCCTCTGTTGATACAAATGTTGTCTTTATTTAACCTGTCTTGAAAATTTGTTTTTTCAGGTGGAAGAATTTTCCAATTAATTAATATTTTATTAATAAGTGGGTCAAAAGTACCTAAGTTTATTTGAAAAAAATACTCTCTATTATCAAAAAATGGTATGTCAACCTCTAATATTTGATGTGCTATTTTCAAATTTTCAGTTTTTGTTAAAATCTGAGTTTTCATTGTACCTGCATTAGTAAGAAAATTTTCATAATTTGAAATGTCAAAAATAATGCTTGTAATTTTTTCTAATGATATGTTTGTAACTTTTTCGACTTTAAGCGCATTGATTGTATTGTTACCCACGTATTTTATACTAACCGATATTGAGTCATCAGTTAAGTTTATCAATTCCCAGTTCTGATCTGAATTTAGGTTTCTAAGAATAGAATTATCATTATTAATGCTATATGAAAAACAAATAAATAATAATATGTTTAAAATATATTTATTTAATTGCATTTGTTGATTTCTGTTCTAAATCAGTTGATATTAAATAAAGTCCATAAATAATGATAATAACTAAACTTATTATGCTATTAGCTCCAAAAATAAATAAATATTTAATAAATAGGAAGGTGAATGATAAAGTTGTAAAGATAATTTTATCAGTAGCATTGATGATATTTTTATGCATATTTAAAAAATAAAAGACCCATGACACTGTTAGAAAAAATAATAAAATAAAGTTCATATTAAAATCTCACATATTTTTTATTAAAATAAAAGATTATTGGCATAATTATAGCCCATGAGAAACCAATGATGACGAATACAAAAAATGACTTTTCAAAATTTAATGCACCGAATTCTAGTCCCGCTATGTAAGAAAGAGGCCCAAAAATTAGTCCTGAAAAAAACATAATTATGTAATTGTTGTTAAGCCAGTAAAGAGAATGGTTTATAGTCGATGCAAAGCCAAGCCACATATATATAATCCAAAGGGGTGCTATTAAATTACTGATGGGGTATTCATATTCAACTATATTTAAATTTAAAAATATAGTATCTACCAAAACTCCAAATAAGCCAACTCCTAGAATTAAGTGAATTTCTTTATTATTTTTTTTAAAAAATAAAAAATGAATTAGCAAAAATACAGACATCAATATAGGCCCCAAATATTGTAAATCATTGACAACACCGAGAACACAGGCCCACCAACAACTTTGGAATCCTATAATATTAAATAGTTTACTTTTCATAACGTATTAACTTAAGAATGAAATATGATTTAAACAAAATAAAAAGAGCGAAATAGGCTTTTTGATTTTAAAATATATACATAAGTAGTTTTAATAATGGCTAAATATGTTTTTTTAAAAAATAGTTTTTTAAGAATATTTAGAATTAGTAAGGTATTTTTTCATTACTTAAAATGCTTTTTTATGTATCAATATAAAAAAATACGCTCATTTCGCTCTTTTTTTCTTGCACAATATAATTTCATGTATTTAAGTTTGATTGTTGAGCATATTTTATTAAACGCTCATTTCGTTCAATTATTAAAAATAAGGAAAATATGAAAAATATTATTATTACAACAATTACACTCGCTACGGTAATTTTTTCTTCAACACATGTTCAGGTTATACACAATAGTGCATCACCAACAGTAGACGTATATGTTGATGGAGCATTAGCTGTAGAAGATTTCATGTATCGTACAGCAACACCTGTATTGGAG
>MDTB01074724.1_pt1 | contig 14704 bp, 16 predicted proteins | sample 811161 | NCBI WGS metagenome assembly MDTB01 (sample SAMN05326650, study PRJNA326480) | marine metagenome | isolation source: seawater | place: Mediterranean Sea | collected 2009
CTCAGTATTGGATTCTTTTTATGAGGCATTGCAGAGGAACCTTTTTGATTTTTTGAAAAGTATTCTTGCAATTCATAAACCTCTGTCCTTTGCAAATGTCTTACTTCAATAGCGACTCTTTCAATTGAACCAGCAATGATCCCTAAAATTGAAAAATAGAAAGCATGACGATCTCTTGGAATTACTTGAGATGAAATAGGCTCAATTTTTAAACCAAGCTTTTTTGCAACATGTTTTTCTACATTTGGATTTATATTTGCGAAAGTTCCAACTGCACCTGAAATAGCACATGTTGAAACTTCATCTATTGCAGCAACTAATCGTTTTTTATTTCTTTTAAATTCTTCATAAAAAGAAGCTAGTTTTAATCCAAAAGTTATTGGCTCTGCATGAATGCCATGGCTTCTACCCATACATGGGGTAAACTTATACTTTCTTGCCTGCTTTTTTAAAACTTTTAAAATTTGATCTAAATCTTTAAGAATAATGTTTCCTGATTGAACTAACTGAATATTAAAACTTGTATCAACTATATCTGAAGAGGTCATGCCTTGATGAAGATACCTAGCTTTGATTCCAGCTTTTTCTGTTATAGATGTCAAAAAAGCTATAACATCATGCTTTACTTTACCTTCAATCTGATGAATTCTTTTTACATTTATCTTAGCTTTTTTTCTTACGACAGATGAAACTCCTTTTGGAATTTGACCTAGCTTTTCCATAGCTTGAGCAGCTGCTACTTCTACATCTAGCCAAATTTTATATTTATTTTCCTCTGACCAAATATCAGTGAGTTCTTTTCTCGAGTATCTTTTAATCATTAGTTATAAGTATGGAGGCTTTGAGTAACCTTTAGCAGATTCTGTAAAGATTTCATAACCATTTTCTGTGATCCCTATAGTATGTTCAAATTGAGCAGACAAAGATTTATCTTTGGTCACTGCTGTCCACCCGTCATTAAGCATTTTTGTTCCAAATTTTCCCGCATTTATCATAGGTTCTATTGTAAATGTCATGCCGGGTTTTAATTGAACCCCAGTATTTTTACTTCCATAGTGTAAAATGTTTGGTGGTTCATGAAATACCGTACTTATTCCATGTCCGCAAAAATCTCTCACAACTGAGAAGCCTTTTTTTTCGATAAAAGATTGAATTTCGTGTCCGATGTCACCAAGTCTAATACCTGGTTTTAAAATTTTGATTGCTTTCATCATAGATTCATAAGTAGCATCTATTAAATTATTTAATTTTACTGGAATTTTTCCTATACTGAACATTCTACTAGTGTCACCATAGTGTTCATTTATAATCGCTGTTACATCAACATTTAATGCGTCTCCCTCCTCTAAAATTCTATCTTTCGAAGGTATGCCATGACAAACAACGTGGTTTAGTGAAGTACATAATGATTTACTAAAACCTCGATAATACAAAGGGGCAGAATAGCCTCCATTATCACGAATGAATTCATATCCAAGTTTATCAATGTAGGCTGTAGAGACGCCTTCCTTAATATTATCTGTGAGCATATCCAACGTTTGAGAAGCAAGCTTACCAGCGACTCTCATTTTTTCAAATTTTTCTAAATAATTAGCCATTAATAATTTTTAATTTTTTTTCTATATAAATCTCTTTTGAACTTATTTTACACCTATAAGCCAACAAATTAACACCTGCTTTTTTAGCAGTCAAAAAATTTTTATAATATTCACTGTCAATATCTTTAGCTATCTTAAAATATTCCATATTTTGAATCTGAACTAAGAATAATAAGTAGGATTTATAGCCTTTTTTTATGGCATCAATAAGGGCAAGTAAATGTTTTGATCCTCTTGAGGTGATGGCATCAGGAAATTCAGCAGTTTTTTTTTCCCTAAATAAGGTGACATTTTTAACTTCAACAAAACTCTTTTGTTTGTTTTTTTCAACCAAAAAATCAAATCTTGTTTCCTTATTAAAAAAAACCTCAGGTTTGATTAAGTCATTATTATTTAGTTCTTTAATTAAATTATTTTTCAATCCATGACTTACAATTTTATTTGCCATATGGGTATTAACTCCGACAAGCTTTTGCTTAGCTTTAATTATTTCAAGTCCATATTTTAATTTCCTTTTAGGATCATCATTTTTAAGAAGATAAACGTCATTTCCTTTTTCAAGCAGACCTTTCATTGAACCTGTATTTGGGCAATGACCTGTAACTATTTGGTTATTTATTTTCACATCAACAAAAAAACGTTTATATCTTTTGATTAATTTGCCTTTTATTAAAGACTTGGTAAATTTCATATTCAAACTATATATACAAAATGACAAAAAGCACAAAAGTAAATGCCGCAATATTAATCATCGGAAATGAAATCCTTTCTGGAAGAACTCAAGACACAAATACAACTACAATAGCAACTTGGTTGAATTCAATTGGTGTAAAAGTTAACGAAGTTAGAATAATACCTGACAAAGAAAAAACTATTATCGAAACTCTCAATACTTTAAGGAAAACAAATAATTATGTTTTTACAACAGGTGGTATTGGGCCTACTCATGATGATATTACCGCCGAGTCAGTTTCAAAAGCTTTTGGTTTAAAATATGAAGTCCATAAAGAAGCATTTAAAATTTTAGAACAATATTATAATCCTGGTGAATTTAATGAAGGTAGACAAAAAATGGTAAAGATGCCTCGAAATGCTAAATTAATATTAAATCCAACAAGTGGCGCTCCAGGATTTAGTGTGGATAATGTCTTTTGTCTTCCTGGTGTACCAACAATACTAAAGTCAATGTTAGGCGGTTTGAAAAATAGAATAGCTGGTGGTGAACCTATTTTAAGTCTTACGATAAGTCTTAAAACTGTTGAAAGTGAAATTGCAAGTTCATTAGCACAAGTTCAAAATAAAAATGAAGATGTTGAAATTGGAAGCTACCCTTTTTTTCATGCTGGAAAATTAGGAGTTTCAATTGTGTTACGTTCAGAAAACCAATCTAAAATTGATGTATGTAATTCTCAAATTTTGAAATTTATAAAAGAAAAAAAAATTGAAGTTGTAGATCGTTAAATGCTTTATTTTGCTTATGGTAGTAATCTTCATCATTTCCAAATGAAAAGGAGATGTAAAGATAGTATTTTTTTAAAGAAGATAAATTTAAAAGATTTTAGATTAACATTTAGAAGTCGATATAGAGCTGCAGACATCGAGTATAAAAAAAATTCATTAGTTCCTGGTGCTTTGTTTGAGATTTCAAAAAGTGATGAAAAAAAACTAGATATTTATGAAGATTTTCCAATTCTATATAAAAAATATTTTTTTTTTTATTATGGGAAAAAAGTTATGACCTATACAATGGTTAAAAAATCGTCATTTATGTTTCCAACAGAGAGATATCTCGGAATAGTAAAAAAAGGTTACAATGATTGTAAACTTGATTTGAAATTTTTAAAGAGAGCATTAAGATCATATAATTAATGAAAGAATTTTTTTGAATGATTAATTTTGTTATTAAAAAATTTGAAATTTTTTTCGTCCCTTTAATATTTTTCTTACTTTTAACCTTTTTTTTTTCAATAAATAAAATATATATACCAATATTAATTTCTTTTGCTTTCTTATTCTTTAAAAAAAAAATAAAAAAAGTACTATTCATTAATCTTATTTTAATAGTCTTTATTTTAAAAATATTTTTTTTGAATTTAGGTTCAAATAATACACTTTCAAAACTTATTTATGAAAAACACTTTCTTTATGGAGTGCAAAATTTAGATTCTTACTTTTTGAAACAATCAGGTGATTTAAGTGGTTTTATTGGCTATGTAGATAATTCTTTAAAAAAGAAAGTTAAAATCAAGACTGATATGTATGGTTTTAGAAATGAAAATTTTAATACTAATTTTGATTTCTTTTTAGTAGGGGATAGTTTTTTACATCAGCATAGGCTTGATCAAAATGATCTAATTAACTATCAATTACAAAAATATAATTTAAAAACTTATAATGCAGGTATACCTATTTACGATATTTCACATTATTTTGAATTAATAAAGTTTTTTAAAGAAAAAGAAATTAATAAAAAATTTGTAATGTTTATTTACCCGGGAAATGATTTTCTAAATTATGGTAATCCTAAAAGTGGTTACTTTAATTTTTTCGATAATGAAATTTTGAAATTTTACGTAAAATTGAGGAAGTTTTTTGGTTTACACTCACAAATGAAATTTATGATTAATAAATATAAAGCTTTAAAAAAGGATAATAAGGCTAAGGTTTCATCTTACTTAGTTAATAATAAAGAAATATTTTTCTTTAAAGATTTTATAAATTCGCACCTAAAAGAAATTTCATTTAATAAAAAATTTACTGAAACTTACAGAGAATTTTTGCCAGATATTGTGATAGTTATACCCACTAAATTTGATGTTTATTGCAATTTTTTAAGTGATGTTTCTTGTAATCAAAATGATTATATAAAGAAAATAGCTTCTAATGACCTTATGAAAGATGTGAAAATAGTCGACTCATCCTCATTTTTAGTTGAGAAAGCCCGAGTAGAGTTAGAAAATGGAAATTTTTTATACGATTCTAGAGATACCCATTTTAATAGACTTGGTAATAAGTATTTATCTCAATTTTTAGCTTTAGTGATAGAAAAGGACTAATTAACTTCACAAAAGTCTAAAAATTATAGATAAATTATGACAAATTACTGATTAAGGGATGTTTTTGTTGCATAATTGCCACACTAATCACTTTTTTAATTAGTTCATAGTAATTAACACTTTTTTTGTTTGTGGAATCAACATTTTTACTTAAGGTGCAAATGTTACGTAAATAATTAATTATTTAATAAAAGGTATAATATGAAGAAAATAATATCGTTATTACTAGGTTCATTTCTACTTGCTTCATCAGTATACGCCGGCGGAATGGTTGGTGTAAAAGTTGGTGTTGGAGATTTAGAAGGAAATAGTAACTCATACACAGCTGGAGATACTACTTATACATCACAGTCTGGAAGTGTAGACAATGAATATGCAGCTATTTTTGCTGAATTCGCTGTAAGTGATATGATTTCTGTTGGTTTGGAATACGTTCCACTTTCAGGAATAATCTCTTTAGACGGTAACTCAGTTGACTCACGTGCTGAAGTTAGTGATTTTATGACTGCTTACTTAATGTTAGCTGTTGATGCAGGACCAGGAAAGCTTTACGGTAAAGTTGGTTATGCTGATGCACAGATTGGTACAGTTACAGCAAATGATAGTACAACAGTTAACTCTCAAAGTGATGCACTTGAAGGACCTATGCTTGGTATAGGATTTCAAACAGCTGAGGGAGCGCTTGGTGATGCTTTAGATCTAGTAGCTAGAATTGAAGCAACTTATACTGATTTTGATGATGTAAGTATAACTACTACATCAAATGGTAGTGCAAGTGTTAAGAAGACCGGTGATGGTGAATTAACTACAATCAGTCTTTCATTAGCTAAAAGCTTCTAATAATTTATTAGTTGAAATATTTAAAAAGGACCCTTCGGGGTCCTTTTTTTTTGCGCCCTAGTTTGCATTAATTAGATACTATTTTTGGGTTAGGTAGAGGTAGTATAAATTTCCCTTTAAAACCTTTTCTTTTTAAATTTCGAATTATTTCTTTTTTTATGTGCCAAGAAAATATTATTAGATAATTAAATTTATTTAACTCATTAATCTTTTCTTCAATAATCGGTATACTAGTACCTGGAACAAAATTTCCAATTTTTTTGGAGCCTTTAATCTCAAAAATACATTTAACTAAATCATAATCAATTCCAGTATAATTCATCAATGTGGTAGCTCTTGAAGGAGCACTTATTCCACCAATAGATTTATTTTTTTTTTTTAAATTATTTAAGATTTTGAGTAAATTTATTTTTGTGTCTAAAACTTTATTATCAAAATTTTTAAAGGTTAAGTATTTCTTTTCGGTATTCAAGATTTTATTTACACTATTTTTAACTTTGTATTTTTTAATGTTGCATGCATAAACTCTTATTGACCCACCATGAGTTGGAATATTTTCAGCATCAAAAATTTGTAAATTGTGTTTTTTAAACAAGTAATTTAAACTTTTGAGTGAATAATATCTCATATGCTCGTGATAGACCGTATCATATTGAATGTTTTTTATTAATGGTAATAAATAATGAGATTCTGAAATAAATATACTATCCTTTTTCATTAATCTTTTTATTTGTCTTATTACGTAATTAATGTCATCCATATGTGCAAATACATTAGTTGCTGTTATCACGGAGGCTTTGCCATATTTATTTAATATTATATCGACTGCTTTTTTATCAAAATATCTGATTAAAGTAGGCACACCTTTTTTTATAGCTAATTTTCCAATTAATTCTGGAGTAATTCCAACAACTCTAAAGTAAGTTTTAAACTTATCTAACAAATTTCCGTCATTAGATCCAATATCAACTACTAAATCTTGTTCTTTGAAATTAAAATTTTTTTTAATTTTTAAATACAGTTCTTTAAAATTATCACTTAAAATTTTTGTAGTACTACTAGTGTAAGGATACGTTTTGGGAAAAATAATTTTTTTATCTAATATAGAACTTAACTGAACTAAATCGCATCTATTGCATTTCAACAATTTAGCCTGATATTTTTTTTGTAATATGTTGTTGGATTTATAATCAATTACATTATTTACTGGTGCAATATAGCCTAGATTTAAAATATCTTTTAATTTAGCAGAATTACAAATTTGACAGTTTTTTATTATTCTACTATTCATGATTTATTAAATTATAAATTCCTTCTTGCAATTTAATCTTTTGCTTAAACCCAAGTTTACTAATTTTTGTAATATCTGGGCATCTATGTTTCGTACCACCTTTTGCTAATTTACGATATTTAATTACCTTTTTTGATTTAAGATTATTTAAAATTATTTTTGTCAGTTTTTTAACTGTTACCCTCTCTTTAGTGCCAATATTATAAATATTAAGGTTTTTTCCTCTTTTTAACAAAATATCAAATGCTCTAATAAAGTCTTTAATATTAATAAAGGATCTTGTTTCGTTACCAGTTCCTTGTACATGCAAATTATTTCCTTTTTTTTTAATTTTTTTTATCAGTTCTGGAATCACATGATCGTAGCCCATATTTGCACCATAAACATTATGAGGTCGAAATATTATAGTCCTTTTAAATATTTTTGAGCATTTATGAATCGCATAGAGTTCAGAAAAAATTTTACTTCCAGCATAAGAATACCTAGGGTTAAAAACATCCGGTATCACTAATTTAACTTTTTCATTGGTTGGTATTTTTTTGGGCAAATGGTAAACTTCAGAACTTGATGCGATAAAAAAATTATTAATTTTTTTATTTTTACAACAATCAATTAAATTTATTAAACCTTTTACTCCAACATCTAAAACTAGTGAGGGGTTTTTGTAAAAGTTTTTAGTTCCATTAATTGCAGCACAATGAATAATTGTATCAATATTCTTTAAAGCAACTTTAATGCCTTTTTTTTCTGTTAAATCTCCTCTTATAATTTTAATTTTATTCCTAATATTTGATATATTGCTAATTTTTCCTCTATAAGAATTATCAAATATGACAACCTTCATGTTTTGATTAACTAAATGTTTGGCAATATTATTTCCAATAAAACCTAGTCCGCCAGTAATTAAAACATTTTTAATTTTCATTTTTTTTTGAATAACCATGTGGTGCTTAAACCATAGAAATACCACTTAAGATATTGTTTTAACCATATTTTAGTAGCAAATCTACTCTTTCCAAATTTTCTTTCTTCCCATCTAGCAGGAATTTGAATTATTTTCATATTTAATCTTTCACATTTAACTAGGATTTCTAGTGAGTAAGCAAAACCAAGCTTAGACTCAATTCTGATTCTTTTTAAAAGTTTTTTTGAAAATAATCTAAATCCATTACTTGCATCTTGAATAGGTATACTTGAAAAAATATATAACGTGAAAGAGCAAAGTCTAACTAAAATAGATTTTATGATTGGACAATTTTTCATACTACCACCTTTCATAAACCTGCTTGGAGCTACAATTTCGTTACCTTCATTAAATTTTTTAATCATTAGATCAATTAATTTAGTGTTTAAAAAATCATCTGCTGGATATACTATCGCACAATCACCTGTAGATCTTTTAAATCCTTGTTTTATTGCTTCACAAGGACCTTTTTTATTATTTTTTACTAATCTAAATTTTAAATTAAATTTTTTAAGTAAATTTCTATTTTTAAAAACGTTATCTTCGTAAGTATCAAAGCATATTAATATCGTGATATCGGATTTAACATTCTTTCTTAAGAGTTTAAACAAAACCAATAAATTTTCAATTTCATTATAGACTGGTATTATTATATCAATTTTTTTTTTAAGCATTTAAAATTTTTTGAAATTTTTTACAGTTCATGGATGCGTCTATGGATAATGAGTATTTTTTATTTAATTGAATTTTTAGAATTGATGTTTTTTTTAAATTTTTTTTATATTTTTTGTATAGATCAAAATCTGAAATTTTTTTACCACCTACGTTGAAAATTCCACTTATCTTTTTATTAATTAAGACTCTGAGATATTTTAATAAAAGATTGATTTCAATAGAGGATGAAAATGAGTCAACGGCTGCATCTTTATACTTTATTTTTTGCTTGTTAAAGAAGCGAGTTCTAATTATTAAATAATTTTTAATTTTTTTAACCTTTTTTTCGGCCATAATTTTGGTTTTTCCGTAATGGTTATACGCACTAAGTTTAGAATTTTCATTATAATTACCATTTATACTCGGATAAACCGCATCTGATGAAATATAAACAAATTTGATATTAGGATTATATTTTTTGCAAATTTTTATTAAATTTTCAGTTCCTTTTACATTAATTTGATAGGCTTTTTTTTTATTTAATTCACAATCTTTCATTCTAGCTAGTGCAGCACAATGAATGATCATATCTAATTTATTTTTTTTAAAGAATGAGTCAATTTTATTTTTATTTAAAATATTTAGCTTTTTCTTATCAGGAAAAAAACACTTTTTACTTAAAGAGCTTTTTTTAATAAATGAACCTAAGCTACCAGTACTTCCGGTCACTAATATCTTTTTTTTAAAATTTACCCCAGACATTTATCACTTCTTTTTTTGGAAATTTAATTTTTTTATACTTTTTATGTGGAACTCCAATAAAAATAATGTCTGCTTTTTTTATAAGAAGTTTTTCACTAATATAATCTTTATTTCGAACATAGGGATCTGAACATAGTGTTTTGATTTTTCTTTTTTTAAGATAATTTAACAGTTTGATAGATAAAGAGTCCCTTAAATCATCACTTTCTGCTTTAAATGCCATTCCTAAAATTCCAAAAGTTTTATTTTTAATTGACATTTTTTTTTCTAATTCACGTACAGTAAAAATTGGTAAATTTTCATTAATATTCATTGCTGAGACCCCTAGTTCAAAAATATTATTCATATAAGATTTTAATTGCATAGTATCTTTAAGCAAGCAAGGTCCAGCGGTTAGACCAGGTTGAGGTAATGAAGAATTTCTATTATACCCATCCTTCATATTTTCTTTTAACTTAAAAAAATCTAAATTATTTTTTTTTGCAATCATATAAAATTGATTGGCTATTGAAAAATGTATGTATCTATAAGCATTTGAAAATAACTTGATGAGCTCTGCCTCTTTTACTGTTGTTGTTAATGTTTTTTTAGAAATAATCTTAAATATTTCATTAGAATATTTAATAGATTTTTTTGTATAGCCAGAAATAATTTGAGTTAAATTAGGCATTTCTACAAGCGATTTACCCTGGACTATTCTCTCTGGACAATAAGAGATGTTCTTTGTTTTAAGAATCTTTTTTATTTTTTCACATATTCCTGGATAGACAGAGCTTCTAATTATAATAACTTGATTAGAACTTATAAAAGAATTTAGTTTTTTAAAAAAATTAATAAAATTTCTGGTAGTAGGTTTTAATTTATTATTTATTGGTGTTCCAATACATACTATAATTATATCAGACTTTTTAATTGAAGATAAATCTGATGAAAATGATAATTTGTTCTTATTTAAGGATTTTTTAAGAAATGAATTCCCTTTATCTTCTTTATAAATAAAATTTCCTGATTCTACTTTTTTAAGAGCATCAAAATTTTTATCGATTAAATTTATATTTAAATTTTTCGTAGCTAGTAATACACCTAAAGGTAAACCTATATGTCCAGCACCACCAATTATAGAAATATTGTTATTTTTTTTCATTTTATAATTTTTTAAATATATATATAAAATACTCTATATAGTTATGACTGAATTGAATAAACAAAAAAACATAATATTTTATTTAATATTAAGTATTTTTTTTGCATTAACCGTTCAGCAATTTCCTTTTTTTAAAGGAAATTCTTTGCATTTACTTCATGCAATTAAAAATTTTGATTTCAATAAATTACAAAATGATTGGGTCGCAAACCAAACTAATCATTTACCACTTTTTACTTATTTTAATCATATTTTATTAAAATTTTTACCAATCAATATTCTCCATATCGTTCATTTTTTTTTATTATTAAGTTGTCCTTTTTTTTTATTTTTGATTTGCAAAATTGAATTTTCAAATTTGAATAGACGTTATTTATCTTTAATTTGGTTTTCTGTATTTGTTTTAGTTTATCATGAGCATAGTTTTTTTGGTGGTGTTGCTGGGCAAGATATTATTAATGAGGGCTACCAGCCAGCGAGTTTTGGTGTACTTTTTTATATTGGAATTTATCTATTTTTAATTAAAAAAAATCTTTATGCTGTAATTTTCATTTGTTTAGCAGCCTCATTTCATCCAACGTATATTCTACATTCTGGTTTTTTAATGTTAGGAATTAGTACATATTTTTTTTTAAAAAAAGAATTTAAAGAATTATTTAGAGTTTTAGCATTATATTCTTTTCTAATTCTCCCTATTACAATTTATATAATTAATAATTTTTTACTAATTGACAAACAACTTCTTATACAAGGGCAAAATATTTTATTAAATAGAATTCCCCATCATGCGTTAATTGAAAATTGGTTTTCATACAAAGATATTTTTTCTTTAATAATTTATTTTATTTCTTTATTTTTAATATTTAATAATAAACGTATTTTTATTCCTTTTTCTATTTTTGGATTAATTTCTATTTTTGTGTCCCTAGTTCAATTTTTAACTGAGAATCAATCTTTAGCTGTTGCTTTTCCTTGGAGGGCATCAGTTTTTTTAATGCCTATATCATCAATGATTATTTTATCTTTTTTTATTCAAAAATTTTTTGAAAAAAGATTAAATCCAAAAATTTTTGGAATTACTTTATTTATATTTTTATTTTCTTTTTACTTTACAAAAAATCATTTTATTGATGACAAAAATAAAAATTTTTATAAAAAAATTGAATTAACCAAAAAAATAAATAAAAATTATAGTTCCATAGATAGACTTTTAGTTCCTGTAAATTTAACATATATTAGAATGAATACTGGTTTACCAATATTTGTTGATTGGAAACATTTCGCGTTTAAATATAATGAAATCATATTTTGGAAACAAAGAATGAATTTAACTGAAAATTTTTTTGAGTCCACCAGTCATGAAGATCAAATAAAAAATTTAAACTATATAAGTAAAATTGAGAAAGTTTCGCACGTCTTAATTAATAAGAAAAAAGTATTCAATGATTGTAAAGATTTAATTAATGATGAAATTTATTCACTTATTAATGTTCAAGAATGTTTTGCTCAATATTAGAAAATATGGGATAACTGGAGCAAGACTGGAGCATAGAGAGATAGTATAGTAGGGTAACTGTTATGAAAAAGATTTTATTTCTTATAATTTTAAGCTTCTCATTCTTTAAAGGAGTTTCATCTGAAGAATTAGATTGTAATGATTTGAATGAGTGTTTATCAAAAAATTATACAATAAAGAATAAAGATACATTTCAACCCCATAAAGAAATATTCTCAATGATTTATGAGCTAGAAAAAAAAAGAGAAAAAAAAATGATTCATTGCTCGATAACTTACAGATTGGTTGGATTAAGAACAATTCTCACTGAATCTATATGTTTTAAACCGTAGGTAATTATGAAAAGATTTTTAGTATTTATAGTTTTAATTTTAATGTGGAGTAATTCCTCACAATCTTCTGAGCTTCCGTATTTTAAATGTAAATCTCTAAAACATAATGATATTTCTGATTTTGAGGTTTTATATACATATAAGGACGGTTTATTGGTTTTTTCTCATACCATAATGGACGTTAGATTTTTAAACTTTGGCCATCAACAAGATGGTATTATTCGTTCATTTATGTCAGATCCTGCATCAGGAAGCCTGATTTCTTATGATGTATCTATAATAGATAATAAAAAAAGTAAAATAGTGTTACGCTCATATGAGTCTAACAAAATTAGAAATTTAAATTCTAAAAGTATCTTTTATGGAAAAACTACAGGTAAGATAAATTTAAAATTAACAGACAATCAGTTAAATAAAGAAATAGATAACCTTACAATTAATCAAAAATATCTTATTGATTTATTTACTAATAGAAAAGACCAAATACTAAATGAATTAATATTGAAAGAAGAATATTCTTGTGAAAAAGTCAGTAAACCCGATCCTAGCAGACCGTTAAAGGCTCAAATTGAAGTAATGATATTGGGATGTATAGGTGATGAACCTTATGAAAAAAAGAAAGCATTTTGCAGGTGTTATGGGGATTGGTTTTATAAAAATTTAAATAAAAATGAATTAGCTGAATTTGTAAACTTAAGTGAGAATGAAAAAAGAAAATTCTTAGATAAAAATGGAATAATAAAGCATTGTAAATGGTATTCAGAAAATGCCCCAATGCTTGATAAGTATATGAAAGAACTTCAAAAAAATTAATCTTAAACTGATAGGATTTTATAGGACAACTGGAGCAATACTGGAGCATGGGGAGATAAATGAATTATCTAAACTTAATTAAATTTGCTATTATTTTGTATGAAAAGTTTATATTTGCAATTATTTAATGAAAAAAAAAAGCTTTCACTATTTCAAAAAGTTATATTTTTAATAATAATTTTTTCTTTTGTTGTTATAATTATTGAGTCAGAACCAAGTATTAAATCAATAAAACCTAATTTTTTTTTCAATATCAATCTTATTTTATCATATATTTTTTTATTTGAGTATTTGCTCAGGCTAATTACTTGTGGTTATTCAAAAAAATATAAAGGTATTTTTGGAAAAATAAAGTTCATACTATCATTTCATTCAATAGTAGATCTTGTATCTTTTGTACCATCCTTGATATTTCCAGGTTTGAACGAAACTTTTTTATTTAGAATATTAAGAGTTTTAAGAATGCTTAAACTTGCAAAATTTACTGATAGAATTCCAGCTTTGAAAAACATAACAATGGTAATAGATAAAAGAAAAAATGAAATTCTGTTCAGCCTCGCCATAACAGTTGTCATAATTTTATTCACTTCTATAATTATTTACTTAGCAGAGGGTAATGCTCAACCAGATGCTTTTGGAAGTATTCCTAGGGCTTTTTGGTGGTCAACAATTACTCTTACAACTATTGGATATGGTGATGTATATCCAATTACTATAATAGGAAAAATATGCACTGTAATTATATCTATTTCAGGAATAGGTATAGTAGCAATACCAACAGGTATCATTGCTGCTGGTTTTTCTGAATTAGTTAATAAGAAGAAATAACTTATGTCAATGAGTCCAATTTATGAAGATAGAAGAGTCATTAAAGCATCTAGAGAACTGGAGTCAGGATATAATTTAAGTATTATTTTAACTTTTATTTTAATATCATTTCCTATTATTATAGCTTCCACTATTAACGATTATGAAGATTTTTCTGGTTGGGTTTTTTTAGCGTGGTTGATTGCACCCTTCGTAGGGTTTGGCAATCTCGTTGGAAAATTATTTAGATCAAATTTTATAAATAATTATAATCATGAATACGAAAATATTTTGAATAAATACAAAAGTATTTCACAAAAAAAAGTAAATTCAAAATATGTTGATAATATTGCTAAATCCCTAGAAACGAATAATTTTTCTTATTTAGATATATTAGATATCTTAGTTTATCATGAAGGACTTGATGATCATTCTGAGTCAATAAAAAAAAAGAAAATTAAGACAGTAGTTGATGACAAAATAACTACTAAAAAAGGAGAAAAAATATACTTTAAATCTCACACGATATGGTCGCAAGGATCTCCAGATGATCATGTTTTAAAAGATGTGGGTTATATTTATATAACAAATAAAAGAATAATTTTTTTAGGTGATATAAAATCTTACTCAGTAAATTTCACTCGGATAACAAATTTTGATCATGGTGATAATTTTATACAAGTTCAAAAAACTGCAGGAGCTAATGATATTTATCAAGTTTATTCTTCAGATAGCACCTTATATGCACATTTTTTATTTGATAAATTTAATAGATAAGAAACAAATGTTATCTAGGACTTTATAGGACAACTGGTACTCAACTGGTACCTAGGGAGATAAAATAAAAAAAATTTACTTATTAGCCTTGTTCAATTATAAATATTAGCATAAATACTCATGAAATTCATTAATGCCCTCGTGGTGAAA
>MDTB01078999.1_pt1 | contig 14704 bp, 13 predicted proteins | sample 811161 | NCBI WGS metagenome assembly MDTB01 (sample SAMN05326650, study PRJNA326480) | marine metagenome | isolation source: seawater | place: Mediterranean Sea | collected 2009
ATCAGCTGGAACCTTTAATTATCCAATTTTAATGGCTGCTGATATCTTGATATTTGATGCTGAAATTGTTCCAGTAGGAAGCGATCAAAAACAGCATATTGAAATGACAAGAGATATTGCTCTTAGATTCAATCATATATATGGCGATACTTTTAAAATTCCTGAAGCGTATATTTCAAAAGATATTCCTTTGTTATCTGGAACAGATGGAAGAAAAATGAGCAAGTCTTACAAAAACTATATTGAGCTGTTTGCAGATGAAAAAGTACTTCAGAGCTCAATCAATAAAATTGTTACAGATTCTTTATTGCCGGGGGAACCAAAAAAAACCAAAGATTCAGTTTTATTTAATTATTTCAAAGCTTTTTCCTCAGAAGAATTTCTATTAGAAGTTGAAAAAATGTTTCTTGATGGAATAGGTTGGGGAGACTTAAAAAAAGAGCTCTTCACTTTAGTGAATAAGGAATTAAAAATTTACAGAGAAAAATATTATCATTATCTTGACAATTCAAACGAAGTAGAAAAAATTTTGATCGAGGGTGAAAATAAAGTTTCTTCAATTGCAGAAAAAAAACTTTCAGAAATTAGAAATAAGATTGGAATTAGAGCTCTTGATGAAAAATAAAAAAAATGTTTTAACTTATCCAAAAAATATAAATTTTGAGTTTTTAGGACTTGAGTTTATGAGACTTCATCAACATGGTCAGGGAATAATTTCTAGATCTAAATGTTCTCACTCTATTGAAAAACATGGGTTTCCTTTCATCATTAATAAATTTTTAGCAGAAGAATTTAATAATTTTCAACTGACAGATTTTATGTTTGTAAGAGCAAAAGGGTTTCATGGCCCTTATTTAAGTGACTCTCTTTTTAGTGATGATTATCAAGAATTGGATAGTAAAGAAGTTGAAAAAAAGATTTTAAATGAATTAAAAAAAAATAGATTAAATACTCCTCAAATTTCTGATCAAGTTTTAACTAGGTTTCTATATTTTATTGATGTAATTTTAAACAGACCAACTATATGTTTCTGTTTAGATAGATCGGTTACCGATAAAAAAAATAATTTAAAATTCGAACATGAATGGTCGCATGCTTTGAATGAGTATTATGAGTACATTATTTTTTCTTTAGAAGCAGACGAATGTTTTTCTATCATTCTTGCTTATGATTAATGAAAGAGAAAAACCTCATAAATCAATTTGGCTCCTTGCAGCAGCTTTAGCTTGCGTTGGCGCGGGACAGTCTACCGTATTTATTTTAATTCCTTCAGAAGTAAGAAGTTTGGGTTTTACCGAATTTGAAGTTGGACTGATTTTTTCAATTTCTGCTTTAGCATGGATGATTTTTAGTCCATTTTGGGGAAGGTTGAGCGATAAATTTGGAAGAGGATCAATTTTTTTAATTGGAATGATTGGATTTGCTTTTTCTATGGCTTCTTTTGCAGTTATTTTAATCTCCGCACAAAATCTTTTACTGCCTTTAACTTTAGTTTTTCCTTTGCTAGTTTTTACAAGACTTATAAATGGACTTTTAGGAAGTGCTGTCAGGCCTGCAGCTGGCGGAAGAATAGCTGATTTAACTTCACCAACCACAAGAACAGCAGGTTTTGCTAGATTTGATGCAGGATGGCAATTTGGTGTGGTTATTGGGCCAATTGTGGTTGGAATTTTATTATCAATTTTCAATGAAAACCTTTTAGCTCCCTTTATATTTATCGCTTTGCTTGGTTTATTGATAGGTTTTTACAACTTTAAAAATATGAACGAATCTTTTGAAACAGAAGATAAAAAAAATCATTCAAAATTAAAATTTTATGATTCCAGAGTTTGGCCTTCTTTACTTGTGGCATCTTTTATGGGGATTGCAAATGCCTGTTTGGTTCTAACCTCTGCTTTGTATACAAAAGATGTAATCATTACTAGTGGGGAAAGTTTATATGCAGTAGTAGCAATAGGATTTTCATTAGTCGCAATGTCAGGAATGTTTGCTAATTTATTCATAGTTGATAAATTTAAGATTAGGCCTTTAAATTTAATTAAATGGGGATGTTCTTTAATACTTTTGAGTTATTTGTTTTTGGCTAACTCAACATCTATATCTAATTTGTATATATCTTTAGTTATGTTTGGTTTGGGTTCCGGACTAATAAGACCAGGTAATGTAACTATCTTATCTCTTTCAGTTAGTCCCAAAGAACAGGGTGCGGCAAGCGGCTGGATGGGAACAGTTTTCCCAATAGGACATTTAATAACTCCATTTTCCATAATGCCTTTGTATATGATAGGTCCAAATCTTCCTTATTTTGCTATAAGTTTTCTGGCTTTATTATTAATAATATTTATACTTTTAACTCAAAAAAAATATTTTTATTATTAAATTTCAAAAAATATGTTTAAAGAAGACTTATTAAAAGAAAAAAGAATCCTAGTCACTGGAGGTGGAAGCGGTCTAGGGAAAGAAATGGCAAGATATTTTATATCTTACGGAGCTGAAGTTATCATTTGTGGAAGAAGAGATTCGGTTTTAAAAGAAACCGTTGAAGAGTTATCAAAAGAGAAAAATGGAAAAATATCATCTTTTAGCTTGGATATAAGAGACTCTTTAGCTATTGAGGAAGCAATCGATAACGTCTTTGATGAAGGCCCTCTTGATGGGCTTGTTAATAATGCAGCTGGAAACTTTATTAGCAGAACAAACGATCTATCTCCAAATGCTTTTAACGCAATTGCATCTATAGTTTTCCATGGAACATTCAATATGACAAATAGTGTTGGGAAAAAATGGATTGAACAAAATAAGTCTGGAAATATATTATCTATTACAACTACTTGGGTATGGACAGGCTCGCCCTTTGTAGTCCCATCAGCTATGTCCAAATCAGGCATTAATGCTATGACTAAATCGCTAGCTGTTGAATGGGGACCACACAATATTAGACTCAATTGCATTGCGCCAGGGCCTTTTCCCACTGAAGGAGCATGGTCTAGGTTGAGTCCTGAAACCGATAATAATGAAGGGGCTCTCGATCAAAGCTCAATGTCCTCAAATCCCATGGGTAGAGTTGGCGAAATGAGCGAACTTGGAAATTTAGCTACATTTCTAATGTCAGATGGATGTGATTATTTAACAGGACAGACTATTGCTATAGATGGCGCAGCATATCTTTCGGCTGGAGGAACTTTCTCTAGTTTAGGAAAACTTAAAGATGAAGATTGGACAAATATAAGAGATACTATTAAAAAAAGTAACGAAAAAGATAAAAATTTAAGAAATACTTAAAATATAAATAAACGGGAGAAAATTATGTCACAAGAAAAAATACAAGAAATGGAAAAGATTTTAAATCTTCAAAAAAAATTATACATTGAAGAAGAAACTCCAAGTCTAGAGCTTAGGCAGGATAGATTGAATAGATGTGTAGAAATGTTAAAAAAATACAATGTGGAAATTTTGGATGCTATACAAGAAGACTTTGGTAACAGAGATTCCAAAGCAGGTTTTATGTCCGAAATTATGTCAACCATAGGTTCTATAAATTATGCGAAAGAAAACGTAAAGAAATGGATGAAAGATGAGAAAAGAAAAAGTAACTCTTCTCAACCATTTGCAATAAAAACAGTTATGTCTTTGTTAGGTGCAAAATCATGGATTAAATATCAACCTCTTGGGACTGTTGGTGTGATTAGTCCTTGGAATTTTCCAATAAACCTTGTCTTAGCTCCTTTGGGAACAATCTTTGCTGCTGGAAATAGAGTAATGATCAAGCCTTCTGAATTCACACCAGTTACTTCTGATCTTACTGAAAAAATGTTTTCAGAATTTTTTGATGTATCAGAAGCAGCAGTTTTTACAGGCGGACCAGATGTAGCAGCAGCTTTTAGCGCTTTATCTTTTGACCATTTGCTTTTCACTGGAAGCACTCAGACTGGAAAATTAGTAATGAAGTCAGCTTCAGAAAATTTAGTTCCTGTTACTTTAGAGTTAGGCGGAAAATCTCCAGTCATTGTTGATGAAAATGCTGATTTAAAAAATACTGCAACAAAAGTTATGAGAGGAAAGACTATGAATGCAGGCCAAATCTGTTTAGCTCCTGATTATGTAATGGTGCCTAAAGGTAAATCTGAGGACTTTGTGAAAGAATCTGAAACCGCAGTTAAATCAATGTATGAAAACTTAAAATATAATCAAAGTTATACCTCAGTAATAAACGAAAAACACTACGATAGACTTAATAGCTTATTAGAAGACGCAAAAGAGAAAGGCGCCGATATAAGGGTAATAAATCCTGCAGATGAAGATTTTAGCCAACAAGAAGTTCATAAAATTCCACCGACTCTGGTTCTAAATCCAACCGATGATATGGATATCATGAAAGAAGAAATATTTGGCCCTTTATTACCAGTGAAGGAATATGAGGATTTTCAGGAAACCATTGGGTATGTCAACTCAAAGGATAGACCTCTAGGACTATATTATTTTGGAAATGATAAAAAAAGAGAAAATGATGTGCTAAATAACACCATCTCTGGAGGAGTTACTCTTAATGACGTTATTTGGCATATAGGCCAAGAAGATATTCCTTTTGGCGGAGTTGGACCAAGCGGGACTGGAAATTATCATGGGTTTGATGGTTTTAAAAACTTCAGTCATGCAAAGGCTATTTATAAACAATTTTCTGCTGATCTTTTAGCTCCAATGATGCCTCCATACAAAGGTAAACAGTTCGAATCCACCAAAGATTCAGTATTGAAATAGTTTTTCTGTATAGTTTTATATCTTATGGAAACTAAAGATATATCTCTTTCTATTGCCCTTGAATATTTAAGATCAAAGACTAAAGGGGCAACATCCTTTGTTTCCTCTTTAGCCTATACTTGCGTCGCCCTTGGAGTCGCTGTTTTGATAATAGTCTCTTCTGTTATGAATGGCTTTGAAAAGGAACTAAGAGATAGAATTCTCAATGTTATACCCCATGCTTCGATTTCAGGTGTGACACCCATTTCAGATTGGAATGAAATTTACGCTGTTTTAAAAGATCATCCAAAAGTAGTTGGGGCTGCCCCTTTTATTCAATCTCAAATGTTGATTGGAAGTTCCGATGAAGTTTACGGTTCTAATCTAATTGGAATAAATCCAAATTCAGAAAAAAACGTTTCCATTGTTTCTAATTTCATAACGAAAGGTAGCTATGAATCTCTAAATGAAAGCTCAAGTAACATAATACTTGGTGAATTATTAGCTAGAAAATTAAATTTAGATATCGGCAACCAAGTTTCTTTAATGCTTCCAGATAATAAGGCATCTTTCTCTGGGTATTTTCCAAAAATTAAAAACTTTAAAGTAACTGGAATTTTTAGAGTTGGTTCTCCAGATATTGACGAGGGCATTGCTTATATAAACATATCTCAAGCTTCAAAGTTATTATCTTTAAAAGATAAAATTCATGGGTTTAGGATCAAATTTAAGGATTTATTTGATGCTAATTACTTATCCTGGGAAGTATTAATAGATCTTGAGGATTACACAAATCAGATTTTGATTTCTGAAAATTGGACTCTTACTTATGGGCCTTTATTTGAGGCAATTATGATGGAAAAAACATTAGTGGGCCTCTTAGTTTTTTTAATTGTTTTAGTAGCAGCCTTTAATATAGTTTCAATGTTGATAATGATGATAAATGATAAAAAAGCTCAACTAGCTATTTTCAAAACTATGGGAATGTCGAAATATGAAATAAGTAAAATTTTTATTTATCTCGGAGCAATGATATCTATGATAGGTTCTTTAGTTGGGCTTGTACTAGGGATGGTAATTACATTTCTATTGTCTTCAAAAATTTTTGAAGAATTTATCACTTCCTTGATGCAGGGAACTTACTTTATAAGTTATTTCCCAGTTGATATAAGATTTTCTTGGATTTTCTTTATTTTATTTTCAACAATTGCTTTAACACTATTGGTATGTTTGTATCCAGCAAGAATTGCGTCGAAAGTAATTCCTGCAGAGGTTTTAAGAAATGAATAAAAAAGTAATTGAAGCAATAAATTTAACAAAAAATTTTTCAGAAAATTCCAACATCATTGAAGCTGTTAAGAGTGTAAATTTTTCAATCTGCAACTCAGAAATAATGATTATTTTTGGAAGATCAGGTTCTGGTAAATCAACATTACTTCATCTTTTAGCTGGCTTAGAGACAATTTCTAGCGGCAATATAAGATTTGAAAATTATAATTTTAAAGATTTAACCCTTGATGATCTAGCCACTATAAGAAGATCAAAAATTGGGTTTGTTTATCAATTTCACCATTTAGTGCCAGAGTTTAGCGCGATAGATAATGCATCTTTCCCCTTAACATTAAACGGATATTCAAAGGAAGAAGCTTATGAGAAAGCAACAAAAATTTTAAGTAAATTTGGACTTGAAAATAGAACTAACCACAAACCAAATCAACTTTCTGGAGGAGAAAGACAAAGAGTTGCAATTGCAAGAGCACTGATACACGACCCGAGTTTTGTTTTGCTTGATGAACCTACTGGAGATTTAGATCGAGAAACAGCTGAAGAAGTAATAGATATGTTGAAAGAGTATATGCAAAACTCAGAAGCTTCTTTAGTCATTGCTACTCATGATAGAAATTTTGAAAGATTATCCAGCTTGCAAAAAACTATGGATTTTGGTTCATTAATATAAATATAAATAAAAGAGACATGTCATATATACTTTTTTCTGGAGGCTTAATAATTTGGCCTATAATTTTGCTTTCAATAATTTCTCTTGCAATCATAATTGAAAAATCTTGGAATTTAGCCAGAGACATTGTTTTGCCTAGAGACCTAACTAACAATGTAATCTCTCAAATTAAAAAAAAATCTTTATCTAACAGCATGAAAGAAAAAATGGCTGAGGATTCTATTCAGGGAACCATCTTTTTTAGTCTAATTGAAGAGAATATTAAAAGTAAAACTAATTTAAGACTTCGAGCTGAAGAAATTGGCAGATTTGAGATTAATAGACTTGAAAAATTTATGACATTGCTAGGCACGATTGCTTCTGTTTCACCAATATTAGGCCTTTTAGGAACAGTAATGGGAATGATCTCTATTTTTAGTAATCTGTTGGATGCAGGAACTAATTCTATAGGCCCATTAGCTGGAGGAATTGCCGAGGCATTAGTTACTACAGCTGCTGGATTAATTGTTGCTATCCCGAGTCTAATTTTTTACAGATCTTTCAACAGAACAATAGAGAATTATTCATTAGAGCTAGAAGAAGAATCAAACAAGTTAATTAATTATTTATCAAAAAATTGAATTTTAGAAAGCATAAATCTCAAGAAATAAATCTAGAAATCACACCTTTAGTGGATGTCATTTTTCTATTATTAATTTTTTTTGTTTTGAGTACCCAATTTATAGATTTAAAATCCATGTCAATTGATTTGCCTAGTATAGATCAAAAAACAATGAGTAACTTGCCAGAAAAGAGAGTCAAAATAGAGATTTCTAAAGAAGGAGAAGTTTTGATAAACAATCAAATCATAGATGATTTTTCTCTTGTGGCTCTTAATGCTCAATTTAGAACTATTTCTTCCGATGTAAAAACAGCTATTATCTCTGCAGACTCAGAAGCAAAATATCAATATCTAGTTACTATCATTGAGTCCTTAAATAGAAACGGTTTTAAAAATATTCAAATTAACGGCGTTTCAAAGGCAGAATAATATGTCGTCCAATCAAAAATCTTATTACTTTAGACTTTTGTCTTATGCAAAACCCTATTATGGGTATTTCCTAATGAGTTTTACAGGGTTTGTAATTTTTGCTTTATCGCAAGTCGCTATTGCAGAATGGCTTAAACAAATAGTTGACTATATCTCTGCACCAGACACGTCTAAGGCAGTTTACTTGCCTTTGGCTTTAGTAGGATTAGCTCTATTTAGAGGAATGGGATTTTATTTAGGCAATTTTTTTCTTGCCTACGTGTCTTATAATTTAGTTCATGATTTAAGATCTGATCTCTTTAAATCATTAGTTTCTCTGCCCTCAAAATTTTATGATGAAAATAATAAAGGTCATCTTTTATCAAAAATCACTTTTAACGTAGGGCTTGTTAGAGAATCTGTAACTCAAGCAATCAAACTTTTGTTCAGAGATGGGACAATTACTATAGGTTTATTAAGTTATCTTTTTTATATTAATTGGAGGCTTTCATTGGTCTTTCTTGTAACTGCACCATTGATAAGTGGAATAATATATTTAGCAGCCAGAAGGCTTAAAAGAACTAGCAGAAGACTTCAAGATGCTATGGGAGACGTAACTCATGTTAGTTCTGAATCTATAAATGCCAATAAAGAAATAAAATTATTCAATCATCAAGAAGCTGAAAGCATAAGGTTTGAAAAAGCAAGTATGGAAAATACAATCGCTTTTTTAAAATTTGAATCCACTAACATCATTGCATCTCCATTAGTGCAAATTCTTTTAGCTCTCGCATTGGCAACGATTACATGGATTGCTTTAGACTCAAGTGTGCTTGAAGTAATGACTGCCGGAACATTCATAGGTTTTTTTGGAGCAGCAGGATTATTAGCTAAACCTATTAGAAATCTTACACTTATCAATGCTTTGATCCAGAGAGGTATTGTTGCCTCCGAGACAATTTTTGATCAAATGGATGAATTACCTGAAGAAGACAATGGAAAAATTGTCTTAACTCAATGCAAAGGCAATCTTCAATTTAAAAGTGTTTCTTTTAGTTACGAAAATTCAACAAGTAAAGCATTAGACTCTTTATCTTTCAAAGTTTCACCAAACCAAACTCTTGCAATCGTGGGGTCTTCAGGAGCTGGAAAATCTACTGTAGTGAATTTAATTCCAAGATTTTATGAAGCATCTGAAGGAGAAATCCTAATTGATGATTGTGAAATAAATGACTTAAAATTATCTAACTTAAGAGAAAATATATCTGCCGTAGGACAAACAACAATTTTATTTAATGATACCGTTTTAAATAATATCAAATATGCTAATCCTGATGCTTCAGAAGAAGAAATAATTGAAGCTTCCAAAAATGCCAACGCGCATGAATTTATTTTAAATCTTCCAGAAGGATACGAGACTTTAATTGGCGATGATGGGACTCTTTTATCGGGTGGACAAAGACAAAGAATAGCTATTGCTAGAGCATTTTTAAAAAAATGTTCTATTTTACTCCTTGATGAAGCTACATCTGCATTAGACTCTGAATCAGAGAAGCTTATTCAAAAAGCAATAGATAAGCTAAAAATTGGCAAAACAACAATTGTAATAGCTCATCGTTTATCAACAGTAGAAAGCGCAGACGAAATAATAGTTCTTAATAAAGGGAAAATTGTCGAGCAGGGAAATCACTCATCTTTAATCTCTTCTGAAGGTGAATATTATAAGCTTTATAAAAACCAATTTTCAGATAGTGATATTCAAAGACCTTCAGAAAGTAAAATGATTATTCCTCAGATCAAAATCGAGGAAAAATCTCCCCAAGGAGTAATCGAAACAGCTTGGTACGAGAATAAATCATGGATAAAATTTTTGACTCCGATATCTTGGATATTTAATATTCTTACTTCTTATAGAAGAAATCAGCAAAAAAAGATTGCATGGAAGCCAGAGCAAAAATTAATAGTTGTAGGAAACTTGAGTGTTGGAGGTAACGGGAAAACACCTTTTGTAATATGGTTAGTAAATTTCCTTAAAGAAAAAGGACTTAAGCCTGGAATTGTTTCTAGAGGATATAAAAGTACTTCAAAAATATTTCCTTTAGATGTAAACGAGCAAACTAGTGTTGATTCTTCTGGGGATGAGCCAAAACTTATTTTTAATCAGACTAATTGTCCAACAATTATTTCTCCTGATCGGGTGGAAGCAGTTAAATTTCTTTTAAAAAAATATGAATGTGACGTAATTGTAAGTGATGATGGCATGCAGCATTACAAACTTGATAGAGATATGGAAATAGCTTTGGTTGATGGGTTTAGAAAATTTGGAAATGGCTTAACTTTTCCAGCGGGACCTTTAAGGGAGCCCTTAAAAAGATTGAAAGAAGTAGATTATATTATAAATACAAATAAATACCGATCCAGCGAAGAAGAATTATCAAAAAAAGACATCCTTATGATCTATGAACCTGTTTCTTGGGTTAGACTCAATTCGAAAGAAGAGAGAAAAATCGAAGATTGGCGAATGGATAAATTAGTATACGGTGTTGCCGGCATCTCAAATCCAAATAATTTTTTTTCAACACTCAGGAATTTAGGATTTGAAGTAATAGAAAACATATTTCCTGATCATCACGTATTCAATAAAGAAGATTTTATTGGTTTAGAAGACTTGCCAATAATAATGACTGAAAAAGATGCCATTAAATGTTCTAACTTTAATGGAAATATTTGGTATTTGAAGATCAAAGCAAAACTACCTAATGATTTCGCAAATGAAATTTATAACAAAATAGTATCTTGAAAAAAATAGTTATTATTCCCGCAAGATTAGATTCAGAGCGCCTGCCTGAAAAACCTTTGAAATTAATAGATAAAAAACCTATGATCCAATGGACTTACATGGCTGCTTGCAATTCCACTGCTGACGAAGTTTTTGTTGCAACAGACTCTCAAAAGATAAAAAAAGTAGTAGAAAGCTTTAATGGAAATGCAGTTTTGACGTCTAATAAACATCAAACAGGAACGGATAGAATCTTTGAAGTAGCAAATAAATTAAACTTAAAAAATGAAGATATAGTAATCAATGTTCAAGGTGATGAACCTTTTATAGATCCGATTGATATAGACAATATCTTTAATTCCTTTATTGCCACAGATAAAAATTTTCCATCTAACATTGGGAATATTTTTAATCATGAAATGACAACTCTATATTCAGCTCATGAGACTCTATCTTCTTTAAATAATCCCAATGTAGTAAAGATAAAAATAGACGAGTGTATTTCTTTAGATTTTTCTAGAAAAATTGATGGTGATAATTCAGATTGGTTTATTCATTTAGGTATCTATGGATATAAATTTAATTGTTTGAAAAATTTTGTAAAATGGGAACAATCAAAAAGAGAAGTAGAATTTAAACTAGAACAGTTTCGCGCTTTAGATAATGGAGTTTTAATAAAAGCATTACCTTCTAAGTCTTTATTCCACCTTGGCGTAGATACAGAAGAAGACTTGAAACAAGCTAATGAAATTGCCAAAAAGTTTTAAAAAAAATTTTAATTTAAAAAAAGAGAATTCTTTAAAGCTTAAATACTTTTGTGATTTTTTTATATCATGCAAATCAGAAAATGATCTTTTCTTGATCTACGAATTCCTTCAAGAAAATAATTCAAGGTATTGGGTTTTAGGCGATGGAACAAATGTAATTTTAAAAAATAATTTGAATGGCTTAGTTATTAAAAACGATTTAAAAGGATTTTCAGTTTATGAAAATACAATAACTGTAGGCGGTGGTGAAATTTGGGATGATATTGTCCTAAAGACACTAGATAAAAATTTATATGGATTAGAAAATCTTTCCGGCATCCCTGGAACTGTTGGAGCTGCTCCAATTCAAAATATAGGTGCATATGGTTCAGAAATATCTTATTTTGTTACATCTATAGAGGCATTCAATTTCGATAAAGGCTATTTTGAAGTGTTTTCTAAAAATGCATGTAATTTTTCTTATAGAGAAAGCATTTTTAAAAAAAATCCTAATCTTTTCGTAACTAAAGTGTGTCTTGAGCTAAGTAAAAAATTTAAACCAAATACTCAATACGAGTCTTTAAAAGCCGAAGTAAAAGACGCAAATGAACAAAGAGAAAATATTTTAAGTCTTCGCTCCAAAAGGTTGCCTAATTATAAAAAAATTCCAAATGTAGGTAGTTTTTTTAAGAATCCAATTATTCCAGAATCAAAATTAGAAAAACTTAAAGGAGATTTTCCTGACATAAAAACTTACCTCTTTGACAAAAAAAATTATAAAGTTTCAGCAGCGTGGCTTATAGAAAAAGCAGGTTTAAAAGGATCAAAAAAAGAAGGCTGTGGAATATCGAATAAACATGCGCTTGTTTTTTATAACTATTCTGAGGATTCTGAGTCACTTTTATCTTACTCAAAAAAGGTTGCAGATGTAATAGAGAAAAAGTTTGGAATTATTTTAGAATATGAACCTTCAATTATTGGTTAAAAGTGAACAAAGAAACTAATACTGCAAGTATTCTTAAGGATATCTTAAAAGCTCAAAAAACTTCAGGAGAATTACCTCCTGTTGAAAAATGGAATCCACCTCTTTGTGAAAATATTGAAATGCAGATTTCTAAAGACGGTAAATGGTTTTTTATGAATTCCTTAATAGGAAGAGAGAAAATGATCAAGCTATTTAGTTCTGTATTGAGACTTGACGATGACGGTTTTTATTATTTGGTCACACCAGTTGAAAAAATTAAAATTGAAGTTGCTGATAAACCTTTTGTAATTGTTACTTACGATAAAGAAATAATAGATAATCAAGAAACCTTTTTTTTCCAGACAAATGTTGGAGATGTTGTGCCATTAAATTCAGTTCACCCTTTAAGAGTTGAATTTTCTAAAGCTTCTAATGAGCCGTCCCCATATCTTTTAGTAAGAAAAAATTTAGAAGGACTAATTTCAAGGAATGTTTTTTATCAATTAGTTCAGGAAGCTAACTTAAATAAAAAGACTCAGGAACTTTACATCGAAAGCGCTGGTAAAAGATTTTCTTTAGGGAAAATAGAGTAAAGATCTGTTCAACTACATATTTGGGTAGTTAGGTCCACCCATTCCCTCTGGTGTTACCCATACTATATTTTGACTAGGATCTTTGATATCACATGTCTTGCAATGCACACAATTTTGAGCATTAATTTGAAATTCTTTTTTGCCTTCTTTTTCTACGACTTCATAGACTCCAGCAGGGCAGTACCTTTGTGCAGGCTCATCATATTCAGGAAGGTTAATTGCAATCGGAATAGAAGCGTCTTTAAGAGTTAAGTGACAGGGTTGATCTTCCTCATGGTTTGTATTCGATAAAAATACTGAGGAGAGCTTATCAAAACTTATGACGCCATCAGGTTTTGGGTAACTTATTTTTTCTGATTCTGATGCTTTTTTCAAGCAAGCATAATCTGGAGTTTTGTGTCTCCAAGTGAAAGGCATTTTCCCCCTAAAAAGAAATTGCTCTATACCCAATATTAATCCCCCTAATGCAATTCCATATTTATGGATTAGAGCTCCCATGTTTCGTGATTTGTATAAATCATTTTGAATCCAAGATGCTTGAAACTTTTCTTCGAAATCTAATAAATCTTCGCCAATTATGTCTGCGGAAATTGCTTCAAATGTTGATTCAGCGGCAAGCATTCCCGATTTCATTGCAGTATGAGATCCCTTAATTTTTGTAAAAACCATCAAGCCAGCATCGCAACCTACCAAGAGCCCGCCAGGGAAAGTCATTTTAGGTCTAGAGCTGTAACCCCCTTTAGTAAGAGCTCTGGCCCCATAGGCAACTCTAGTGCCTTTTTCTAATATCTTTTTTATATCTTTGTGCTGTTTCCATTGCTGGAATTCATCAAAAGGACTTAAATGAGGATTGGAGTAATCCAAAGGAACAACGATTCCTAAATAAACTTGATTATTTTCACCATGATAGAAATAAGAGCCTGCTCCAGATTCCATGCTGGGCCATCCCAATGTATGCATGACTGTTCCTTCTGAATGAAACTCCTCAGGGACATCCCAAACTTCTTTAAAACCGATGCCATAGTGTTGAGGGTCACTTTCTGCATCCAAACTGTATTTTTCAATGAGTTGCTTTCCTAAATGTCCTCGGCAACCTTCGGCAAAAATCGTGTATTTTCCTCTTAATTCCATTGATGGTTGATAGGATGCTTTTTTCTCACCTTCTTTAGAAATACCCATTTCTCCAGTAAGAATTCCTTTGACAACATCATCTTCAAAAATGACTTCAGAAGCTGTAAATCCTGGAAATATTTCAACACCAAGACTTTCGGCTTGTGTCGCAAGCCATCGACAGAGATTGGCCAAGCTCATGACGTAGTTCCCATGATTATTAAAATTTGGAAGTAAAAATGAGGGGAATGGAACATTAAATGAAAGTTTTTCATTCAAGAGGACTTTGATTACATCCTTTTTGGCAGGGCTATTAAGAGGTGCACCTTTTTCCTTCCAATCAGGAATTAACTCGTTTAAAGCTCTTGGCTCGAAACAATTACCAGATAATATATGAGCGCCTACCTCAGATCCTTTTTCAATGACACAAACGCTCAGATCAGAATTGTTTTCTGCTGCCAACTGTTTCAATCTTATGGCTGAGGAAAGGCCAGATGGCCCTGCACCAACAATGACAACGTCATATTCCATAACATCTCTAGAGACTTCTTCTGTAGTAACTTCCATTTAGATATATTGTAGTTTAAAAAACGATAATCAAGTTGTTTTATAGCAAATAAGCATAAAAAAATGCTTTTTTTAATCCATTTTCATTAATATTTATATAAACTTATGCCTTCAAGGCTTTGCTTGAAGAACTGATATCAATTAAAATAGCACCGCTCAGAACCAATAAATCATTAATTTTATGAAAATTTTAGTACCAATTAAAAGAGTTGTAGATTACAACGTAAAAGTTAGACCTAAAG
>MDTB01175487.1_pt1 | contig 14703 bp, 17 predicted proteins | sample 811161 | NCBI WGS metagenome assembly MDTB01 (sample SAMN05326650, study PRJNA326480) | marine metagenome | isolation source: seawater | place: Mediterranean Sea | collected 2009
ATATAGCAAGAAATTTAAAACCTGCTCATGAATTAGGAATGAAAACAGTTTGGATAAAAAATGATGAACCATGGGCAGCAAAATTTTCAGATGCAGAATTTATTAATTACAAAACCGATAAACTTGCAAATTTTTTAAAGGAAATAAATGAAATCAAATGAATTAGAAGAAATCATTAATAAGGCATTTGAAGATAAAAGTAAAATTTCTGAAAATTCAGATAAAAAAATCTTAGAAGCTATAAATAATACAATCGAATTAGCTGATAAAGGCAGTATTAGAGTTGCAGAGAAGAAAAATGGCATTTGGATTGTTAATCAATGGATAAAAAAAGCAATTTTATTAAGTTTTAGAGTAAACAAAATGACAATGTCGAAAGGACCTTACACTACTTGGTATGATAAAGTTTCAGGAAAAACTGTTAATTGGAATGAAGATGATTGGAAAAAAGCGGGTTATAGACATGTGCCTAATGGAGTTGTTAGAAAAGGCTCTTTCATTGCAAAGGGTGTTGTTTTAATGCCTTGTTTTGTAAATCTAGGAGCATATGTAGATGAAGGTAGTATGATAGATACTTGGGCATCTGTTGGATCATGTGCTCAGGTTGGAAAGAATTGTCATATTTCTGGAGGCGCAGGAATAGGTGGTGTGCTTGAACCACTTCAAGCTGGACCTGTAATAATTGAAGATAATTGTTTTATAGGTGCACGTTCAGAAATTGCAGAAGGAGTGATAGTTGAGGAAGGAGCTGTAATTTCAATGGGAGTTTATATTGGAGCATCAACAAAAATAGTTGATAGAGAAACAGGGAAAATTACTTACGGGAAGGTGCCTTCTTACTCGGTAGTAGTGCCTGGTTCAATGCCTAATAAAAAAAATCAAGATGGACCATCTTTATATTGTGCTGTAATTGTTAAAAAAGTTGATGAGAAAACTAGAAGTAAAACATCAATTAATGATCTGTTGAGAGATTAATGCCTGTAATAAAAGAATTAAAATTAGCAAAAGAGCTCATAAGTTTTCCAAGCATCACTCCTCGAGATGCTGGGGCAATAAATTTTTTAAGCCAAAAACTTAAATCTCTGGGATTTAAATGTAAAATTTTAGAGTTTAAAGACAAAAAAAGTAAACCCATTAAGAATCTATATGCAAGACTGGGCACTAAGCAACCCAATCTATGTTATGCCGGCCATACAGATGTGGTTCCTCCAGGCAATATAAAAGATTGGACAGTAAACCCTTTTAAGCCAGTTATTAAGAAAAACCACTTAATTGGCAGAGGTGCAAATGATATGAAAAGTTCAATCGCATGTTTTGTTTCAGCAGTGAGTAGATTTTTAGAAAATAAATCTAAATTTGATGGGTCTATAAGTTTCTTAATAACAGGTGATGAAGAGGGCTACGCTATCAATGGAACAAAAAAAGTAGTTGAATATTTAAAAAAAAAGAAAGAAAAAATTAATTTTTGTATTGTTGGTGAACCAACTAATCCCAATAAGCTTGGTGAAATGATTAAAATTGGTAGAAGAGGAAGCCTGACTGGAAAAATTGAGATATATGGGGTTCAAGGACATGTCGCTTACCCCCACTTAGTAAATAATCCAATAAATACAATGGTAAATATTTGTAAAAGACTTAAGGAAAAAAGATTTGATAAAGGAAACAAAAATTTTCAACCATCAAACTTAGAATTTACTGGAATTTATGTCGACAATAAAGCTCATAATGTAATTCCATCAAAAGCAAAAGCTCAATTTAATATAAGGTACAATGATTTTCACAATGCGAATACTTTAAAAAAAAAGATTAATATGATTGTTAAAAACTCTTGTAAAAAAAACAAGTGTAAGTTTAAAATTGAATATTTAGCAAATGGAGATTCTTTTTTAACCAAACCAGAAAAAACAATTTATATGGCAAAGAAAATTATTAAAAAAATTACCAAAATTAATCCAAAATTTTCTACAACAGGTGGAACTTCTGATGCCAGATTTATTAGAAAAATTTCACCTTGTCTCGAATTCGGTCTTGTAAATAAAACTATGCACAAAGTAGATGAATGTGTACCAGTTTCTGATCTAAAGAAACTTACCAATATTTATAAAGATATTTTAATAGAGTATTTTAAGTGAAGCTTTATAAGATTAAAAAATCTAAAATAGACAATTTGGGATTATATGCAAATTGTAATATTAAAAAGGGTAGCAAAATAATTGAATATAAAGGTAAAATTATTACTCATAAAAAAACAGAAAAAGATCCAAAATTTGACAATGAAAAAGCAATTTATCTTTTTAATTTAAATAAGCGTTATGATCTCGATGGCGATTTCAAATTTAATACTGCTCGATTGATAAATCATTCATGTGAACCAAATTGTGAAGTAACCGGTACAGGATTAAAGATTTGGGTTTATTCAATTAAAGATATTAAAATTGGGGATGAACTGTCTTATGATTATGGTTTTAGTTTTGATAGAGATTACAAGGATTTCCCTTGCAAATGTAGATCTAAAAATTGTTGTGGTTACATAATTAGAGAAGGTTCTAGATGGAGAATAAAGAAGTAAAAAGTTTAAAAATTAATAAATTCAGTCAAATAATATCAATATTTACATCATTAATTCTAATAATATATTTTTTTTATGGATTTATTACAGACGAAAACAGTGCTGGAGCTGGTGGTTACGAGGGAGACTTTAAATTAATTTGGCAAAATCTTCTTCTCTTGAATGAGGACATATTTCAAAACATAGGTAGCTTTGAATATAACGATAGTCGACCGCCTTTATCATATATATTACACATTTTAATTAATCCCTTTAGTAATGATCAGTTTTTATTTAGAGTCTCCACATTAATAATATCTTTATTTGTTCCGTTATTATTATTTTTTTCAATAAAGCAAAATTATTCTAACTTGGATCATAATATAGTTTTATTACTTTCATTAATAATCACTTTAAGCCCTTATTTTCGAACTACTGCATATTGGGGGTTGGGAGAAAATTATGGATTAGTATTCCTATTAGCATCACATCTTGTTTATCTAAATTTCTGTAAAAATATCAGAACAAATAATGAGGTAACTAATATATTTTTAATATTCATTTTATGCTTATTAAGTTCTTTGACCATATATTTTGACCAAAAATTGATATTTTTACCAACTTTAATTTTTATACTTATTCTAAAAATGCAAATGAACATTAAACTAAAGATTTTTACTTTTGTTTTTTATGGTTTATTCTCTTTGCCTTATATCTATTTAATCTTTAGATGGGAGTCTATTATTCCATCTTCAGCAGCGTCAGCAAGAGAGGTTGGAAAAATATTCGAGTTTTATAATATAGGCTATTGTTTATCCATTTTAGGTTTCTACATAGCTCCGTTCTTATTATGTAAAAACTTTAATTTATTAGATCTTAAAAAAAAAATTTTTGAAAAGAGATTTTTAATAATTTTTTTGATCTTTTCATTATATTTAATTTTTACCAATGTTTTATTTGATTTTAACTTAATTAGAAATGAGGGCAAAGGCATATTCCACAAGCTTTTCTTAATTATTTTTGAAAACAATGATTTAAGGTATTTCTTTACTATTTTATCTTTTTTTGTTGGATTGGTTTTTGTCATTCTTTTTTTCCAAAGTAAAAATGATTTAATTATAATATTATATTTTCTAACCTTATCTGGAGTAACTTTTCCTTTTTATCAAGAGTATTTAGATCCGTTATTTTATATTCTGATTTTCAGTTTTTTTAATGTAAAATTAAAAATTAATTTAAAGAATACTTATTTTATAACTATTTACTTTTTAATTTTTTCAATAGGATCAAAATATTATTACGATTTGATATTATAGTATTATTTTTTGCAAGTCATTGAAAACCAAGTATATGGAATGAAAAACTGATGTGTAATTTTTGAGGAAACACTTCGGAAGTGTTTTTTTACTAAATTCAAATATTCTTTTTTTTCTCTTACATTAATTCCTCTGTCGTGACGGATCAAAAATTTTGCAATAAAATTTTGTTTTTTTAAAAATATTGGATCTTCAGTTAATAACTTTGAGTTTTTTTTCATTTTTTTTTTACATAAATATAATAATTTTTTAATTTCCGAATTTTCAAGATGATGCAATATCCCAAATAAAATTATGAAATCAAACTTAGGTAATCTTATTAATTCTTTTTGTTCAAATCTTTTACAAAAGAAATGGTGATTTTTTCTTTTATACTTTTTTTTTGCGTATTTAATAGATCTTTTATCGATATCAAATCCGTAATAGTTTGCATTTGGGATATAATTTAAGATTTCAGCTGGCCCACACCCTATATCCAAAACATTAATTCTTCTTTTTTTAATATTATTTATGATTATTTTTTTTCTAAAAGAAGTTCCAGACATAATTTTTTGAAAAATTATGTATAAAATGGGATTATTAATTAGGTTATATAAACTGTTAGCTCTTTGAGACATTTTTTTAATTTTGATAATATAACAACAAATATGATATTTAAATAATATAACATATGTCAAAAAAAAATATCAAAGTAATTGAAGGTTCAGGGTTTTTGGCAAAAAAGTTTAAAAAATACTCTTCTTCACTCCAAAAAAATAATGTAGTTGTATACGTAGCAGGTGTATCTAATTCTTTAGAAAAAAATCCTACAAAATTTAATAGGGAGTTCAAAAGATTTACAAAATTCTACAAGACAAATAACAAAAAATTAGTTTATATTAGCACTTACTCAGTGCTTGATGGCTGTAGGAGTAAAAATAGATACGTTAAAAATAAAATCAAAATCGAACGTCTTATAAAAAGACAAATAAAAAGTTTCATTATTATTAGACTTCCCGAAATTGTAGGTTTAAATAAAAATCCTTATACATTAACAAATTTTTTTTATAATAAAATTAAGAATAATGAGTCTTTTCATGTTTGGTCGAACGCGAAAAGAAACCTACTTGATGTAGAAGACGCTATAGATGCTTGTGTTAAGATAATTAGAAAAAGTAAGTATAAAAGTAAAAACATAATTAATATCTTAAACTACAGATTTATTCAGCCTCTTGAAATTATAATTAATTTTGAAAAAATACTCAAAGTCAGAGGTAATTATCGAATAAAAAAAATCAAGCAATTAAAGTTTAAAAAAGAACACGTATTTTATCTTAAATTTAAAAAGAACTATTTAATTAAAACTTTAAAAAAGTATTATCAATAAGAATGAAACTTTCAATAGTCGTGCCAGTTTATAATAGTTCAGAAATATTAGTCGAACTTAATGAAAGAGTCAGGTTAGCTGTAAACAAGATTAACCTTATTGATGACTTTGAGTTTCTAATGATTAATGATTTTAGTAAAGACGATAGTTGGAATAATATTAAAGATCTTTCAAAAAAATACTCTTATATTAAAGGAATTAATTTAAGTCAAAACTTCGGACAACATAATGCTCTTATGGCTGGTTTAAATAATTGTATTGGTGAAAAAGTCATTACCTTAGATGATGATTTACAACACCCGCCAGAATTTATTCAACAAATTTTACAAAAATTAGATGATTGTGAAGTTTGTTACACTAATTATAGAAATAGACAACATCTTAGTTGGAAAAAGGCTGTAAGTAATATTAATAATATCATTTCAAGTTTACTCCTTGGTAAACCAATAGGTATTTATATGTCTTCATTTAGAGGTTTAAACAAAAATATTGTTGCTGAAATAGTAAAGTTTAAAAAAGCTGATGTTTATATTGATGGACTTATAATAAACTCTACAAAAAAAATTAAGATGATAACTGTTGATCATCATGCTAGAAGATCAGGTCAGAGTAATTATAATTTTAAAAAACTTTTAGTTCTTTGGTCTAATATGATTTTAAATTTCTCCTTTTTACCTTTTAGATTAGCCTCAGTTTTTGGGATAACTCTAAAAATGATAATTAAAATATTTAGAAGAAAAAATATTGGTCTACAATATGAAATTTTAGAAAGAACCTGGAAAACTTAAAGAGCATTAATGTTAAAAAATAAAAAAATAAAAAAAATTAAAACAATAATCTTGTGTGGAGGCCTTGGTACAAGAATTTTTGAAGAAACAAAAACTAAACCCAAGCCTATGATAAAAATTGGAAGTAAGCCAATTTTGTTACATATATTAGATATTTATAAAAAACATGGTTTTAAAAATTTTTTAATAGCCACTGGTTACAAAGGAGATGTTATTAAAAAATATTTTAAAAAACACAAATCAAAAAAAATAACTGTATCAACCATAGAAACAGGTAAAAAAGCTATGACAGGTGGGAGATTATTAAGATTAAAAAAATATTTTAGTAAAGATGAAAACTTTATGGTTACATACGGGGATGGATTAAGTAGTCAAAATTTAAAAAAATTATATAAGTATCATTTATCACATGGAAAAATAGCTACTATAACGGCTGTTCGTCCTCCTGCTAGGTATGGTGAAATTTTGCTTAATGGTAAAAAAGTAAAAAAATTCGAAGAAAAACCTGTTGTCACTAGAAGTTGGATAAATGGTGGGTTTTTTGTATTTAATTCAAAGATTTTTAATTATATTAAAAACGAAAAAACAATTTTAGAAAAAGGGCCTTTAGAATCACTGTCTAAAAAAGGTCAACTCATGGCTTATAAACATAATGGTTTTTGGCAATGTATGGACACAATGCAAGATAAAAAATATTTATCTAGCATTTTTAAAAACAATAAAGCTCCATGGAAAAAATAACAAATTTTTACAAAAATAGAAAAATTCTTGTCACTGGCGCTACTGGATTTAAGGGTTCTTGGTTATGTTCTTGGCTTTTACAATTAGGTTCAAAAGTTTATGGCACTGGTTACAGCCCAAATAAAAATAAGAATTTATTTCACAGTTTAAATTTAAATAAAAAAATAAGTCTCGAATTATTTGATATAAGAGATTTTAACAAAATTTATCATCTTGTGAAAACAAAAAAACCCGAGATAATTTTTCATTTAGCTGCACAGCCTTTGGTAATAGATTCTTACTTAAATCCTATGTACACTTTAGATGTAAACTACAGAGGAACATTAAATATACTTGAAGCGGCAAAAAGATGCAGCAGTGTTAAAACAATAATATGTATTACCACTGATAAAGTTTACGAACATTCAAGTAAAAATAGAAATTTTAAAGAAACAGATCGACTAGGAGGTGAGGACCCGTATAGTTTATCAAAAGCATCAGCAGAATTTGTAATTAAATCTTACAGAACAATTTTTAAATCGATTAGAAAAAAATGCTATATATCTAGTGTAAGAGCGGGCAATGTAATTGGTGGAGGTGATTGGTCAGATTATAGGCTAGTTCCAGATTGTGTAAAATCTATTAACTCTAATAAAACTATTGTAATTAGAAATCCTAATTATACTAGACCTTGGCAGCATGTTTTAGAACCACTAAAAGGATATTTAATACTGGCAAAAAAACAAACACAAAATCCTGAAAAATTTGCTAGTGATTGGAATTTTGGTCCTCAGTCCAATTTTAAGTTTACAGTCCTTCAATTAGTAAAGTTAATAATAAAATATTGGGGCAGAGGAAAATATAAAGTTAAGAAAAAAATTAATTTTAAAGAACAAAAAAATTTAAATTTAAATATTAGTAAAGCTAAAAAAGTTTTAAAATGGAAATCCACGTATAGTTCTCAAGAAGGAATTAACAAAACTATTCAATGGTATTTTAACGTGACACATAAAAAACTTAAGCCATCTATTGCTACTAACAATCAGATTATCGAATATATGAGAAAAGCAAATTTAAAGTAAAATTTTAATTAAGAAAATAATAATGAATACTGTTGTTGATATAATTTTACCCAACTATAACAAAGGAATTTATTTAGAAGAAACAATAAATTCAGTAATAAATCAAACATTTTTAAATTGGAAACTAATCATTATTGATAATCATTCTACGGATTATTCTAAAAAAATAATAAAAAAATATTCTTCTCATCAAAAAATTTCTACAATTTTTCTAAAAAAGAATAAGGGTGCATCTTTTTCAAGAAACTTGGGAATACGCACATCTAACTCGAAGTATATTTCTTTTCTTGATGCTGATGATATCTGGGACAAAAAAAAACTTGAGAACCAGATCAATTATATGCAAAAAAATAATTATAGTTTTACATATACTGATTACACACCATTCTTAGAAAAAAACCACCTACGGGTTTTCAAAAAAACAATAAAACCCTCCCCTTCATTCAATTATGATCAATTTATAAATGATAGCTCAATAGGTACTACCACTATGATTTTATCAAGAGAATTGATTGGCTTGATAAAATTTCCTAAAGTAAAAACTCTTGAGGACTTTTCTTTTAAATGTAAAATTTTAAAAAAATCTATTACTGCTTATAAATTTAACGAGAATAGTACTTATTATAGAATAACTAAAAATTCGTTAACTAGTAATAAATTTAAAAATCTATATTGGCTTTGGTATATAAATAAAAATCATAATAATTTGAATTATTTTGAAAATTTAAAATCATTAATAAATATTTCAATTAATTCATTCAAAAAATATGGATTTAAATAATATAAGGCTAATATTTTACATCAGATAAATATAGCCCACAAGCTGGTGCAGGTGGAGCACACTCACCTCTATGTTTTGATCGAAAAATTCTTTTAAAAGTTTTTAAGTTCCACTTTTTACTAGAAAGATATGTAAGGCAACCAACCATTGATCTTACTTGATTTTGTAAAAAAGATTTTGATTTAAAAACAATTAAAATTACATCTTTACTTTTTTTTACCCTAATAGAACTAATCTTTTTTATTGGTGATTTCGCAGAACATGAAGCTGCCCTAAAAGTTGAAAAATCATGCGTACCCTCTAAAATTTTTCCTCCTTTTTTCAAAAGATTTAGATTTAATTTTTTTTTAATGTGCCAAGCTTTATTTCTGTGAAGTGATAATGAGCCTACTCTATTAATTATATAATATTCGTAAATTCTTTCTTTAGCATCAAACCGTGAATGGAAACTTAAATTTTTTCTATTAATCTTAATAATTGAAATATCGCTTTGTTTTAAAAAATAATTAACTGAGTCTAAAAATTTTCTTTTATTTTCAATTTTTTTAAAAATTTTAAAATTAGCATATTGTCCAAATGCGTGAACTCCCTTATCTGTTCTGCCTGCTCCAATTAATCTGATTGGTACTTTTAAAGTTTTTTTGAGATTTTTTTCAATTTTTTCTTGAATAGAAATTCCATTCTTTTGATACTGCCAACCAACAAATTTAGTTCCATCATACTCAATTTTGATTTGATAATTGTACTCCACTATTTTATCACAGATCCTACTTTTAAATCATATCCTTTTAAAAATTCGATTGATTTCATTTTTTGTTTTCCCTCTTTTTGAAGTTCTAAAATTCTAATAGAATCCTTACCACAAGCTATTGTAAAGTTTTTGTTGATAATTTTTCCAGCAGTGCCCTTTTCTTTGGATGCTATTGCTTTTATAATCTTAATTCTTGTCCCATTCATTTCAAACCAAGACCCAGGGTTAGGAAAGAGTGCATTTATTTTTCCCACTACTTTATCTGCGTTTTCATGCCAATTTATTTTAGCCTCCTTTTTATCAATTTTTTTCGCATAAGACGCTTCTTCCTCGATTTGTGGTACAAACTTTGCTTCGTTATTCTTAATTAAATCAAGTGCATTTATAATTTTCTTCGCACCTAAGTTTGACATTTCTTGGCTTAACGTTTCATAGTTTGAATTTTGCGAAATACTTACTTTTGTTTTCATCATGACTGGGCCAGCATCTAATTTAGGTATAATTTGCATAATTGATATTCCTGTTTCTTTATCTAAATTCATAATTGCTCTTTGAATAGGTGCTGCTCCTCTCCATTTTGGCAAAAGCGATGCATGTATATTAATAAATTTTATATTATCAATATTCAAAATCTTAGATGGTAAAATTTTCCCATAAGCCACAACAATAACTACATCAGGTTTTAAATTTTTAATAAATTGAAACTCTTCTTCGATATTTAAATTTTCTGGGTGTCTAATATCTAATTTCATATTTTTTGAAAATTCATAGACCGGAGAAAATTTTTCTTTTTGACCACGATTCATTTTTTTTGGTGGCTGAGTATAGACACATTTTATAATATGCTCAGACTCATAAATTGACTTTAAAATAGGAACAGAAAAATAAGGGGTTCCCATAAAAATTATTTTTAATGACATTAAATTAAACTACAATTTTTTTAATTTCTTTTTTATATTTAAGAAGTTTTTTAACTATCATATCTTTTTTAAGCTTTGATAAGTAATCAACAAATAATATTCCATTTAAATGATCAACTTCATGTTGTATACAAGTAGCAAGAAGTCCATCAGCTTTAAATTGCTTTTCCTTACCATGATAATCAATATATTTTAATAAACATTCTGAAGGTCTCTCAATTTCAGCAAATTGTCCTGGCAATGACAAGCAACCCTCTTCGTAAATTGAAGTCTCTTTAGATCTATTTAAAATTTCTGGGTTAACTAAAAATAAAGGACTTTTTTTTTCTTTTTCTTTGGAAACATCAATCACAACAATTTTTTTTAAAATACCGATTTGAACAGCAGCTAAACCGATTCCAGGAGCTTGGTACATAGTTTCTAACATTTCATCCATCAATTTTCGAGTTTCATCATTTACATTTTCTAGTGGTTTACTTTTTTGCCTTAAAATTGGATCTGGCTCTATTAGAATTTTTCTCATCATGCTCTATTTTATAATATTTAACTTCTTTCTGGTAGTGCAGAAATTAAAACTTGATTTCTTAGACTTTTCAAATTTGTTTGATTCATAAGATGAGTAATAAAATAAATGGTTTCGGGATCTAGATCCTGTGCTTCATCTTCTCCGATTATTTCTACTATCTTAAGAGTTAAAAAAGCAGGCTGGTTGTCTTTAGTAAGTTCGAGTAAATTCGTTGGTATGCTATATTTTTTTGATAATTTTGAATAATCTAATTCCTTGGGCATACTTAATCCATCTTTGGCAAGCGATTCTACCAAAGCAAGGTCTTTTGCAGAAAAAAAATATTTTTTATTTTTTTTAATCTTTTTATAAATTTTATCAAAGTCTTTTTGTAATTTTTTCTGGTTAGTTTCTTCAGTAAAATATTTTATTAATCTAGATCTATGTAAGATTTTATCATCAAATTTTATTTTTCCCAACTTAATGTTATCTTCAATAATTATTTTCTTGTTTACTGAATCTTTATACGAATCTGGTATTTTTTTTTGGTCTATTTCTTTTAATCTTTCGCTCATAAACTTTGAATAAACTTTAGTCAAATTGTCTTTTTTAAACAAATCTTCTAATAAAAAAAGGAGTTTAATTTTATTTTCGTCATTATCTGAAAGTAAAAATTTTTGATAAACTAACGCTCTGGAGTCGCTGCCCTTCAATGTCTGATAAATATCATTTGCATTGATTAGATTATTAAGGCTGAAAGGAACTCTTTTATAAATATCAAAAATTTTCTGCTTTTCTAGTTGACCTAAGTTTGCGGCAATTTCTAAGTCTTTTATTCTCTCTTTATCCTCAATATCCTCAAGTTTAATCAAGTTAGCAGCATTTAAATATTCCCATATTTTTTTTTTAGTATTTTTTTTTGGTTCATATTTAAAATTATCAATTGTAATGCTTGAAAGATAAAAATTTAATAAATTGTCGTCTTTTATCTTATTGCTAGTTTTATCTGTAATGCCTAATAGATAATTAATTTTGTCATCAAAAAACTTGTCAGATTGTTTTTCTTCTCGCAATATATCGTATAAGAGTTGAGCCTCGTTTTTTTTATTATTGAAAACTAAACAATAAATTTTAAATTTTTCAAGATAAGGCTCTTTGATATTTTTATCTAAGAAATTTATTTTTTCACAGCCCCTTTTGATATCTGCATTAGCAATATTTTCGTCAACTAAATATTGAATTACTTTTTTCTTATTATGAAATTGATTATTTTGTTTTAAAAATTTTTCTATTAGATCAGACCTGTTATTATCAATCATCCAATTTACTCTTAATTCAATGAACTCCTCATTATTCATTCCTCTTGGTGGGTAAGCAAAAGAAAAAAATGTGTTTTCAAAAATTTTGTTTGATATTTTAGAGAGTTTTATCTTATTGATTCTTTTAATACTTGATCTCACATCCTCTGCGTTAGTTTGTGTCCACATATTCAAATTAAAATTACTATCTGCTGGATCATAAATTCCAAATATCACTTCATCTTGAGAATTCTCCAAGACCTCGTTTTCTATTTTTGTATCAGTATTAATTGCTATAGCGTTAGAAATATTATTTTTTTTCAAAAGGTTAGAACTATTTTCTTCTTGAATATTTTCAATATTTTCTATTTTTTCTTTGTTCCAAATATCAATTTCTTCCTCAGCGTTTAAAGGGAAAAAAGAAATAAGGAAAATATAAAAGCCAATATATTTATTTAAGCTTTTCAATTTCATTTGTGATATCGATTTTATAATCTTGTTTGGGACTTGGAAAATTAATTTTTTCAACTAGAAAAATTGCTATTACTATAACTACAAGAATCAAAATTAACTTTATTAAGATTCTCGTTATTGTACTACCAATACTTTGCTGTCTATTGTATTTAAGTTGCATAGTTAAAAAATATACTTAAACTCGAAAAATAAGACAAATTTGTGATAAATCAAATTTAAAATTGGTAAAATACTTGAAAAAAAACCTTATATTAACTGGTATGATGGGTGTAGGCAAATCAACCATTGGGAAAAAGCTTGCAAAAAAGCTCAAACTTAAATTTTTCGATATTGATAATCTAATTGAAAAAAAAGAAAAAAATTCAATTAGTCATATTTTTTCTGAAAAAGGAGAGAGTTATTTCAGAAAAATAGAAAAGCAGATTACGCTCGATATACTTAAAAAAAGAAATTCAGTAATAGCGCTCGGTGGTGGAGCCTTTTTAAACTTATCAATCCGTAAAGAAATAAAATACACAGCTGTAAGTTTTTGGATAGATCTTGACGTTAAATCAATATCTTCTAGGTTAAAAAATATAAAAAAAAGACCTCTATTAGAAAAGAACAATTTAGAGGAAACGATTAATAGAATTTACTCTGATAGAAAGAAAATTTATAATGAATCTAATTTTAGAATTAAAAGTAAAAAAATGAATGTAAATAATACTATCAATAAAATTATAGAACTATATGAAGCTACAGATAATAAAGTTTAAAAACGAAAATAAACAATATTCGGTGTTAATTGGTGATAATATTTTAAAAATATTACCTTCAAAAATAAAATCTCTGTGCCCAAAAACAAAAAAAATAGCGTTAATATTTGATATTAATATTCCTCTGAAATTTAAAAGAAAAATAATAAAAAGTTTGAGAAATTATGAATTATTTAGTTTCAGTTTTAATCCAAGTGAAAAAGCAAAGTCTTTAAAATCAGTAGACTTTTTTTTAAACAATTTATTTTTAAAAAACTTCAATAGATCTGATTTGATTATCGGTATTGGAGGTGGAATTGTTGGTGATTTGACAGGATTTGTAGCAAGTGTTTTTAAAAGAGGAATAAATTTCATAAGTGTGCCATCAACTTTATTATCGCAAGTTGATGCTGCTATAGGTGGTAAAACAGGAGTAAACTCTAATTTTGGTAAAAACTTAATTGGAACTTTTTCACAACCAAAATTAGTAATTAGTGAGACGTCTTTCTTAAAGAGTCTTAAAAAAAAGGAAATGATATGTGGTTATGCTGAAATATTAAAACATGCATTGATACACGATAAAAAATTTTTTAACTGGTTAAAATTAAATACAAAGAACATATTTTCTCACCATCCGAGAAAATTAATTTATGCAATTAAAAAAAGCTGTATGATTAAATTGTATTTTGTAAATAAAGACGTTAATGAAAAAAAACTGAGAATGATATTAAATTTTGGTCACACTTTTGCTCATGCTATTGAAGTGAAAAATAATTATTCTAGAAAATTTACACATGGTGAAGCTGTTTTAGCTGGAATTGTATTAGCAACAAAACTCTCATTAATTAGAAAAGTTTGTAAAAAAAACACATTAGATGAAATAATGCAAATATATGAAAAGAATAATTTAAATTATACTTATAAAAAATATTTAAAAGCAAATGAAATAAAAAGTTTAATTCCTTTTATCAAAAATGATAAAAAAAATAATGATGAAAAAATTAATTTCATTTTGATTAAGAAGATTGGAAAAACTACAATGCCTGATACTCAAAAAGTTTCAGTAGGTGATCTAAAAAAAAATATTAAAGATTTCACTCAATAGTAATTTGAAGCGCATGAATTTTTGTTTTTAAATCTTGGTCTAATGCATGCATTATTAATTTTTGGGCATTTAACCGTGAAATGGATTTAAGGTATAATGATTTAATTTTTAAATGGAGATGGTATCTATCTTCTGAAAAAAATTTATGTCCTTTGTGTTTATTTGAATCATCTATAATTTCTAATTTTTCAAATTTAATTTTTAACTTTAGTTTTTTTTCTATTTCTTTAAAATAATTTTCCATTTTAATAAATTTACTATATAGAAATAAAATTAATATGAAAATAATTTGTGACTGGAAAAATTGTAAAGAAA